>OGOP01001382.1_pt1 | contig 17294 bp, 10 predicted proteins | sample 1552591 | NCBI WGS metagenome assembly OGOP01 (sample SAMEA2580120, study PRJEB22360) | human gut metagenome | biome: human gut; feature: human-associated habitat; material: faeces | place: Denmark | collected 2008/2010 | reverse complement strand
GCAAATGTAGCGAGGATCTCTCCCCGCTACAATATGCATTTCGTCGGATGCTTACGCTAGCGATCTCGCTCCCGTACATCTCGTCCTGCCGATAGACATAGCAGAACCTGCAGCCCGGACTCACCTTCGTGCACCCGTGCCACGGATTCCAATCCGCGAATATGCTCCACTCCTCCGCCATTAATGAATATACCAGTTTGGCAGCATCGCTTGTTTCAAAACTCTCGTCATTCACGCAAACGACCAAAGGCCCGTGGAGGCTTATTGGCATGAAACTATGACATTCAACGGCCCCTCTCCCTGCTATAATGCCGCTAACAAAACCAGTCGCAGAGCGGATCCAGACAACGCTCTTATAAATGCTTTACCTGTAAATATATTAGATTCCCCATAGTTGCCGTTATCACTTGAACAGTTTGTTAAAATGCATACTAATAAGCAGAAAAGCGTTTTCAAATACCCTCTCATAATAACATTGCTGGTCACTTTCTAGTGGACACTAGTGATAGAATATTCCTAATTAACTCCAATAACCAATTTGAATGAAGATGTTGGACAAAACTCAGGATAAATAGAATAATTTGGTGGAAAAGAATATTTTAGATACCCTTCTTTGGTGTTTATCCACTTGCTCAATTCATATGTATCGCATTTTTCATCAAACCGAAAAGTACCAGAGCCCATCAATTGATACTCATCATTATATAATTCCCATCTTAATACTTTTGGCTGATCAGAGCCATCTTCAGTATAATTCAAATTAATGGCAAACGTATTGCTTCCCGATGTCGGATTAGTAAATTTAAACACGTCTACATCAGAAATGGAACTCAAACTAAATTTTATAGGATAACCAGTCTTTACGGTTGTCGCATAAGGGAAATCATTATTCGGTTCCTTTTCCTCATAGCAATCAATCACCTTTATGTACACTCGATCAATACCTCCGTTTTTTCTAACTAACGCTCCTGTTGGTTTTATGCCGACAATACCAACCTTCATTCCTTTTACAAACCCATTCTCATCTATAGATATAACGCTTGGTTGGTCAACAGCTCCACTTAGCTCATAAAAAACCAAATTCGAAATATTCTCAAATATATTATCTAACCCTGTAGGCGTACAGGTATACTGTAACTGATGCGTTTCACCAACAGCAATCGTTATCAACGGATAGCCCAAATACATCTCTGATGATTGTTCCGTCCAAGTGAAGTCATGTAAGATATTGCATACGATAATCGATCTTGACAATCCACTATTCTTTTCTCGTACTGTAATTGTTGAATAGTGAGTATAATAACTTGAACCAATCACAATATCAGCACTCGCTCCATTACTATAGACCTGAGCGATGTTATTGTTCGAGGATGACCATTCATATTCACAAGCCGCATCATCCGGAACGGATTTTACGGAAATAGGGTATTCCTTCCCTAAGCTTCCAAAGAATGAGTCTCGAGACAGATCAATTGAAGTCGCTTTCACACCAACGGAAATTTCACATTGCGCTTCAAAATTTCCATCCTCTGTTTTAGCGGTAATAATCGTCGTACCCTTTGCTATAGCTAACACTTCACCGTTGCTCACACTAGCCACATTGGAATTCGATGTGTTCCAAATGACTTTACGGCAGGATGCATCAGACGGCATAACTGCCGCAAACAACATCACCGATTCTCCTTCTACTAACGTGAGTTTACTTTGATTCAGAAATATTCCAGTTGCAGGAACATTGACAGTTACTTTACAGGTAGCTGAGAAATTCCCATCACTGGTTTTTACTGTAATAACAGATGTACCTCCCGACACGGCAGTGACCTCGCCTTCTTCATCGACAGTTGCGACCAAGTCGTTTTCACTAACCCAAATCACATCCTTATTTGTTGCGTTTTCAGGAAGCACTGTTGCCTTAAGGACATATTCTTCACCTTTATTCAATCTAAGAATACTTTTATCCAAGAACACTCCAGTCGCAGGATATTCTTTCTTCAACACCGACACTTTACAACATGCTGTTATATTCTCAAATCGGCATGATTTAACAGTGATTACAGCACTGCCGGCATTGCAAGCGACAATATGCCCTAAATTATCAACAGTGGCGACATTATCATCGGATGAAGACCACAGAACAGTTTTGTCTGATATATTGTCTGGATTATAAGACACTCTAAGAGACATCTCTGATCCCTCAGTCATAGTCAAATCCGTTTTATCAAGGAACAAATTTTCAAGTCTTGACGAAACTGTAACATCACAGATTGCCTTAAAACCACCATCATCAGAAATTGCTGTTATTTGTGCGCTTCCTGCAGAGTTAGCCGACACTTTACCATCTAATACACTCACGACAGACAAATCTGAAGTTGTCCAAATGACCGTCTTATTATCAGCGGTACCCGGGGATATCGTTGCCACCAAGTCATACTCATCCCCGGCTTCCATCGAAAGAAAAGGCGTATTAAGGAAAATACCTGTCACTCTGACTATCTCAGGTAATTTTGTACAGAGGGTGAACAGGAATAATGCTAATAAAGCGTATTCCAACTTAACCAATTTGTAATTCATTCTTTTTGACTTTTACTATTCCTTAACACACCGAACAGATAAACTTAACCCATCATTCGATTGGTAAACCCCGACTGATTGACTATCAAAAAACAAAGCAAGCCCCCCTCGACTCGACAGATAATAGCCATAGTTGTCCTTTTGTTGAATTGGGTATGCATCCGAGATTTTAAAACCAGCGGCGGGTAAAAACAATTGTTGCCCGTTACTCTTGAATTTGCGCCCTTTCACACCGTTTACCGTAGCCATTTCTGACGAGGTTTGAATCAACTTTGACAATTCATCCCAAGAAGGTAACCTCCATCCCTTCGGGCAATTATTAAATGGTTGACTATACAGATAATACTTCCCGTAGGTTCCATCTGCATTATCTGTCATCCCGCAATTGACAGGGGCCCAAACAATATTATTAAATAAGACACCTACACCTCTATCTATTCCATTTTCGTCTATATAATTGTCGGATGTAGTCGCCTTCATTACCTTGACACGGCAAGTCGCAAGTTTATTCTCCGCGAATGCTGTGACATCCGCATATCCCTCACCCATTGCATAGACCTGCCCGTCGTCACTTACATCAGCCACCTTAGAATCGGAGGATAACCACTTTACTTTTTTAGTGGTTGCATTTGACGGAATAATTGTTGCCTTAAGTGACAACAAGTCTCCTTCTGTGAGTGTGATCTCCGAATTTTCAAGCACAACAGACTCAACCGGGACATATTGTTCCGAACGTCTAACACAACGTACAGAACAAGAATTCACAGAAGACATCATCGATGTACGAACATCTGTATAACTAAACTCCAAATCCCAAAATACCGACATAATAGCTCCTGAACAGGACCAATAAACACCTCTTTCAAATTCATCGTATATCTGTCCATTCTCATCCTTATATCCGGCCGCGGGCAAAAAAACAGACTGAGAAGATGACGAATATTCAGATTTTCCGGAAAATGATCGTCCTATGACACCTTTATATTGTTTCATTCCAGAATAGTGTTTTGACAAAGACTTCAGTTGTTCCACATCAGGTAGCCACCAACCATCCGGACACGCTTTAAAAGCTTGGGACAAAGTATACAAAGAACCATAAGCGTTCTCACCCATACCTCTGAATCCGCAATTATATGGCGCCCACACAACGCCATCAATGTCAACTCCAAAACCAGAGACGATATTCTCATTGTCCTGATACAGGATATCGCCTTTCAAAGGAATAATAGGTATATAATCAGATAACAAAACATCATTCGAGTTCCGATAAGCCACTCTTACACTTGCCGAGATAACACCGTTATAGAAATCATCAGAAATCAAATTGGATAATAACGACACATTGACCACCGAGCCTGATAATGAGACATTTGATATACTGATATCCACCAATTCGCCGGCCTCAGCTTTAGTCGCGATTTCTGTGTATACCACTTTGGCCGACAATCCAGTATGCCAATTCTCCAATATTGTGTTCGCCGCCTGAATGCCGTTGACCTCAAATCTTAATTGAAATGTCCCCGATATAACCTGTCCATTATTAATCATAAATGGGACTCTTGCGTAACCATCCGAATAACTCGGAACATATTTAAGACAAGAGACATTACCTTCATCTCGTAACGGTATGCATATAACAGTTTCCTCAGAATCATTAAACACAAAATAGACATATCCATTTTTGACCTCTACACTTTTGAAGAATTGTGTCCCGTCTTTTCCAGAATCTCCTGTAGCCTTGCCAAGTTTGGACCAATTTATATTGTCGTATGTCACATACCAAAATCCACCATCTATCTTCAATTTAGGTGTCACGCCATCTTGACCACTTACAGGAATCTTTTTTCCAGATTCGTCTAATAGCCAATTTCCATCTAGAACCCAATAGTAAACTCCATCCACATCTTTTCTTATCGATATCTTAGGGGCATATCCATCTTTACCATCCACTCCATTTGTGCCATCCTTACCATTACGGATAACCATATTTTTTCCCGATGCAAATTTTATCATATAGCCATCTGAGAGTCGTTCGTAACTCGTAACATAATCCCTGTTTTCAATGGCATCAACAACCGACTGCACAGACTGTATTTCGCCATTCATAAGTTCACACATCTTCTCCAGTCTTTCTATCCTAGACTTCATTTCTTCGATATCTGACCGAACCGAAGAATCATCATAACAGGCATTCAGTAATAAAACAGAAAATGCAATTATGAACAATTTTCTCATAAACCAACAGTTCATTCATTCGTGGTGGCTACCTTGTCACGGTTATCTATACAAAGAAAGTGTGGAGCCGATTCGTTCACCTAAAGAGAGGCTCTGACAAAACCCGAATACAAGTAAACAGAAACAATCCCCACACCTGTATCGTTGAGTGTGGAGAACACGCAAACGAATACAGATGAAATGGTGTTGTCGTCATCCTTGTATTCATCGAAACTGTCAGATTTCTCTTTAAGGATAGTGCGAAAACACTTTCATCAATATGTCCGTTTCAGACCAGTGGCCTAAAACGATGCTAATTTAGTAATAAATACTGAAAATGAGGCGTTTTATCTTAATTTTTGCCTCACGATAAAAGATATGGGGACAATACAATGGTTGCGGACAATACAGAAAGGGTCCACCAAACTATAGCTTCTCCTCCTGCCCGGTCTTCATTCCACGGAGGTCACAATCATAATTCTGACGGAACTCTTTCTTCGCTTTTTCCATTCTGAGGTCGGATTTGTGGGCTGGAAAGGATTGGGCTACAATTCTGGCACGTATGTCATCGTTTGCCGGATGCCTGAACAAAGGCTTGCTCAAAGTCGCGCGTAATTGGGCGATTGCGTGCTCAATGTCAGTTCCTTTTAACTCAACAAATATCTCCGACCAATTCTCAGGAATCCGACCTTCCTGCGTACGCCTTACAAGCACAAGCTTATCACACCTTAGGCCATCTTTGACAATATAACCGTCAACGGCATATACCACGGAGTCTTGTCCTTCGGCAGTTGCCAAGGCATAGCGTTTTCCCTTTTCGCAAACAGCTACCTTAGAACGGAATTGAAGATTCTGTTCCGGCACAAATCCGTCAACAGTCAAACGGTTAAAAGTTGATGAATATTCTCTCTCTCGCCTCGTTTCATACTTCTCCATATAGAATATTGTTCAATTTACTGATTTTGTCATCTACCCAATCAGAGACACCGTCCAAATCATTTCCAGTGAGCATCGGGATCTCGTTGTCCAATATATTGCGGAACACTCCATCATCTCCTATGAAATAACCGGAAACGGAAGATGACGGTATAATATATTCATCCTCAATCTCTGCCTGTCCTACTTTCTCTGACACTACAGCCGCCAGCAACAGAACATTGACGACTGAAAGGATGTAAGGGCTATGGGATGTCATCATCACGAAACTGCTCTCTGAACCTTTATCCAATGCCATTTTCAGAGAACGGATAATGCTCAACACAATCAAGCGTTGTGATTCGGGGTAGAGATTTTGCTCTGGTTCCTCAATGAATACTTGAGCGGACTGATACTCCAACCTTCTTGATGCCAACCCATTGTCTGTTTCGTTGATCGAATTGCGCTCCACCATAGATAATGGAGCGTTTTTGCCAACCTGACTCATCATATAGTTAGCCATCACTTCCAACGGCATAACTGACTGCACTCCGCTTGAAGCATAGAAAGCCGGGGACTCTACACCATCTTCCCTCACAATCATATCCACTCCGGACCTGTTGACATAACTAAAGCCACCGGTAACTGACAAAGGATATGGATGTTCAGCGGTGTAAGGAGATTTGGCCTCATCCCACTCATAAATGAAATTGAAAAGGACATCCCGATCAGTGGCCTTGTAGGCTCGATCAACATTTTGTATGGCGGAAATCAAATTACGTTCAGCAGGGATATAGCACAGCTTGCTGTTGAAACGCCCTTGGGCAAAGTTGTTTTTCCGTAATATTTTTGGGTTTCCACTTTTGCCGACATATTCAATCTGTATAGCGTCCCCGTCATACTTTATCAAAGTGTCATCACGGAAATATTCATCATTCAATCTGTTGAACTGCTTCAACTCCTTGACGAACCGGTTATAGTGGGTATATTGACTGATCAAATCATCGGTTGATACCATAATTCTTTTTTCCACCCAACGACAATAACTGAGCACTTTCATAAAGGTACTCTTACCTGAACTCTGCCGCCCCATCAACAGCATAAACGGTGTGAGTTCTATAGTCGTGGAATCCTCAATGGGACCGAATCCTTTGATATGCAATGTCGCCATATCGTTTTCAATGTTAATGTACTTAACCACAAAAATACTGAAATAGCCTTGCAAATCCAAAAGGATAAACAAAAACACTCGTTCGGCAGAGTCAAAACCACACGTTCGTCCACAAAAACGGCCATTTCCCCGGACAAGCCGCACTATATCACCAGTTTGTCCGGGGAATACGGCTTTCTCCGGACAAACATAACTCAATTGCATAAAGGATGGAAAAAAACTATCTCCTCGGAATTTTTTACAAAAAGCTTTCAGGCGATAGGCCTTTTCAAGGCATCAGGTGGCGTATTGGGATGAATTGCGAACGACTTGGAGGTTTACTTTTTCAGCATCAAGCACAACTGGAGACGTTCTGTGGCATATAGGGCTGAAAGTGTTTTGTAAGGATATTTTCTGGTCGCTTCGGCAAGCTCTGCGACCAGGTATTATTCTATGGTATTCAGCAGATCACAATCGTTCAGGCGATCGAAATCTGATTTAAACAAGCGATCTTGAATGATTCGGTACTTTTCAAATTCGGATTCAGCAAAACTTTTGGCAAATTCCGCAGTAATCTTTCCGGCATCGTTCAATATAGCATCACCACCAGCTTCAAGGATTATGTCTATGCGTTTAGACCAGTCTTCCATAGTCATCGGAATATGCCTGTCTGCCATTCTCTCGGCCATATCCAAAACGGAGTTGACCAATTTTCCCATATCTTCCAATTCCACACCATTCAGGTAATTCTTCGCTATACTGAACAATCTTTCCATCCGGAGCATTCTCCCAGGTCGTCAAACCCATATGTTCCTTACCTGCATCAGCTCTTTCCACAATCAGTTCTGCGGTGGTGTGGCCGTGAACGGCAATGTGAATTTTATTCTGTACCTTTTTGTAGAACAATCTTGTTGTGGGCGCGTCACGGTTATAGTCAACAGCTGTGGCGTAAATGTCGGTCAGTTTCTGGTAGAATCTTCTCTCACTCAACCGAATCTCACGAATCTCTGCAAGCAGATGTTCAAAGTAGTCTTCTCCGATGAAGGTTCCATTTTCCATCCGCTTTTTATCCACAACATAGCCTCGAATTGTGAACTGTCGCAAAACACTTGTGCACCACTGACGAAACTGTGTGGCTCGGATAGAATTGACACGGTAGCCTACCGAAATAATCGCATCAAGATTGTAAAATTTCGTCATATACATTTTACCATCCGCCGCAGTTGCCGAGATTTTCTCGGCAACTGAACCTTCTTCAAGTTCACCAGATTTAAAGAAGCTGTTTTGAATTGTTTGTTTGAAGGTTTGAGAGTGAAAAACTTCAGTTTCGACCGCTTCTTCCAAGGAAGATAGCGGTGCTATCTGACTGAAGAAACGGGAAGAAAATGAAGATTTTTCACCTCAAAGAACATTTCAAACAATTCAAAACAGCTTCAAAGATATTCTTCAGGTGCAAGCCAATATTATCAGACGAGCAGTCAAATAGCATCGACATTGCTTTCTGAGTCGTCCATATACTTTCATTCTTATATAGCACCTGAATACCTTCCTCCTTCCCTTCCGCTATGAAGGTGAGAAATTCAGCCGTGCTGTTCCGCACTATAACATTCTTCATCATCTATCTTTCTTTCAACAACTTAATCATGTCTTCACAAAAATAATGAATAGTCCCGGCAAATACAAGTCACTTGATCTCCAGGTTGCGCGGGACGGCAGCGGCGTTGGCGCGGTAATGCGGGGCGTAGAGGGATTCGATTTCGGGGACGGGGGCCTGGAAGGTGCCGGTCTGGGTCACAAAGAAGTCTTCGGTGACGGTGGTCTGGCCTTCGGGGTAGGTGTCGAAATAGAAGACGGTACGGTCGGGCTTCACGTCACGATAACCACACGGAGAGACACGGTACCAGCCGTCAACAGTCAGCGGGGTGAAAGACAGATTGTAGATCCCAGACAACTGGTCAATTGGAATCAGAGACGCCTCACGGGGTGCGGTCAGACGGATGAAACTTCGGTTCTCGGTGTTCTGGACGGTATAGACGGCACGGATGCGGTCTCCCCGACGGACGGTGTCACCAGGATGAAGCTCCTTGTCTCCAATGAAATAACTCTTTTCGATAGAGAAGCCGTTGCCGGAGGCCTTCACATCAGCAAGAGGCTTCAGCACACGCTGGGTCAGGGTCACGACACTGGTGTTCAGCAAGTCGGTGCTACCCTTTCCGACTGAACACAGGGCGTTAACAAAGGCAGGATCCGTGTCCCAGTTCTGTGTCTCTTTCTGCAATATCAGCCACAGGCGGACTCTATCGGCGATCTCGGCGGCTTTCTGACCGTTGACTTGATCAGAATGTGAGGAAGCATATTCAGAAAGCACATCGGAGATGAGCGAGTGGGCATAGGCTTCGTTTTCCAGCAGTCCTCTGAACGGCATCACAGCGTTCGGGTAGTAGAAGCCGCCACCATCGTGCCTGACGGCATATTCAAGGATGGAGAGGATATCTTCGTCCATTGATCTGCGGAGCGCGGCATCGACATTGAAACGCTCGCCCCAAGCGCGAGCCAAGGATATTCCTTCTTCGGAGCCGATCAGATTGCTGAGGGTACGGACACGTCTTGCTTTCGCACCTGGCTGACCATCAATGAAATCGAAGCGGTTGGAAGGTGAAAGGTAGATGCGGGCATATTTCCGGAAAGAGGAGAGTCGGGAGCGGTACTCCTTGCGCTGCGACTTGTCCATCCGCACCTTGAACCAGACCGATGGGAAGTTCGAGCGGACGAGCATATAAGTGTCGTTCGACAGGCCGCCGAACCAGCGCGGAAAGCCCAGGAATTGAGTGGAATCCAGATACTCGACGGAAGATGTCAGATCAGGAATATTCCCGCCAAGACTTCTCACCAAAGCCATCCGATCCAGCACCGTGGCGGTGACTGACTGTGAGGAACGCATACCTTCGAACCAGCCGAAACCGCCGTCGGAGTTCCTGCACGCAAGGATTCTGCCCAGCAGCGAAGTGTCGCGCTCCGACTTGAATGATTTGAAGCAATATGCCTCTGTAAGTGACAGTACATCATTGGATGACGGCTCGGACTTCTGTGTCGCGGCCTCTTCGATCATCTTGCCGATCGAGATCTCTTCGCAGACGGCACCAGCGGAGGATACGTTCACGAAACGGCTTCTGAGCGATTCCAGCAACTTATCCTTGTCAGTTCCTGGCAAGGCTATGGCCGAATGGGACTCGGTGATGACCTGACTCGCATCGTGAACCGGAACACCGAACCGGACAGCGTCACTGAATGATTTTGAGGCGAATATGACCTTGAAAGTCAGTGAGTCGATGTCGTGAGGCACATCAACCGGGAAAGACACGACCGATTGTTCACGACCGTTCACCGTCACTGGAACTTTCAGCGAGTCAATGGCTTCGCCGCTTCTTGAATATTCAAGGATCTTCATCTCGCCCTCTATCACCGCGTCTGAATTGCCGACGGTGGTCGCCGTCAATGTCCATTCGTCTCCAGAGTAAAGATACCTCGGAGCGTTGACGGAGACTTTTACAGGCACGGTCACGGTGAAGTCCCTTGTCAATGTGCCGTTGCGCATCGCCTTGTCGTGAGCGAAGAACAAAACGTGATAGGTCGAGAGTTTGTCAGATGTCTTAAACGTAAATTTGACCTCGTTGTTTTCCGGATAGAGGAACGGCTCAAAGGCCAAAGATTCTGAGAATATCTTTCTGACAGCCACGGATGTGAAATCATAATCAGCGGCGGCAGAAGCACTTGACTCAGATTTCTCATAATTGCGTCCCGAATCATTGGAACGGTTCTTACGACGCCGTGCCGATTTGGAGGCGACTCCGTAACCAATCACCATCACCTCATCAAGCAGTGACTCGTCTTCCTCAAGGACGATATTCATTCCCGAAGTTCCTCGCAATGTCACACTCCGGTAGCCAATGTAACTGATGGTTATCAGCGTTCCCGGACTTGCGTCAAGTGAGAAAATCCCGTTAAGGTTAGCTGATGTGCCGTAGACGGTACCGTCCACGATGACTGACGCTCCGATCAGCGGATCCCCGTTCGCATCCGTCACGATGCCGTTTATTCCGGAAGAAAATCCACTACCGATGTTACCTATAGACTTGTTCGTGATATATCCGCAGGCTATATCCATCTGGACATCCGAAACGGCCTTAGGTTCAAGCCTTACCGGATTCCAGATCTCCTTTCTGACCGCATCAAGACACTTGTCATAAATCGCCGCGAGGCCTTCGATGCCATCCGGGACGCGGACCTTGACGGTATATTCAGTGCCAGGATTGGTGACATCGGTGAAGGCGCTGAAATCCAGAGGCATATCAAGTTCGTCCGACAGTCTGTTGTAAGTATGCTCGTACTTAAAGAAGCGGCCATATTTAAAGAAGAGCAACTGGATGCTGACAGGGCCATCAGCTCCAGCTGGGTAGCGAAAACGCAATTCTCGCAGCGAACCGGCAGACGAGCCGTCCATCGTAACCATTCTGGATTCAAGGATATTCCCGCCGCTGTCAAGCATAGTCGCGACCGCCCATAATGGTGCCACAGAAGCTCCAAGCGTCATAACGATGTCCTCGCCAAGAGCGACTTCGGTCTTACCCGGCAACAGAAGACAGACAGCAGGAGCCACAAGCGACTTCGCCTCACGGCTCACCTTCACAAGGTTAAATTCTTTCTCCGCCTTGACCACCTTGCCAAGACTGTCCGTTTTCTCTGAATATGCCCGGAGAACATAAAGTCCGTCAGCCGTTGTCGGCAAGTCAATCTCATCTCCGGATGCGCATTTACCTGTCTGCAGGACAGTTCCGGAAATGTCCAAGAAGTCATAGCAGATCTCAGACTTCACTTTTTTACTGAATCTGTCACGGACTTCCAGCACAAAAACTGCCTTGTCCCCGGTCAGGATTCCCTGCGTGGCCTCTCCCGATTTGTTCAGATCAGTAAGCAGCAAATCCCCGTCGGTGCCGTTAGCCAAATGGAAATCAAGTTTGATCACATTATTGACATTGACCAATGTGCTAAACTCCCTGGTCTCCCCTGTCTCGTCCTTCACGGCCACATTGATTGAATATCGTCCTTGATCCTTCGCCTTGAATCTATAACTGAAACGTCCGTCCGATGAGGACTTTATCTCTTTTTCATCCACTGTCTTCCCGTCACACGACACCTTTAACGTCATCCGGGCGGAAGCGAGGCTATGCCCCGAGAGGCTCTCGACCTTTCCGGAGACGGTCACGGAATCTCCGGCGAAATAAAGTGATTCCTGCTCATCAAAAGTCAAATCGAACGTTGGCAGTACAAAATCCTCTACCCTGAACATTCTGGACGTAATCTCCTTGTCGCCATTGGCAACAGCAATCTTGAACAGCCCGTTGCGCCGCCCTTTCGGAATGACGAACTCTCCGGCGAAGGACCCGAAATCGTTGGTGCGGAACGACTTCTCCTCGATCATATTCATCTGAGAATCGTATAACGCGGCCTTGAATGCCTTTTCTTTTCCGATGACTTCCAATTGTTTATGAATATCTCCACGGAACATCACGGCTTTGAACCGGACTGTGTCGCCGGGCTTGTAGGCTCCACGGTCGTTGAATATTCGGCCGTAGGTTTCTGTTTCAGAATGATTCCCTACGGTCGCTTCGACAGGCTCAGCGACCAAAGCCCTACTGGTCACTGAGCTTGTCGAAGTGACCGGACGGTCAAGATACGACGCCTTGACAATGACAACCTCCTTGCTGAGCCGAACAGCTTTCCCATCCGTCACCGAGCAGACAACCTTGCACTCAAGTCCGGACTTCTTAGCCGCCAGTTCCTGCATCTCGGAAGGCAATAACGTGAATCCATCAATGCTCAGATGCGCCGAGAGCACCCGCTCCCCTCTCGTCATCTTGACATCGACCTCCTTGAAAGGCTCTCCGGTGATGTAATCAGCAGGGAAAACCGCGAATCCGCCACCCTGCTTCCTGACAGCCACGGACACTGTCTTGTGAACGTACGAGATCTCGGCCTCTTTCCCGGAGCCGGAAACCTTGATCCAATAGTCTCCATCCTCCAGCTCCGGCAGAGCCACCTTCACAGTGTCCCAGACGTAAAAACTCCGGACCGGATTGTCGAGCCTCTTACGGAACACACCCTTACCTTGGCTCTCAACCGACAGATTGGTCGACTTGATATTCCGGAACCGGACCAGCACGGTGTCTTCACGGACCAACACGGAAACATCCTTATCCTCCAGCCTATCAATCAATGACGAAATCACACCTCCACATTCCTCAGCGATTATCTTATTCACATCATTAGAGGAAACAAAGAGAAGATCCGAACTTACATATTTTGGAATATACGACTCTCGCTCTTTCTCGAAAGCCTGACATTTGGAGTCAAGCTCGGCAAACTGCCGCGATGTTCCGCCCTCCTTGACCAACCTGTCATATTCCCTTTTAAGCAGCACCTTCCTCGGCAGCAACGCCACTACGCTTCCGCTCCAGCCCGTGGCGAGGCGTTCCAGTTCCTTGTCTCCATCCTTGCGAAGCGCCTCACTATAGGCAAGCAACGCAGATTGAGGAAAGTTCCCGGCGACCGCATCCTTCAAGAGCTCCAAAGCCTTGTCGTGCGCGGAAGCGTCTGACAGACAGTGCCAAAGAATATATTCATAGTCATTTGGGATGAATTCGTGGTCGCAGACATAGCCGTCGCCCCAGTAGCCGCGCCGCCAAAAATCATCATTCCTTCCTTTTTTCAAGACCTCGGCATTATCCTCCGCGAACCGCTGCGCATCAAATTTCTGCCGTCCCAAATCCCTCGAATTGATTAATGAATATGCCATTATGGGTTTTCCGGCCTTGATGAACTCTTCCGTCAATACGTTTCTCAAAGAGTCCCGCAGCTTCCAGTTCCTCCGCGCCTGTGTCGTGCCGATAGTTACCACAGCATCGTAGTAATCCTTGTCCAGCCGGTTCTTCAGCGCCTGTTCTTTGATGAACGTCAGCAGAGCGATCTCTTTCTCCGGCCTGTCACGCCTGGAAAGCCGCTCGTACCGCCTCCACTCCCTCTTGAGATAATGTCCGTAAATATCCGGATATTCAGCAACTCTGGCCTCCCGCCCGTGCATAACCAGGCACAAAGCCAACATCATCACTGACAAAACCAGAATCTTCCTCATAACCGTCTGTTTTAGTGACGGCAATATACGCAATTTATCCGGAACCGCAGCCTTTTATGATGATGAATATGTCGCCTTACTTCTCCTCCATAAAGAGCTCACCTTTGAGGTACTTGACACTTTGGGTGGCGAAATTGTAGCCTCGTGAACCAGGCTTGGCGACTTTCAAGTACTTCTCGTACCATTCGAGGGCGGATTTGTAGTCCTTTTTCTGCTCGTAGCAGTAGGCGATGTTGGTAAGGGCGGAGATGAATTTCGGATTGTAACCGTATGCCTTCTGATAATGAGCGATAGCCTCGTCCCAATGGAAAAGTTTCGCTTCTCCGAGACCATATTGCTGATAAAGCCTGAACATAATCAGCGGATCCGGCTGAAGCATGTTCATCGCCTTGTCAAGCCACGGTTTGACCTCTTTCTCAAAAGAACGGTTGCTGTCGGCATAGACCGCCGCTATTGAATATGCCAGATTAACATCGCTTGAATCAATCTGCCAAGCCGCAAGGAGTTCTTCCTGCGCACGATACATGACCTCCGTGTGCCAATAGCATTGTCCGAGATAATAGTGGACCGGATAGGAATCGTTACCAAGTTTCTCCTGACGCTCAAAGACATCGATCGCAGGGGCATATTCATTCTTGGAATAGTGTGCCAGACCTTTGATCGGGGCGATGGTGAAATTGTCGGGATCCAAGGCAAGATATTCATCTGTCAGACGGATCGCACCATCATAGTCCCGGCGAGAGAGGAGAATCCGCGCGGCTTTACTCACTACGCTTTCATTCAATGGTTTAAGAGACAGCGTGAGCCGATAGTATGTCAGCGCGGAGTCCAGCATATCCGCCTGATTGAACGAGTCCCCCACCAACGCGGCGATTGCCGGTATCGTGTCAAGTTGCAGCACCGCCTTCCCGGCCTCAGCGCTCTGGGCGAAAGCCTTCATCCTGTAGAAAGTCTGCATCTGCTTGACTTTGTACAGGATGTTCCGCGGGAACTTGGAGGTCAGCAGGAAATATGTCCCTGCGGCGGACTCGTAGTCCCCGTTCTGGAAATGACAGTCCGCCAGCTCGGACAGAATCTCCTCATCGAAACGGTCCGGAGTGACGAAAGCGGACAATCTCTCGATTGCCTCGTCAATTTTGAATATACTCTTGAGGTACCGGGCCTCACTCAAGGCCGCGTTCCGGTCTGACTGTGGATCGGCCACTTGCGCCGCCACAATCTGTGGCGACGCAAGCAAACTGATTGTAATCAATAATTTGTAGCTTAATCTCATTATTTGAGTCGGAATACGATAGGGAATGTGTAGGTGACATCGACCGCCTTGCCCTGCATCTTACCTGGTTCCCATACAGGAGAAGATTTGACAATTCTCAACGCTTCCTCATCCAAGGATTTGAAGGTTCCTCTCAAGACTTTGACGTTTTCCATTTTTCCTGTCTTTGTGATAGTGAACTGAACAACGACGCGACCTTGTTTCTTAGCTTTCTGAGCATCCTCCGGGTAGATCAAATGCTCATTGACCCATTTGGCGAAATTGTTCGCGTCACCGCCTTGGAACACCGGTTTGGTCTCCACCATTTGGAATGGGACAGGTTCATCATCATCGGTGGTAACATCTATGTTAATATCGTTGCGACTTTCCCCGGTGACAGTAACCGAGACGTTCTCTGGCGCTGTTTCCGAGATCATTGTCTCATCGGACAACGATCCGGTTGAATCCGGTTTTGTGAAACTGCTGAAGCACAATGTGCAAACAAGAAGTGGTATGCAGACGACATACGCAAGCCTGAACCATCCATTAGTTTTTTCTGACATCATCATAGCGATTCGATTTGAAAGTTTTGTGTGGTTGAAACCGTTCGCAAGCCGGAAACGATGCTCGCCGACAGCCTTCCTGACAAGAAGCAGCTGATAGTCAGCGGCGTTGACACCTCGATTAATCACAGATTCATCGGCTTCATATTCGTGAAGCATCTTGAGTTCAGCCCTGGCAAGCCAGACGAGAGGATTGAACCAGTGCAGGACGGTGACGACCGAGAACAGCAACACGTCAACAGAATGGTGCTTCCTCACGTGGCTCATCTCGTGCGTCAGGATCACCGGGGTAGCGGTGAAATCCTCACGGCTGATCACAATATGCCCCAGGAAACTGAATGATGCCACCGGAGCGTCCACGATAGTAACCTTGAACCCCTCTTTCTGAATATGCTCGCCGGAGGCTATCATACGGGATGTCTGGATTACGGACAAGATATTCATAATCAAGACAACGAAGGCCCCGAGAAAGTATATTCCTGAAACGACTCCGAGCCAGGATATTCCTTTGTCTGCCGCGTCCAGGGTTCCGCCTTCCGCGCTGACCACCGCTTGCGGCAGGGTCAGGGTCGGGATGACGTTCGAGACCGCGGTTCCGCTGAAATCCCAATGGATGAGCGGCAGAGCCAAGCAAAGCAGGCTGCCAGCCATCAAGGAGAATCGGTTGAAAGTGAAGAAGGTGGTCTTCCGCATCAGCAGCATAAAGAATGCGTAGAACACTGAGAGAAGCAACCCGCTCGTTACGATGTAAGCGATCATTTCCTTTTGCTTTCGATTTGAGAAATGAGTTTTTTAAGGTCCTCCACATCCATCTTGTCCTCTTCGACGAACTGGGAGACAAGGCTGATGTAGGAGTTGTTGTAGTAACGGGAGACAACGTCCCCGACGGTAGTCCCGTGATAGTCACGTTCCGTGAGCGCAGGGCTGTACTGGAAAGAGTTCGCCATCGGCTTGCGCTTGACAAATCCCTTATCCTCAAGGAATTTCACCTGTGTCGCCACGGTGTTGTAGTTCGGCTTCGGGTCGGGAAGCGCCGCGACGATGTCACGGATAAACACCTCACCTTTGGCCCAGATGATGTTCATCACCTCTTCCTCTTTTGCAGTAAGTCTCTGTTTCATTGCTCGATTCTTTAAGTTAACAAACGCGCGAATATTATCTTACGGATGCAAAGATAAGAATAAAAATCATATCTCCTAATATTTTTAGGTGTTTTAAGAATATTTTTAGTTGCGCACACAATGTGTACCAGGATCTCGGAATATGTTATCATAAATACTTTAAGCCAAAGGTCTTATGACGTATTCAAAGAAGATTGACGGTGAGATAAGCGTACCGTTTGGATTCACACCCATGTAAATAAATTTATTGCTGTCCGCTAAAATTTAGCGAGCAACGAGATATCCATCCGCAGTGCTGTTGTAACGGCATTGCGGATGA
>OGOP01001380.1_pt1 | contig 17308 bp, 19 predicted proteins | sample 1552591 | NCBI WGS metagenome assembly OGOP01 (sample SAMEA2580120, study PRJEB22360) | human gut metagenome | biome: human gut; feature: human-associated habitat; material: faeces | place: Denmark | collected 2008/2010 | reverse complement strand
CCCTCGTTTGCGACAGCTTTGTTATTATATCAAACCTACACCCCCTTGTCAACGCATTTTTTAAAGTTTTTTGAATATTTTTATAGTTTAGTAAAAAACTAACGCTAAGTACAACATAAAATAACCTACCTTGGAGGAATATGTATGTTAGCAAAAAGAAAGTATCAGCCGTTGGTTTGTTATTTATTATCTGCCGTTATGATATTCAGTTTAATGGCAGCATCCATAACAGCCTCATCCTTATCTAAGTATGGCTCCACCGGCAGTGAGGTAACAGCTGTTCAAAAAAGGCTTTCGGAGCTTGGCTATTATAGTGGCAATATAGATGGAATTTTTGGCACAGACACCAAAACGGCGGTTATTAAATTTCAAAAGGATAATAAATTAACTGCTGACGGTATAGTAGGTGAAAAAACTCTGAAATTGTTAAAGATTAATAACAATAATAATACTAACAGTAAATTCACTGAATCTGAAATAAGCCTTTTGTCACGAATTATTTCTGCTGAATCCCGTGGTGAGCCTTACGAGGGGCAGGTAGCTGTAGGTGCTGTTATATTAAACAGAATTGATCATCCGTCGTTTCCTAACACACTGGCAGGTGTAATATACCAGCCGTCCGCCTTTAGCTGCGTAAATGACGGTCAAATTAATGAACAAGTGTATGAATCTGCAAAAAAAGCTGCTAAAGACGCCATAAATGGCTGGGACCCAAGCGGTGGTGCTATATATTATTATAATCCGGCTAAAACAACAAATAAATGGATCTTCTCAAGACCTGTAATTTGTACTATTGGCAATCACAAATTTTGTTCATAAAAATGTAGTATGTTTATTATGCAATTTGCCTAATTTTTCTTTTACTCTTGTTTTTATAGTGTCGAGTATATTATAATATACTTGACACTATAGTGAGGAGAGATATATTATGAACAATCAACAAGAAATGAGTGTTGGTGAGCAGTTTGTAAGACTGCAAAACATTGCTTACATTAAACAATTTTTACGAAAAGGCTCGATAAAACTGCTGATGGCGGCGTCTTTACTGTGTACCTTTATTACGGGCTTTTTTGAATTTTCTTTTATTGGTATTATAAAGGATATTCTTGACGCTGTAAATTTAAGCGTCGGCGGTACAATTAGTAATATCGATGAGGCTATTAATATAATTACGACATTTGGTACTATTTTTATCGGAGTTTCGGTTGTTATCGGTCTTATTTTTCCTGTTACATTGCTTTTCATTATTATAGGAGCCCATAATGAAAACCCAAACTCTACACCAAGCGGTGCAATACAATTCTTACATATTTTGTCAATTATACAATTTGTATTTGCTGTTATTACAAACAGCATTGGTTTGATTTCGACTATTATATCAATCATTTCAAGTATTGCTAACAACGGTTTTAATGTATCGTTAATCGCAACATTAATTTCAACGATAGTATCTTCTTTTGTTACCTGTCTGTTTTATTATTATCAGACAAAGTTTTTGGGTTCTATTCACAAAGGTGCTACAGGCAAGGTGCTTGTCAGCGAGGGTGCAAACGGTTACGGAGTGTTCTCTGTACTATTTTCAATTGCAAACATATTAGCTTTTGTTTTTGTTTTAATTCTTTTATTCCTATTAATTTCTGTTTCATCATCTTCAACTGAGCTAACACCTGATTTTGTTATTAGCTTACAGCAAAACGGTGTTTTAGGCTCCGCAATATTTACATTGGTATTGTATGCAGTTATAGTTTTATTAACCGCAGTTCAGTCAATATCACAAGCGGCCATTGCCTTTTCTTTTAAGAACTCTATTGTTGAGGCAGTACAGGCTTCATTTAGTTTACCTAATGGTCCTTACAACCGTTCAAATGCTACAGGAAACAGTCCATTCAGAACATATGGCGGAAACAACTCATACAGCAACTATAACTATTCCAGCTCCGGTACTTCCAGTCAGAAAAAAGCATCAAACAGCATTCCTGACCAAAACGTTGCTGAACAGCAAGTAACAAATGATATTTCCGGTCAAAATATAATGCAGCCTCAAGCTGACAACAATATTTATGAGCAGGATGTTACCGACAATACTGCAAATATGTACACACAGGAATCGGATGAAGCTGCTCAAACCGGCAGCAATGAAGCTATATACAAATAATTTATACTATTGTTAACTAACAGCAAACAGCCTGACAAAAAGCTGTTTGCTGTGTTTTTATTTTTATTTTGGAGGTGTAGTAAGTGAATCAGCAATTTGATTTACAAAATATTACGGACGCTGTTTTAAAAGCAGTAAAAAGTACAGGTCAAGAGGAAAATGTTTCAGCAGAAAACATTGCAAAACAGGTTGCAGAAATTTTAAAGAACAATAATACTAAAATTAGTACTTTTGATAGCTTTGACACTGACAGTCTAAATAATGAGAAAAAATTTGTTGAAGAAGAACCTAAGCCGCTTAGCGGCAGCTTTACTTTGGAGGAACCGCCTAAGACTGTTGAGGAGGTTGACACAAGGGATATTGATGTTCCTCTTAACGGCAGCTTTGGCATTAATAGAAGAGCTGTTGATATAGATATAAACAGCACTGTTGCTGACAATAAGGCTAATGTACAAGGCGATACCGATGAAATATCTGAAAAAAGCTCTGATGAAGTTATTAACAATAAGGCTTATGATGTTGATAATGTTACAGAAAAATCTACAGCAAATGAACAGAACAGCGGTACTGTTGATGAGACTGTTGAAGGCAAGCCTGTAGATAATGTAGATAATATGGAGACAAGCGAAAACAGCCCTGTAGAGAAGCATAAGCCGCTTAGCGGCAGCTTTACTTTGGAGAAACCGCCTAAGACTGTTGAGGAGGTTGACACAAGGGATATTGATGTTCCTCTTAACGGCAGCTTTGACATTAAGATAAAAGATATTAATAAAATTGAGAAGTCAACTTCAAAAACAAAAGAGTCTACTACATCATTTAGTGATAATGTTAAAATTGATGCTGATGACAATAAAATTTTGGAAGCAGCCAAAAAAATTATCATTGATTACATAGCTACAGAGGAATTTGCTAATAAGCTAAAGGAAATTCTAAAATAAGACAATTTAATTTAGAAGGTCATTTTCAAAAAGTCCGTTGCCAAAAGCAACGGACTTTTGTTTTAATAAAACCGCCTAAAACAAGATAATAGCTGCAATGTTTGATTATTTTTGCTCGTTTTTATAAATACAAGGGTGAAAGAAATCATTATACATAAAAACAGCACCGGTTTGGATTTCCGGTGCTGTTTCACATTTTAAATTAAAAGTTATTATAATTTATTCTGTTTTATTTGTATCTACTCTGCCGTACAAAGAGAAATTGCCACCCTCATTTTTAGGTGCTCTCTCTGTCTTTGGTGCCGAGCCTTCGGCAGACTTGTTGTAATTATTATTATTATAGCTTCTGTTTCTGTTGTAGCTATTGTTATAATTTCTTCTGCCATTATTATTTCTGTTGTTATTATAATTATTATTATAGTTGTTTCTGCGATACGGTCTCTTATATTCAGGATCAAGTCCAATTACTACGTGACGGTTTGTAACCTCACCCTCTGACCAAGAAATAGCACCGTTTACCTTTTGAACAGATGTATGAATAATTCTTCTTTCATAAGGGTTCATTGGCTCAAGAGAAACATTTTTACCTGTTTTCAATACCTTAAATGCAAGCTTTCTTCCAAGAATTTCAAGAGTTTTTTCTCTCTTTTCTCTATAGTTGCCTGTATTAATTGTTATTCTAAAGTAAGAATTTCCGGTATGATTTGCTACCAAGCCGGCTAGATACTGCAAAGCGTCAAGAGTTTCTCCTCGTCTTCCTATTACAGCACCAACCTGATCACCTGACAATGTAAGCTCGGCAGACTCATCTTCTTCCTTCATATCAACTGTAATTTTAGATAATCCCATAGCTGCCAAAACATTTTCAACATACTTCTTTGCCTCTTTAGCAGGTGAATAATCAGCCGGCAACGGCTTTTTAACCTCTTCTGTTTTAACGCTGCTTACAGGCTCGCTTACAGCATCAGCATTTGTATTTGCTTCTACAGCCTTTTGTGGCTTTAAATCTTCACCGTTTGCTATAGCGTCGTCAGACACCTCGCATATCGCCTTTACTTTAGCAGGACTTCCGCCAAATATACCAAACTTCTTTTTTTCTGCTCTTTTTAAAATCTCAAAAGTTACTCCGTCTTCACTGCTTAAGCCAAGCTGATTTAGTGCGTCAGCCTTTGCAAGCTCTTCTGTTTCTCCTATACCAATTGCTTCTCTTGTCATTTTTTACACCTCTAGTTTTACTTTTACTTTTTCTTCTTTTTGTTACTGTTATTATTGTTTTCGTTAATTCTCTTACGAGGATTATAAGAATACGCTACATTTGCTTCCTGTAATTTTAAAAGCTCTACTCTTTGTGCTTCTTGCTTTGCCGTCATATGATTTGCACTGTAGAAATTTTGTAATACTAATGTTTGTACAAAGCTTACTACTGTTGAAATAATCCAGTAAAAACCAACCGCAGCCGGTACCGAATAAGCAATATATGCACTAAATGCAGGCAGTGCAAGCAGCATAACTACCATACAACCCTGCTGTTGCTTAAGTGTACCCTGGATTTTCATTGTAACTACCTGGCTTAAAACCGATGTTACAAAACAAAGTGCAGGAATCAGCCACAAAATTGAGAATCCGTCGCTTGGCTTTCCCAAAAGATTTATGCCCAAAAAATTGAAGCTGTTGCCATAATTTGCTATAGCGGTAATATCTGCCGTACTAAAGAACTGGCTTAAAAAAGCTTCGCCGTTTGCCTGTGTAGCAATATTTACAATTTCAAGCTGACCGTATATTGTAGTAAACTGATTGCCTATACCCGGCATTACAGTCAGGTTATTTAATGCACTTGTTACGACCGAAGTATCCATATGCATTGTATTAATAAGAGGACTTACTACTGCATAATAAACGCCCATAAGAATAAGCAAAGGTACAAACATAGATACACAGCCCATATTCTGCATACCCTCTTTATCATACAGCTTTTGCATTTCTTCATTTATTTTTTTCTGGTCGCCGGCGTATTTTTTCTTTATCTCCTGCTGCTTCTGCGACATTGCAGCATTTTTAGCCATTGACTTTTGCTGGTGTATAGACATAGGGAACAACACCAGCTTTACAACTATTGTAAAGCAAATAATTGCCAGACCATAGTTATTAAATATAGAATAGAATAACCACAATACATAGCCAAATAAACTGCCTATGGCGTCAAATATAAACATTTCAATTTTCGCTTCCTCTCATATTATGATAGCCACACAGAATATGCAGCATTATTTTTTGCTTTTCTTTTGAGGAACAGGGTCATACCCACCTTTAGAAAAGGGGTTACATCTCAATATTCTCCACAAAGTCATAAAACCGCCCTTAAATGCTCCAAATCTTTCTATAGCCTCCAGCCCATACTGTGAGCAGGTAGGTGTAAATTTACAGCTTGGCGGTGTTTTAGGTGAAATATATTTTCTGTAAAACTTAATCAGCCAAATTAGCGGACGCTTCATTTAATAACACCCGCTTTTTTCAGCTGTTCTTTCATACAACGCATAACATCGGTACTTTTTACATACGGCGTGCGTCCTCTGGCTACAAAAACAAAATCGTAACCCATATTTTCAAATTTGGGATACAGCTCTCTGTAAGCCGCCATAACCACACGCCTTGCTCTGTTACGCTGTACTGCTTTGCCTATTTTTTTACTTGTTGTAATACCTACTCTTGGCTTGTTGCATCTTTGTTTCAATACATATGTGACCAGAACAGGAGAAACATAGGATTTTCCCTTAGAATAAATCTTGCGAAAATCTCTATTTTCTTTTATGGTAGTTAATGTCATAATAAATTCATTCCTATAAAAACAGCAAAGCATTGTCATTGTTCTAAACATAAAAACAAAGACCACCTTTCAGTGGCCTTAATTTTTAGTAAGACAACCTTTTTCTACCCTTAGCTCTTCTGCGAGCAAGCACTTTTCGTCCATTTCTGTCAGACATTCTCTTTCTGAAGCCATGCTCCTTTTTTCTGTGTAGCTTCTTAGGCTGATATGTTCTAAGCATCGAAAATCCTCCTTTCGGATATTAACCTTGCAATTTAGCATTATATCTTAAATTTCTTAGTTCGTCAATAATAATTTTCTAAATTTTTTTCACATTTAAAAATATATTTTTTTGTAAAAAAACTTACAATTACTATATGTTGTGTATAAGCATAAATATCTTACATAATACTGTATAAATTATCTATTATTTCTTACAGCTCTCCCTTTTGAACAAAAATAAAAAATATTTGAAAATTGTCGTAAAATATGATACAATAAATCAGATACATTGTAAGAAAGAAATTATAAAAAGAGGTGGAACTTTTGGATACGTTCAATGAGGCGTGGGATGTTATTTGTGACTACCTTAAAAACAAAAGAGAGAATAACAAAAAGGTAATATCGGATGTAGCTTATAATGCTTGGATAAAAAAAATTAAGCCCGTATCTATAGACTTTAATACAAAGCGTATTGTTCTTTCTGTACCTAATAACTTTAATAAAACAGTTATAGAAAACAGCTACCTGGGTATTTTAAAGATAACATCAGAAGAAGTGTTTGGAGATGAATTTAACTTTGTAATCGAAATCGACAACGATGAAGGAACTCACCCTGTCGAAGAAAGCACAGCCTCTAGTAAAGAAGACTCAAATAAAAGCAACAGGTACGGTGACGAATACACCTTTGATACCTTTGTTGTAGGTAAATCTAATGAGCTTGCATACAAGGCCTCATTAGCGGTAGCAAAGGATCCGGCAGGACTTGAGGTACAAAACCCTCTATTCATATACGGTAACTCAGGCTTAGGTAAAACACACCTATTATACGCTATAAAAAATGTAATTTCAAAGAATTATCCTGAAAAAAAGATAATTTATGTTAAAGGCGAAAATTTTGCCAACGAGCTTATAGAATCATTAAGTAGAAAAACCACCGACAGGTTTCGTGACAAATACAGAACCATTGATGTGCTTTTGGTGGACGATATTCAGTTTATAGCCGGCAAAGAGGCGACTCAGGAGGAATTTTTCCATACCTTTAATACTCTTTATGAAGCCAGAAAACAAATTGTATTTACCTCAGACGTACTGCCAAAGGAAATGAAAACGCTGGAAAACAGACTTCGCTCAAGGTTTGAATCGGGACTGCTGGTTGATGTACAGCCGCCGGATATAGAAACAAGAATTACAATTATAAATAAAAAAGCAGAGCAGCTGAACATTGAAATACCTTACAACATAAGTGAGCTGTTGGCAACAAAAATAAAAAGCAACATAAGAAAGTTGGAGGGAGCCGTAAAGAAGCTTCACGCCAAGAATTTGCTCAATCACGAAAAAATCAGCATAAAGATGGCCCATGAGGTTATTGCAGAGCTTCAAAGCGAAGATGTGCCGGCGGAAATTTCTCTAGACAGTATTATAGAAGAGGTTGCACGAACCTTTAATGTAACGGTAGATGAAATAAAATCGTCAAACAGGCGGGCCACACTGTCAAAGGCAAGGCAGATAGCAATTTACCTGGTAAAGGATATTACAGATATGTCAATGGAGCAGATAGGTATGGCATTTAACGGAAGACACCATTCTACCATAGTGTATACCTGCCAGCAGGTTGAAAAAAACATTGAAACAGATCCAAAGGTAAAGGAAATTATACAGGATATAAGAAAAAATTTGCAAAACGGTTAATTAAAGCTTTCAACATAATTTTGCACATATTATTAACACAATTAAACATTGATGTTAAATTGTGGAAGAGTGTTAAAAGTTATTAAATTTTATTAACCAAAAATAAACAGCCCTTTTATAATAACTTTTTAAGTATAAATCGGGGCTAAAGGGGTAAACTAACAAATTAACACCCCCTACTACTACTACTAAAATTAAATATATTAAACTATCTATAAAAGGGATTGATAAAGCAATGAAATTTTCATGCAGTCAAAAAGACTTCTCATCTGCTGTAACTAATGTTCAAAGAGCTGTTTCGGCTAAAACAAGCACACCTGCTTTAGAGGGTATTCTAATAAAAGCAAGCGACAGCTGCGTTGAGCTTTGCGGTTATGATTTGGAAATAGGCATTACGACCTTTATAAGCTGCAATGTTGCCAAGAAAGGTGAAATTGTAGTAAGTGCCAAGCTTTTAGGCGATATAGTAAGGCGGCTGCCGGAAAATACCGTAGACATTGAAACAGATGACAAAATGATAATCTACATAAAAAGCGGTCAAGCACAGTACCAGCTGGTAGGAATTTCCTCAGAGGAGTACCCTGAGCTGCCAAAGGTAGAAAAAATGGACGAAATTAAAATTAAAAGCGGCTTGCTGAAGAATATGATAAAGCAAACTATTTTTGCTATATCAGACAATTTTTCAAAGCCTATTTATACCGGATCGCTTTTTGATATAGAAAACAATATTCTAAAGATAATTTCGGTGGACGGCTACAGAATGGCTATTCGTCAAGAGGCAATAGAGTGTGGTACAACCAATAAATTTGTTATACCAGGCAAAACCTTAAGCGAAATTCTAAAGCTTACCTGCGACGATGAAAATAATATCGAAATTATTATAGGTCAGCGTCACGCTATATTCAAAATAGAAAATTACTCGATTATTTCAAGATTAATCGAGGGTAATTTTATCGACTACAAAACTACCATACCGCCTGAAAATAAAACAGAAATAATAATTAATACAAGAGGACTTATAGCTGCGGTAGAAAGAATGTCGCTGCTTACCTCTGAAAAAATACAAAGTCCTATACGGTGTATGGTAGAGGATACTCAGGTAAAGCTGTTTTGTTCAACATCTATCGGCAGAGCAAACGACGCTATGTCGGCAGATGTAAAAGGCGAAAATGTAGAAATAGGTCTTAACAGCAAATATTTGCTTGACGCACTCAAAAATTCCGAAACAGACGAAATTAAATTACAATTAAACGGTTCGTTAACGCCTATGAAGATTATACCGGTTCAGGGCGACGCATTTTTATATTTGGTTGTTCCAATGAGGTTTAAACAATGAAAGAAGTAAAAAGAGTTTTTATAGACACAGATTTTATTAAGCTTGATAACCTGCTGAAGCTTGGAGGCATTGTGCAAACAGGCGGACAGGCAAAGGTAATGATTCAAAACGGTGAGGTTACATTAAACGGCTACACCTGTGAAATGAGAAATAAAAAAATAAAAAACGGTGATAAGGTAGAAACACCTAATCATATCATTGAGGTATATTATAAGTGATTATAAAAGAGCTGAAATTTAAAAATTTCAGAAATTTGCAGGATAATCACATAAAACCCGGCGAAAAAATGAATGTAATTGTTGGAGACAACGGTCAAGGCAAAACCAATCTTCTTGAGTGCATTTGGATGTTTAACGGTGTAAAATCCTTTAGAGGCTCAAAAGACCGTGAGTTGGTGCGTTTTAACGAAAAATTTTCCAAAATAGAGGTAGATTTTTTTAGTGAAGAACGGCTTCAAAGTGCAAGGCTGGAGTTTGTAAACGGCCGCAGAGAGGCTTATTTAAACGATGTAAAAAAGCCTGCTCCATCGCATTTAATGGGAAAAATAACATCAATAGTTTTTTCGCCCGAGCATTTGTCACTTGTAAAGGGCGGGCCAAGCGTAAGAAGAAAATTTATAGACAGTGCCATTTGCCAGGTTAAACCCAAATATTCGGCTTATTTAGTCAGATATAATAAAATTCTTAATCAAAGAAATGCACTGCTAAAGGATATATCCTACTATTCAGAGCTTGCCGATACCCTGGAAATTTGGGACAAGGAGCTTGCCTTGACCGGCAGTGTAATTATAAGTGAAAGATTAAAATATATATCTGAGCTTTCTGCTGTTGCCGGTGAGTATCATAGGGGAATTTCAGAAAGCAAGGAAGCACTGCAGCTTGCTTATACGGGCAAATATAGCGGCAGTGAGGATACATCGTGTATTTATGATGAATTTTGTAATACACTTGATAAGTCCAGAAATGAGGATATTTCATTAAAATATACTACAAAAGGCCCGCATAGACATGATGTAGATATAATAATTAATAACAGAAGTGCCAAAATGTATGCTTCTCAGGGGCAGCAAAGGTCTGCCGTACTTTCCTTAAAGCTTGCCGAGGCGACATTAGTTGACCAAATAACAGGCAGAAAGCCTGTTATACTGTTAGACGATGTTTTAAGTGAGCTTGACAAGGAAAGACAGAGCTTTCTTTTAAATAAAATAAAAGGCAGGCAGGTATTTATAACCTGCTGTGACTGTTCTACAGAAAATCTTTTTGAAGCCGGTAAGGTATTTTTAGTAAATAACGGACAAATATCAGAAAAAAGCATATAAAAAAGCTATATAAGGGATAGAATTATGTATTTACATTTAGGCAATAATACTGTGGTAAACAGCAATGAGATTATAGGTATATTTGATATGGATAATACTACTGTGTCTAAGCATACCAGAAAATACCTTGCACAAAGAACAAAAAACGGAGAGGTAGTTAATGTTTCTTTAGAGCTTCCAAAATCTTTTGTGGTGTGCAGCAGTAATAATAAAAAAACGGTATATATCAGCCAGCTGTCACCAAAGACATTGCTGAAGAGAAAAAATTTTTTAAAGTATTTGTAACTTTACAGAAGGGACTGGCTATAAATTATGAAAACAAGATGCCCGTATTGCGGAAAAAAGCTTGGCTATTTTCAAGCCTTTATTGAGAAAAAAAGAGGAGAGCATACCTGCAGTCATTGTGGAAGAAACTCTACGATATTTTTTTCTACAACATACAAGGTACTAATTGTTTTGGCAATATTGCTGGCAGTTGCTTTAGTTATAATTTCAATTAATCCATATTTTATATTTGGCTTATGGGGAATGCTGTGGGTAGCTGTACCATTTATTATTTTGTACATAATTACGCCTTTTTTTCTTAAGCTGGTTCCTATAAAGAAAAAATCAGTGGTTGATGTTGAGAAGATTGAAGCAGAATCGGAGCTTGAAGGCTACTCCACCAGGGCTATTGATAAGCTTGACGAAAAGAGCTATAAAAAAGGAAGCAGCTCAATAGATACCCAAAGCGAAAATGATGATTTTTTGGATATATCTGAGTTAAAGCTGTGATTTAGGAAGTGTAAATTTGAAATTTTTAAAGCTGCCTGTCTGTCCGCACTGCAACGCAGTTTATAGATACAACGAAGTAAAAAATATGACTATGTATAAGCACATTGAATGCAGAAACTGCAAAAAGGTGTTTACTGTATACAAGGCAAAGGGACGGGCAATATTTTTATCAATAGATATTACTGTATTTATCCTATTAAATATTTTACTTTTTCATTTTTGCAATTTTAATTTAATAGGATTACTACTATTTACATTAATATTTTTTGGATTATCATTGTTAATTTTACCTTTTACTGTTCGATTTAAAAAATATACCGAAGCAACGAAAAATAGTAAAACTAATAATATAAAAAATAAAGTTGGGAAATAAATTCGAGAGAAAAATTAAAACGGAGGGTTTTTAATTGGATAATCTTGATATTACAAAGGTTGAAAATGAATATGGTGCCAATGAAATACAGGTACTGGAGGGCTTGGAGGCTGTCAGAAAAAGACCGGGTATGTACATTGGTTCTACAGGTCCTGCCGGACTTCACCATCTTGTTTATGAAATTGTAGATAACTCAATAGACGAGGCACTTGCAGGCTACTGCACTAAAATTGATGTAGAAATTTTGCCTGAGAATATAATAAGAGTTAAAGACAACGGCAGAGGTATTCCTGTAGGCATAAATGAAAAAATGGGCATACCTGCAGTTACTGTTGTATTTACCATACTGCACGCAGGCGGTAAGTTTGGCGGCGGCGGATATAAGGTATCCGGCGGACTGCACGGCGTAGGTGCGTCTGTTGTAAATGCACTTTCAGAGTGGCTTGAGGTTACCATATGCGACGGTGAAAAGGTATATAAGCAAAGATATGAGCGTGGAAACATAGTATCTGACCTACAGGTAGTTGGAGAAAGCACAGAAAAAGGCACAGAGGTAATTTTTAAGGCTGATTCTGAAATATTTAAAGAAACTACAGTTTATGAGTTTGATATTCTGGAAAGAAGACTTCGTGAGCAGGCATTCCTTAATGCGGGAGTAAATATTGAGCTTAAGGACTTGCGTGACAGTGAAAATATTCTTAATGAAAACTTTAAGTATGACGGAGGTATTGTCAGCTTTGTAGAGTACATTCATAAAAAGCGTGAGTTAGATGTAATACACCCTGATATTATGTATTTTACTGCTACCGCACCCGACGATTCATCGTCTGTAGAGGTTGCTATGCAGTATAATGAAAGCTATAACGAAATAATGCTTTCATTTGCAAACAACATTCATACAGTAGACGGAGGAACGGCAGAAGACGGCTTTAAGCGTGGCTTAACCAGAGTTATGAATGATTATGCCAGAAAGTTTAATATATTAAAGGACAACGATAAAAATCTGACAGGCGAGGACTTGCGTGAAGGTCTTACAGTTGTAATAAGCGTAAAGCTGAAAGAGGCGCAGTTTGAAGGACAAACAAAAACTAAGCTTGGCAATACCGAAATAAGAACAATGGTAGAAAAGCTTATGAACGATAAGCTGAAGGTCTATCTTGAAGAAAATCCAAGCTCCGCAAAGCTTATATTTGAAAAAGCGCTTGCAGCGTCAAGAGCAAGAGAGGCCGCAAGAAAGGCAAAAGATCTTGTAAGAAGAAAATCAGCTATGGAGAATGCCTCTCTGCCGGGTAAGCTTGCCGACTGTCAGTCAAGAGATGCAAACGAAACAGAAATATATATAGTAGAGGGTGACTCTGCGGGCGGTTCTGCAAAGGGCGGTCGTGACAGAAGGTATCAGGCTATTCTTCCTTTGTGGGGCAAAATGCTTAATGTAGAAAAGGCAAGACTTGATCGTGTATACGGAAATGACAAGCTTATGCCTGTTATTACTGCTTTGGGTACCGGTATAGGCGAGGATTTTGACATTGAAAAGCTAAGATACGGCAAGGTTATAATTATGGCTGATGCCGATGTTGACGGATCTCATATCAGAACACTTTTGCTTACATTTTTCTTTAGATTTATGCGTCCTTTAGTTGAGCAGGGACATGTTTATATAGCACAGCCGCCTCTTTACAGAATTACCAAGAATAAGGAACACAGGTATGCTTATTCTGATGAAGAAAGAGACGCTATACTACAGCAAATTGAAGGAAAATCTGACATACAGCGTTATAAAGGTCTTGGTGAAATGGACTCAGAGCAGCTGTGGGAAACTACTATGAACCCTGAAACCAGAATTATGCTTAGGGTAGACCTGGCTGATGCCGAGGCGGCAGATGAAATTTTTACGATTCTTATGGGCGACAAGGTTGAGCCAAGAAGAGAATTTATTGAGAAAAACGCTAAGTATGTACAAAATCTTGATATTTAACAGGTGAATGGTATTGGATAGTAATTTTGAAAGCGTAAATAGCACTGATAATATAAAAGAAATTCTTGATGAGGTGCATTATTCAGAAAATATTAACGAGTGCCGAAAAAAAGAGATTCTTATATATGAAAACGAGTATATAATAAGTAAAAATGAAGCGTATGAGGGACTTAAAAATTCCGGAATGATTAAAACCGCCGGCACAAGAATTGTAATATACACTGTTATTTTACTGCTTGCCATAGCAGGTTTTATAGCTGCATATGTTATAAGAAATAATATTAATGATTTAATATTTTCCTTTATTTCTTTGGCAGTACTTGTAATTATATGGCTTATTCCTCATTTTTCTTTAGATAAGCTTGCAAAAGTGAATGCAAACGGAAATGTTATTAAATTTAAAGTATATGACAGAAGTCTGCAAATTTTCTGCAACAATAACAGCTGGTATATTCCTCTTGATAATTCAAACAGAATGAAGCTGTGTAAAAATGTAATTATTATAAAAAGAATTAAGGATAATCAATTATTTGTAATACCTCTACGGGCTATTGAGGACGATAAAACAGAAGCTGTTTTAGAGGTTTTAAAAAAGGGTACACTGACATTGGGAAATAATTAAATATATATGTTAATGTGCATTTTATAATATAAAATAAGGTGATATTTTGACAACAAAAACATTTATTACAGCAAGATACGGCGAAACAGATATGATGGGCATTGTGCATCATTCTGTATATGCACTTTACTACGAGCAGGCCAGAGTGGATTTTATTGGCAGCTTTGGTGTAAGCTATTTGCAGTTGGAAAAGGATGGTTTAATGCTGCCGCTGATAAGCTTAGGCTGCAGTTATAAAAAGCCGCTGCATTTTGCAGATGAATTTGTAGTAGAGACCTCAGTTGAAAATATTAAGCCTGCAAAAATAAGATTTAAGTATGAGGTTTATAACAGCAGTAACGAGCTTGTGAATGTTGGATTTACAGAGCATGGTTTTGTAGACAGCAGTACATTTAGACCTATTAATGCAAAAAAGTTATTTCCTGATATATATAATATGCTTAGTGAAAGTATAGAAAGCTAGTTTTTGAATAAAATTTGAAAGACACTTAATTTATAAAAAGAGGGTGCAATCCTGTGGAAAATAAAGAAATAAGTAATACCGGAAAAATAATTGATGTTGACCTGCGTAAAGAAATGCAAACTTCATTTATGGCGTATTCAATGTCTGTTATTGTTTCAAGAGCATTACCGGATGTTCGTGACGGCTTGAAGCCTGTACATAGAAGAATATTATATACTATGAACGAAAATAATCTTACACCGGAGAAGCCTTACAGAAAATGTGCTGATACTGTAGGTTCTGTGTTAGGTAGGTATCATCCACACGGTGACGCCTCTGTATATGATGCTCTTGTAAGACTTGCACAGGATTTTTCAATGAGATATCCTCTTGTAGACGGCCATGGTAACTTTGGTTCGGTAGACGGCGACCCGCCTGCTGCTTACAGATATACAGAGTCAAAAATGACGAAAATGTCTGTTGAAATGCTTACGGATATAGACAAAGAAACAGTTGACTTTACCCCTAACTTTGACGACAGACTTATGGAGCCTACTGTTTTGCCTTCTCGTTTCCCTAATTTATTGGTAAACGGCTCAAGCGGTATTGCCGTAGGTATGGCTACAAATATTCCTCCTCATAACCTTGGCGAGGTTATAGACGCAATGTGTTATCTTATTGATAACCCTGACGCAGAGCTTCCACAGCTTATGGAATATATTCAGGGCCCTGACTTTCCTACAAGCGCATTAATAATGGGCAGGTCAGGCATTAGGGCTGCATATGCGACAGGCAGAGGAAAAATTATAGTTCGTGCTAAGGCTGAAATTGCAGAGGGTAAAAACGGCAGATATAAAATTATAGTTACCGAGCTGCCATACCAGGTAAACAAAGCACGCCTTGTTGAAAGCATTGCAGAGCTTTGCAAGGACAAGCGTATTGACGGTATAACTAATATTGAAGACCATTCAGACAGAAATGGTATGCATATTGAGATAGATATAAGACGAGATGTTTCTCCGCAAATTGTGCTTAACAAGCTGTATTCACTGTCACAAATGCAGGTTACATTTGGTGTAATTATGCTTGCTATTGTAAACGGTGAACCCAAAATACTTACTCTAAAGCAAATTTTGCAGCATTATATTGACTTTCAGGTTGATGTAATTCGCAGAAGAACAATATTTGACCTAAAAAAAGCCGAAGAAAGAGCACATATTTTAGAGGGCTTAAAGATTGCACTTGACTTTATTGATGAGGTTATTGCAATTATAAGAAGCTCAAAAGACCAGTCAACAGCTAAAAAGAGATTGTCTGAAAGATTTGAGCTTGACGATATACAAACACAAGCCATTGTACAAATGCGTCTTGGACAGCTGACAGGCCTGGAAAGAAATAAAATTGAGGCTGAATTACAGCAGCTGGTCGAGAAAATTAAGGACTACAAGGATATTATAGAAAGCCACCTGCGTCAGCTGGAAATTGTTAAAACAGAGGCTATGGAAATAAGAAGAAAATTTGCTGACCCAAGAAGAACAGAAATATTGTCTGTTAGCGGTGAGGTGGATATTGAAGACCTTATTCCGCAGGAGGAATGCGTGCTTACTATGACACGCTTTGGCTATGTTAAAAGACTGTCGGTAGACACCTACCATACACAAAAGCGTGGCGGCAAAGGTGTGTCCGGTATGAGCAGACGAGAAGAAGATGTAGCGTCCGATATGTTTGTTATTAACAGTCACGACTATGTTTTATTCTTTACAAATTTTGGCAGAGTATACAGACTAAAATGTTACGAAATTCCGGAGGGCAGCCGAACCTCTAAGGGTATGAATATTGCAAATTTGCTGCCTATTGCACCGGAGGAAAAGGTTACATCTGTAATTAAGGTACCAAAGTTTGACGATGAAAAGTATCTTATTATGGTTACTAAGCAGGGACTTGTTAAGAGAATTAAGCTAAGTGCATATAATACCAACAGAAAGGGTGGTGTGGTTGCACTGGAGCTTAACGAGGGTGACGAGCTTGCTTGGGTAAGAATGACCGACGGCAGCAGTCAGGTAGTAGTTGCAACAAGGCTTGGTAAGGCTATTCGTTTTGATGAAAACGATGTTCGTCCAATGGGAAGAACCGCAAGGGGTGTAAAGGCTCTTACTTTGCTGGGTGATGACTATGTAATTGGTATGACAACCGTAAACGAAGACGATATGATACTTACAGTATCAGAAGCAGGATATGGCAGACTGTCTAGTGTAAGCGACTACAGACTGCAGTCCAGAGGCGGTAAGGGTATTATTAACTATCATACAGAGAAATACGGCAATGTTGCCGCTATAAGTGCTGTTGATGTTGATAATGACGACATTATTATTATTTCCTCTGACGGTGTTATTATAAGAATTGAAGCAAGCTCTATCAGAATTTGCTCAAGACCTAGTAAGGGTGTAACCGTAATGAGAGTAAATGACGAAAATAAGGTTGTTACTCTTGCTGTTGCTCCTCACGAGGAAGAAGAGGTTGACCAGCCTGTTGAAAATACAGAGGATAATTTATCGGAAGAAATTCCGGAGGATACTTCTGCTGACGACACTCAGGAATAATTATAGTATTTTATGTTTGTGGGCGACCAATGGTCGCCCGTAGCTTTATTTTGAATAAAAT
>OGOP01001372.1_pt1 | contig 17383 bp, 13 predicted proteins | sample 1552591 | NCBI WGS metagenome assembly OGOP01 (sample SAMEA2580120, study PRJEB22360) | human gut metagenome | biome: human gut; feature: human-associated habitat; material: faeces | place: Denmark | collected 2008/2010 | reverse complement strand
TAGTGCCTGCCGGTCTGTCCTGGCACTGTCGAATGATGTTTATCCAGTTCGACCTACGGACAGTGTGAGTTAATTGATCCATGCGCTTTAGCCTCCTCCAAAAAACTAGTAGTTTTTTCGTGTCATTTAGAGTGTGGCATAAAAAAACTAATTAGCCAAGGCGCAGGTTTTGACGTTTACGATAAAACGAAATGGAACTTGTGGGAAATCGAAATAATATACAAAAGAAAATGTATTATTATGTAGATATAGAGTTGATTTATGAGTCGTTGATAATATCGATTAGAAGAGAAAGCCTGGACGGCGTAAGGAGAAAAATGGATACAGAAAATATTTGTGACGAAGTTCTAAGTAGTGATGACAAGACAAAAAAACGCAGTAGAAGAAATATGCCATTTGCAACAATGCCGGCAAACGAATGCACAATTGTGCCGGAGAGCATATGGAAATATGCGGCAGGGCAGAATATTAGAAGGCTTACCCTGTTTGATCAAATGGGTAAGGCACCGGAAAGCGGTCCCAGCAGAACGTTGATTACAGCAGCGTCAAAATATGGATTTATAAAAGGTAGTACACAGTCAGAATATATTGAACTAACAGAAAATGGATATATAGCCTTTAACCCTGAAGAAAATGAAAAAAGAAGAATAAAGGCAAAATTTGAGATGATTATACAAGGTAATGAATTTTTTAATGGATTGTATGAAAAATACAAAAATCTGAAATTACCGGTAAAATCGGTTCTAATAGATTCATTGGGAGAATTAGGGTTAGATGAAGTATATCGTGAAGAAGGAGCGGAACTCTTCGTTGAAAATGCAAGGTATATAGGAATTATTAAATTACTTTCAGGAGCAGAAAGAATTGTTCCTATAGAACAATTAATAGAGGAGACAGAAGGCACCAATATAGTAGAGGGAAAAGACAGTACAGATAGAGATGGAAGCATACAAGTGAGTGGAACATCGGAATGGAATAAAATCTGCTTCTTTATTGCACCAATAGGCAGTGATGGGTCGGAAGAGAGAAAACATTCGGATTTGTTTTTAGAGAGTATTGTTGCTCCGGCAATAGAAAAATTCGGGTTCGAAGTTGTCAGGGCTGATAACATAAGTAAAGCAGGAATGATTACCAGTCAAATAATTGATTATATTGTAAATGCAGGATTGGTTATTTGTGATCTGTCATTTCATAACCCGAATGTTTTTTATGAATTATCCTTACGACATTCAACGAAAAAACCAACAGTACATATAATACGGAAAAAGGATGGAATCCCCTTTGACATAAATGACTTTAGAACAATAGTAATAGATGATTCGGATATCTATACATTAATTCCAGCAATCGAATCGTACAAAACGCAGATTACCCAGCAAGTAAGGCAAATGCTAGATGATCCTGAGTCAATAGATAATCCTATATTATCTTATTTGGAAAAAAATAAAATAAAACATTTCTAAACCCCGATCATAAGGATTGGCAATTGGGGGTGTGTAGGAGGATGAATTATGATTAGTAAAGATGAAAAACAACTTTTAGATGATATCCGAAAAGTTTTTTAAAAAAGGATATAGAAGGTAAACAAATAGTTATCCTTACTGCAGCGAGGGAATATTATCATAAGAAAAAGCGTTACTATTTAGAGGGAAACCCATATGTTGATTATAGGATAAGAACTTTATTTTCAAGAGATGATGCAGAGATATTAGTTAATAAATTAGATTCAAAAGCTCATTTGTAGACAAGAAGTGGCTGATATGTATGGGATGAACAAAAGACATGTAGCTAAGGTTACACAGCTAGATAACTGCCATAATACCAGAAAAGTCACATGCGAAAATGTAAGAAAAGGAGAAGCTATGATTCCTATAATTTTTGCATACCAATTATATTTTTTAGACAAATACCCTATTGAAAATTTCAGGTAATGTGAAATATGTATACAAAGCGGACAAAAGATAAACGAAGGAGTCTGGATGGAAGCTGTTGCTAATCTGTTGGAATTGATAGTGGAGCTTTTGAAGCGGAATTATAAAAAGCCAAAACTTTGGGTTGGAATAAAAGGAACTCTGATTTTTGAGTTCCTTTTTGCGTTATTATGCAGTTTACGGAGTCCAACGGTAAACTGTTACTGACCTCATGAGCTGCCAAAGATTTGCGCGCATAAACTGTCATCGAATTGACTGCTTTTTTATTATGGCGATTAGATATTATCTATTGAAAACCGCCGGAATAACGTAATACTTAGTGCAAATAACGAACTCCATGACTTGGATTTTATATAGTATCATAAACATATAGGCAGAAATTCGCATTACGTGAAAAAAGTTTTTTGTAAGATTTTGTCAATCCTTGCCATGTATAAAGTAGAGGACTCTAATATTACAGGACAAGGTGGGAGCAAAATGTATAATATCGAAGCAAAATGTGTAGAATTGTCAAGGAAATTTAGGGAAATAAGCAAAGCTAACGGAAGCACACCGTATAAGCTTGCGCGGAAGGCGGGCATTTCTTCCTCCACAATAAGTGGATTCTTGAAGGGAAAATCAAAACCAAGAATAGATACTTTATTAATCATTTGTAATCAGCTGGGGATATCTATGACAGAGTTTATGGAAGAGCGAGAGAGCATGGAACAGTATGCCCGGGACGAACAGGAGTTGGTAAAAGTATATAGAAGTTTATCAAATGAGAAAAGAAAGCAGTTGAGCACATATGTAAAAATGCTCGAGGAATATAGTGGGAGTATGGATGGCTGAAAAAGCTATGGAACAAATTGATATTACGACTGATGAAGTGATAATATGTGGTTAATATGAAGCATTGTACAAAATTAACTTTTGAGAACTTTAAAGCAATGTAACCTTTTGCAGGAAAATTGCATAGAAAATCATGTTTTATGAGGGATGAATATATGTCAGGTGTAACGGAACAAAGGATATGCATTAATAAAAGAATTTCACGAAATATAGAATATCTTATGCTGCGAGACGGTTATTCTCAAAATCAGTTAATAGATATTTTCGAGGAATATGGTCTGGAAATTAATCAGGGAACTTTTAGTAAATGCCAGAAACGACCAGAAAATAACTTTCATTCACTTCCGGTTATTTTAATGTGCTGCGATATATTTAATGTTTCATTGGAAGAATTGATCAAAGAGGAAATTGGACAAAATTTCAAGATAAGAAATGATCAATCCATTGCCGTTAACTTTTCAAAAAAATCACGAAATCCACAGGCTAATGAATTGTTAACAGAAATAAATCATCGAGCATTTAATGGATATGCAGGTACATATTATTGTTATTTGTATCCTACTCTTTCCTCTGAAAAGAATATTTTAACTGGTATCATAAAAATTTCTGGTGATTCTAAGGATTGTAGTGTTACTATGGATCTTAATGTTCCAACTAAGCACGGAAATGACATGAATAGTTATTGCAAAAAATACGAGGGGCAGCTTATTATATCCAACCCATTGCAGAGCTGCTATTGTATTTTAAAAAGCGACAAATTAAGTGAGATATCTTTTTTGATATTTCGTCATATATATTTAAATAGTAAGCAATTAGATTGTCGTATGTCAGAAGTGCTAACGGTGTCTGCCGGAGAAAGCCACTATCCGACAGTACATAGAATGTTTTTTTCTAGAGAACAATTAAAGAAGCAGGATTTGAAGCTAATCCTTCCCATGCTTAGTATGAATTGCTCAGATATTATTTTGAGCGAAAGTGATATGGCAGCTTTAAAAAAGGAGATGCTTATTCCACAGGAAATATTGAACCAACTCGAGAAGCAGGTAACTCCTAAAAGCTTTTATGTGTTTAAGGAAAATCTGTTTCGAAGCATAGTGGAATTATCCGGTGAAAAAAAGAAAATACCGATGTATATATCTATATTAAGAGATAAAGCTTTAAAATATAGATATAACAAAGTCGGTAAAAAGCTTGATGATACGATTCGGCAGCTATTAATAGCACAAGGGTATTATAAAGATTAAAAAAATAAGAATGCTTGGTGAATATAACTCATTTGAGGCGCATTATTTTGATATAAGGAGTCGGTACGATTTTATGGTGCCGACTCTTTTAATATATAATGTGGAAACACCATGCTAATGCGTAGAGCATATGCGACAATAAAGATTGCAGCATATATTTGGGGTGGTTATAGTAATATATGAAATATAAATCAACGATGCTTGAAAAAATGGGTAGGAAGGAGTAACGAAAGATGAAAACGTTTTATAGTAAATGGAATAATTTTGATTTAAGAGAGAGGGAAGAAACGAATAAATTATACGATATTGTAGAATATTATGGGGGATATTTGTGGTATAGAGATAACGTGAATCAAGGTGCATTTGAGAAATTTTATAATAATACATATGAAAGTATGAAGAACATTTTTATTAATAGAGCAAATGCAGAAGTGAAGAAGCATTTGTCCACAGACATTCGTTGTATTAGCGGTAGAAAAATGAAGCGTCTTCTGATAACGGGACATAACAAAAGAATTGTATCATATGAATGGATAACAGATTATGTGGAATATATCTTAAATGAATGCTTAACTAATGGAATACTTGCGGATAGAGTTACTACAATTATAAGGGATGGTTGTATTTATTGTATTGGAATAGAAGAAAAAGGATGTCGCATAGTTGCATGTACGAGAAGAGTATTAGGCTTTCAATATGATTTATTAGATGTGGTGAGTAGGAGAGGAAACACAACGGCACAAAAGGCTAACAGAGTTATGGAAAAAATAACAAGTAACAATTTCTGGGGAAATATTGTTTTAAAATGCAATATTAAATAAAAAATATGGAGGAAAAATGGAATCATATAAGCCAAGGAAAAATTCTGAAATATCGTTATATCCAATCGAATTAACACTTAAGAAAATGCAGGATGAAAATAAACGTAATTTTAAGAATACTATATACAAAACATCAGCAGTATTTCTTAGTGGAATCGGAACAATTTTTTTGTTTCAAAATAAGTATTTGTATAATATCGCTGAAACTTTGTTTGAATTTTTTGAATGGAACTGTACTTCTTGGAAAATTGGTATTTTGACATTTATAATGGGTGCGGCACTCTTTTTTATCATTGATATTATTGCTTGGGGACTTTGCAAAGTAATAGATGCCAATGAGGATTCCAAAAGAAACAAGAATTTGAGGGAAGACATTGCAGAATATTTTCATAAGGTGATACTTAATAATATTATTATGGGATTAAGCTTTGCTAAAAAAGCCTCAAATTTGTTAACAACAAAGGCCTCAAAAAATCAGTGTTGTTTTTATGCTTCACAGGCTTTATTTTATCTAAAGACGGCAATTCGAGAATTGGATAAAAAACAGATATTTGAGGCAGGGGGAAGAGAACAATATCTTGAATTTATAGATGAAGTTGGGTGGATTACATTGTATGAAACGTTGCATATGTTGAATAGTACATTTCGCGAAATAGATAATATAATTGAGGTGTTGTCTGATAAGACACAATATTGTTGGGAAAGAGACATCGTTGAATTAAATGAACTAAAAAGAGAGAAGAGAATAATTGAAAAAATGAGAACTATTACAGGGTGGGAGACACAATTATTGGAATTATTAGAATGCATGAATAAAAAGGAAGAAATGTAAAACATAGTAAAGGATGATTGCACAGACGGTAATTTGACAGTGGAGACTAGCTATGAAAATGGGCAGAGCCGATTCGATTCGGTGTGGGTACTCAACGGATTTGCCGAGTGGAGAAAACTCTGCAAATACTTAGATCTTCTATGATAATGAATGGCGGAAGGCTTGTGAATAAGCTTTCCGCCTTGTTTTTATATATAACAGCGAAATGATTGCATGTCAAGAACACAGGTCTGTTTCCCTGTGTTTTATGGTATTACAAGCAAACGCCCATAGCAATTGTTTGATGGATGTGATATTATAGTGAAGAATTAAAATAGTCCGAGATATAGAAGCATCAATTGTCAGATTGATAAATACAGGACTTGTGCGACCGCGCCGGAGAGTCAGATGCGAATCTTGTGCCGATCCTGTGCATGATAAGCGCAAATTTATAATTAAATTAGGATAAAATCGGTGGGGAAATGAGAAAAGTACAGGATATAATTTTAAAGTTAATTGCGGTAATGGGAATTTGTTTTTTTACAGCGTTAACGATTGGAGCAATAGGTACCGGCAGAAAGTTAGCTCCTTTCTCGGAAACGGTTTCGACAGTTAGTGACAACTGGATAAAAGCAGTTGGAATTGTGTTGGGATGCATAGTCATTATAGGAATCATCTGGAAATATAGTTCCCGGGTATACATTCGACATTTACGAATTGCAGCAGCGGTAATTGCAATTTTTTCTGCGGCTGGGATAATAACTATGGCATTAAATGCCGAGTATGTCCCTGTGGCAGATCAGGAATATGTATATGTTGTCTTGAAGAATCTTTTTACAGGAAATTACACAGAATTACAGGAGTATTGGTATTACAATGTATATCCGTATCAGCTTGGAGTAGGTGCTGTTTATTTGTTACCAGCACGAATTTGCGGCAATTGCAATATTCTAACTTTGCAGTGTTTTCAAGCGATTTGTGGTGGAATAACAATTTTTGCGGGGAATGAAATTGCATGGAAGTTGTTTCATAAAGAAAAGCTGTGCATTTACTATTTATTGCTTGTCCTATGCTATGTTCCAATGCATTTATATGGACTTTTTATTTATGGTGAAATGATAGGATTGTGCTTTTTGGAACTTGCAATTTTGTGCTTGTTGGTACTGCAGGAGCATGAACAATGGATACTATGGAAAAAGGTTTTAGTATATATTGCAATGATCAGCAGTATGATTGTGTCCTATACAGCGAGAGAAGCATTAATTATTGTATGGATTGCTGTCCTGGGGATTCAATTTTTACGAGCTCTAAAAGGGAATCGTAAAAGTTTTATTATTAGCTTTTTCTGTGTGCTTTTGATGATACTTGGACAAAAAACAGTTATTCAATGTGTAGAACATCAGGCAGAAATTCAATTATCTGAAGGAGTTCCGGCAATATCTGTGGTTGCAATGGGATTTCAGGACGAGGATCCAAACCATACAGGGAGAGGAACATATAATGCATATGAAATACATCTCTTTTGGGAAAATAATTTTGATGTAGATAAGTGTAAGGAACTTTCTATTTTAAATATAAAGCAGTCCATTGTCAGATGGATGCGAGATCCTATAGGAGCATTAGAATTTTTTTGCGATAAAACAGCAGTTCAATGGTTGGAACCTACCTATGGATCTTTTTTATTTACATCGAATATGACGACTTCGTCGAAATGGATGAAGGCTTTTTACTCAGATAGAGGATATCAGATATTCTATGAAATTATGAATCAACTGCAAAATGTTATTTATATTGGAGTATTATTTTATTATATTTATCTGGCAAAGCATAAAAGACAGGAATGGGAATATTTTTTGGGATTGGTTCTGATAGGAGAGGTTTTATTCAGTCTGTTGTGGGAAGCTAAGAGCAGATACGTGTTCCCGTATATAGTGATTGCGCTGCCGGCTGCGGCCATGGGATATTGGTATTTATGTAACTGTATAGGTAAATATCTCAAACCTCGCACTTGAATAAGTGCCTATGCACCGTAAAAATTCAATAATAACTGGCATAAATATAGCATGAAACTAGAAATTACCCGGGAGCAATATGTTAGGATCATAGAAAAGATAATACAGGATTTCCCGAAGGAACTCAAAAAAAGTCTAAAAAATTTGAGTTCTTTAAAGGAACTCAAATAGGAACTCAAAAGGAACTCAAATTTTTGAGTTCTTTTTTGAGTTGTTATTTTCCTAAAACATTTGGATATCTTGAAATCAGTTATCTGAAATGTTATATTGAATCATAACAAACGCTTAAAAAATAAAGAGAAAAGTGATTATTATCCGGTAGGATGGGAGACATGCAGACCATGACAGAAAAAAGGTATACGATCCTGGGCATATTTGTGGCAATGTTCCTTTTTGGAGCTTTTTTCCTGCGGGAGACAGGTGTTTATTTTGACGAGCATTCGGAAGAAGAGATTCTGTATATGAATATCTTGCAATATGGTGAGACGTTACAGATTTCGAAGATCACAAATTGGTTTCAATGGAAGGATGGGTATCGCCCGATCTGCGAATCTATAGAAAGAGATCATGGCAGCGCGCCGTATTATCTGTGCGCACCGTTATTAATGAAGCTGGAGCAGCATCCGGAAGCGGCCAGGCTGCAGAGTGATGTATGGCATGCGTATACGTATGCGTTGTTTTTCATGGGCGTGATTTATATGTATCGGTTGTTGTGGGAGCTGTTCAGGGACAGAAGGACAGCACTGCTGGGAACACTTATGCTGTTTCTGACACCGAGGATATTTGCGGATGGATTATACAACAATAAAGATTCCGTATTGATGTCCCTGATCATTGTGATGTTATTTTACGGAATCCGCTTTTTGGAGCGTAAGGATTTCAAAAATGCATGTCTGCTGGGAATCTGCGCCGGATTCTGTGGGAATCTGAAGATCAGCGGGATCTATGTTTTTGCAATGATTGGCGGCTTTTATCTGCTGATCCTGACGAAAGAGAAAAAGTGGAGCGGGAAAACTTTTTTCGTGGGACTTACGGCAACTGTTGTCGGTTTCCTGAGTTATTTGGCATTGACTCCGGCTATCTGGGGGCAGGGATTTCATTTATGGAAATTCCTGCAGTGGAACCTTTCAAACAGTACGAACTTTTCCAGAATGGACGGTAAAGTATTGTTTGACGGAACATGGTATGTGCATTCCACGAATCCTCTGCCATGGTATTATCTGCCGAAACTGATCGTACTGACGATTCCGGTCTATCTCAGTGTTCTGCTGTGGAGCAGTATCGGTATCTGGCTCTATAAAGGAAGAAAGCATCAATGGGATTTCGCGGATCGTATCTATCCGCTGTTCGCACTGACCTCCGGGATTCCGGTGCTGGTAGCAATGCTGTGCGATCCGAATCTGTACAACGGGTGGCGGCATATGTATTTTATCTATGGACCGATGATCGTGATGATGGCTTATGCAGTGAGATACCTGTTGCAGCAACCGGAAATCCGTGCGAGAAGGATCGCAACTGCTATGCTGGTGGTGCTCATAGGATGTAACGGAGTGGGAATTGCACTGACGGGGCAGAGTTCCAGCGCTTATACGAATATTTTGGCAGGTGGTGATGCCTGTGGACGGTACGAGATGGATTATTATGGTGTGACGGCGAAGAAGATTCTCAAAAGCCTTGTGGACCGGTATGGTGAGATCTGGATCAAATCGGACGGCTGTGGAGCCACGATCGTGAATTATTATGTGTTGCCGGCAGAATACCGGGAGAAGATTCGACTGGTATCTTCACAGGAGGAGATACAGGCTGCCGTGGACCAGGGGAAACTGGTACTCGGATGTGTGAATCCGAGTTATGATATGCTGCCGGAGGGGGAGAATGTCGTATGGCTGGAAGATTGGAAGGCCTGGGGCAATACCTATATGAAGATTCGCAAATATTAAATAATGTGGTATGATGAGATAGTAAAAAGCAGAGAGGACAAGCTATGAATATTATACTTTTGTCAGGTGGCTCCGGGCAGCGTCTGTGGCCTTTGTCCAATGAGATAAGATCCAAACAGTTTATTAAGATATTTCATACAGCAGACGGCGGTCTGGAGTCCATGGTGCAGCGGGTATGCCGTCAGATACGGGAAGTAGACCCGGAGGCACAGGTGACGATCGCCACTTCCAAGTCCCAGGTGTCGTCTATTTACAGTCAGCTGGGGCAGGATGTAGGGGTCAGCGTGGAACCCTGCAGACGGGACACCTTCCCGGCGATCGTACTGTCCGTAGCTTATCTGAAGGATGTGCTGGGGGTAGCGGAAGACGAACCGATCGTGATCTGTCCGGTGGATCCTTATGTGGAGACGGCTTATTTTCAGGCGCTGCAGGCATTGTGCGATCGCGCGGGAGAGTCTGAGGCGAATCTTGTGCTCATGGGGATCGAACCCACGTATCCCAGCGAAAAATACGGTTATATCATACCGGAGACGGCGGACGATCTGAGCCGTGTAACGATGTTTCGGGAGAAACCGACGAAAGAAGCCGCAGAGGAATATATTGCAAAAGGTGCTCTGTGGAACGGCGGTGTGTTTGCTTTCCGGTTAGGCTATGTGCTGAAACGCGCTCATGAACTCATAGATTTTACGGATTATGAAGACTTATTTCAGAAGTATGATACGTTGCAGAAGATCAGCTTTGACTATGCCGTGGTGGAAAAAGAGCCTGCCATAGAAGTGATGCGTTTCGCAGGGACCTGGAAGGACCTGGGTACCTGGAATACGCTGACGGAGGCCATGGACAGTCAGTGTGTTGGACAGGGGGTTCTGAACGATACCTGTGAAAATGTGCATGTGGTGAATGAACTGAATGTACCGATTCTGTGCATGGGATTGAAAAATATGGTCGTGGCGGCCAGTCCGGAGGGAATCCTGGTATCGGATAAGGAGCAGTCGAGCTATATCAAACCTTACGTGAATCAATTTGTTCAGCGGGTAATGTTCGCCGAAAAATCCTGGGGGAGTTTCCGCGTTCTGGATGTGAAGGATCACAGTATGACGATCAAGGTGACATTGAATCCGGGACATGGGATGAATTATCATAGTCATGATTTCCGCGATGAAGTATGGACGGTCATTGCCGGAGAAGGCCGGGCAATTTTGGACGGTGTGGAGCGGCCGGTGAAGCCGGGCGATGTCCTGACTATGAAAGCAGGCTGTAAGCATACGATCCTTGCGGATACGGAACTGCAGGTGATCGAAGTGCAGATCGGTGCAGAGATCAGCGTGGATGATAAGCACAAGTATGAATACCGGAAGGATTAAATATTACGATGACTATGACTGCGAAGAAGAAAAAAATACTGTTCTGGTCCGTGTTGATGCTGGCGATCATTCTGCGGTGTATCCGGTTTGGCTCAGTGCCGGATGGGATCAACCAGGATGAAGCCATGGGAGCCATGGATGCATGGGCATTATCAAAATACGGTACTGACCGCTATGGCACGTTTCTGCCGGTTCATTTTGAAGCCTGGAAATACAGTCAGATGAGTGTTCTGCTATCCTATTGTATGGTGCCGTTTATCAAGGTGTTTGGTTTTAGTACCGTGACGGTGAGGCTGCCGATGCTGCTGGTATCCTGTGGGGCGGTTGCACTGGTATATTTAGTGTCGGAAAAGCTGTTTGATGAGAGGATTGCGCTAGTAGCGATGGCGCTGACGGCGGTGAATCCCTGGCAGTTCATGCAGAGCCGCTGGTCGTTGGACTGTAATCTGTTCCCACATGTATTTTTATTGGCATTTTATCTGCTGTTGTTGGGACTGGAGAAAAGGCGGTATTTGTATGTATCCATGCTCTTTTTCGGCCTGACATTTTATTGTTATGGAATAGCGGCGTACTCCGTCACGGCATTTTTGTTTGTATTTTTTATATGGTGCCTGTGGAAAAAGCAGCTGAAATTCCGGGAGGGACTGCTGTGTGCGGTAATATTCACACTTGTGGCGCTTCCGGAAGTTATCGTACTGGGAATCAATGCGCTACACCTTGGGATGACGGTTGAGACACCGTTTTTCACCATGCCCTATTTTCCGGACAGCGTGAGAAGCGCGGATATTCTGCTGCTGAATTTTTCTTTGGCACAGTTGGGAAGGAATGCCTGGGCGCTCATTTCCCACGTATTCTTGCAGCTGCCGGATATCTTCTTTAATTCGATCGGGGCATTCGGACCTATGTATCATGTATCGATTCCCTTCGTATTGGCAGGGATCCTAATATTCACGAAGCGCCTGTTTTGGGAAAAGGATACGAAGGAACAGACGAAGATGCTGGCATTATGGGGGTTCCTGATCACCGGTATCTGGGTGGGACTGATCACTTATGAGGTGAACATCAACCGGGTCAACATCATCTTCTATCCTTTACTCCTGCTATGCGCCTATGGCATCGATCTGGCAGCGGCAAGATGGAAAAAGCTCCTGCCGGTGATCGTGGCGGCCTATGGCGTCAGCAGTGTCTTATTCTTCACGGTATATTTTACAAGCTATGCCGAAGAGAGCGGATACTATTATAATAAGGACTTCCTGAATGCGGTGACGGAAGCGGACGGCATGGAGGAGTACGACAGACTGTATATTACGGGGAATCTCGGATGGCAGTTCAATCAGTCTGCGGCAGAGATCCTGACCCAGTATGCCTGCAGAACAGATGCACTGTATTATCAGGGGAAGATCGACAGTCCGGATGGGCGTAAGTCTCTTCCGTATGCGGAACGCTATCATTATGTCTATCCGGAGAAGTTGGGCAATGAGCTGGCTGAGATCGCAGGAGATGGGTTGTTGATGCTCCACAGACAGGATCTGGAGTATCTTGATCTTCCTTATCATGTGGTCGACACGGTGGGAGAGTATCTCCTGCTCACGATAGACAAGGCAGTCCTCTGAATGGGACGGGAGTATTCAGTTAACGAGAATGATCCAGTGTTGCGATCAGGGCGGTTCCGAAGAGGAATCGTCCTTCTTCGTTAAGGTGTACGGCATCTGCCAGATAGTCGGCAGCGTTATCCGCTGTGACGCCTAACCGGTGGTAGGTATCGTAGAAGGGAACGCCCATTTGGTCTGCCACATCAGCGGCGCCCTGTACATAAGCCGCCAGCGTACTGCCTGCCTCGCCGTGAAGCTCTGTACCGTTTTCAAAAAAGGTAATATAATTCGGAGCTGCTAACAGGATAAGCGCATCGGGATAGGCTTCCTGTAAGCTGCGGATTCCTGTTCGGAGTGCGCCGCAGTAGGTCACCGTGTCGTAAGGATCTTCAGGATCATCCACGGCATAGCCGGAAAAGTAATCATTCAGACCATAATTGATCACAAAGCATAATCTGCGCCCCCGGTGATCGTCATTCAGATAAGCTTCCAGGGAGGTACGATAGACAGTGTCTTCCCTCAGAACAGTGGGATCCTGTTTCAGAAAGGTATCGACAGCGATGACAAAGCTCATGGCAGCTGCAGGATCGTCGGTAGCAGGATCCTTGGAGGCAGTAGCTCCGCCCTGGGCACAGTTGTACACATGTGCGCCCGAAAAACCATTGACGACACCGGGGATGGAAAAACTTCCGGTGTAGTTGCCGATGACGCTGTCACCGAAAAAGACAACAGACAGATCGGACAGATCGGGATATACCGTAGAAGCTTCTTTTTCTTCCGCTACCATATCATTTAGCATGGATTCCAGGGTATCCGCATTTCCCGGTGTAATGACCATGGCTCCGTCACAGAAAGTGAACATGATCAGTTTCTGTGCTACCGCATCATTATAATGCAAGTCATCCAGATAGTTTCCCGGATTGTTGATCAGCCAATGGGTTGCTCCGGGAAAGTACATGGTAACATTGGAATACCCGTTGAGAGTGGAGACGAGGGACTTACAGGTCGTCATCCACAGCGTTCTGGTCTCATCGGTCTGAGCAAGCCAGTATTGCATGGAAGGTGCGGGATACAGAATCTCGAAGCTGACCTCGGGATGTGCTTCCACATAGGGCAGCAGGTATTGGTTCAAATCCCTGTTCCAGTGGCGCAGCTGCTTATTGCTGTGCTTCCAGAGGGCCAGCGGATCCAGACCCAGATAGATATTGGTGATCCCGTTGCTGGCCGAAAATGCTGTGTCTAAATAGTCTGCAACATCATGCAGACTCTTGGCAGTATTTTCGCATTTGATGATCGTAAGGCCACGGAATGTGGAGAAATCTTCTTCGTGAAATACTTCAGGACTGTACATGGACAGAAAAATACCCTCATAAGATTCTGATCGCATCCGTTGCAGATCAGAGTAATAGCTGTCTGAATGATGGGAAGAAACAGAACGGATAATGATAAATATGATCAGGCAGATGATGAGCAGTAAGGTAACGGCAATCATCCGGAATGCCGACTTTTTATTATGCATGGCAGACTCCTTTGGGGCAATAGGTATGAAAGACAACGCTCATTATATCATTTTCCCCGGGAACAGACAACAGATAGTGCAAAGTTTTCCGGTGTTATGCCGCAACTCGGAATGTTGTCTTTCCGTAGGAGTTATGATAGAATGTAACTATTCAGTGCCAAGGCGATTCTGCCAATGAGGTCCTGAATGGTTACAGCAATACAAACTGTTTGGAAATGAGGAAAATAATAATGGAAAATAAAGAAGAACTGGCTATTTTCGGAGGAAAACCTGTACGAGAGAATAAAATTTTCTACGGACGGCAATATATTGACCAGGCAGATGTGGACGCGGTGGCAGCAGTCATGACCAGCGACTACATTACCTGCGGACCTAAGGTGAAGGAGCTGGAGCAGCATCTGTGTGAACTGACCCATGCAAAATACGCCGTTGTGGTATGTAATGGTACCGCTGCACTGCATCTGGCGGCGCTGGCAGCAGGCTTTGGAGAGGGAGATGAGGTTATCGTAAGCTCGATCACTTTTGCTGCATCCTCCAACTGTGTATTATATGCGGGAGCGAAGCCTGTTTTCGCAGATATTGATCCGGAGACCTACAATATCGATCCGGCGTCCATCCGCAAGCTGATCACACCCAGGACGAAAGCGATCGTTGCGGTAGATTTCACCGGTCAGGCAGTGGAGCTGGATGAGATCCGGGAGATCTGTAAGGAGCACGATCTGATCCTGATCGAGGATGCCGCGCATGCCATCGGCACGAAATATAAGGGCCAGCCTGTGGGAAGCCTGGCAGATATGACCTGCTTCAGCTTCCATCCGGTCAAGACGGTGACCGGCGGAGAAGGCGGCGCCATCACGACCAATGATGAGAAGCTGTATCGTCATCTGATGCGGCTGCGTACCCACGGTATTACGAGGGACCCGGAAGAAATGGTACATCCCACCGATGCGCTGTGGTACAACGAGCAGGTAGAGCTGGGCTTCAATTATCGTATGACGGATTTCCAGGCGGCACTGCTATTGAGCCAGCTGAAGAAGCTCCCTGCATTTGAACAGCGTAGAAAAGAAATCCATAAGCGTTATAATGAAGCGTTCGGCAAAATGCCGGAACTGATCCTGCAGAAGGAGATCCCTGAGTCTGACACGACCTGGCATCTGTATGTGCTGCATCTGAATCTGGAGAACCTGAACTGCGACAGAAGGCAGTTTTTCGATGCTCTGTATGCGGAGAATACCTGCCCTCAGGTGCATTACCTGCCGGTCTACTGGCATTCCTATTATGAGAAGCTGGGATATCAGAAGGGACTGTGCCCCAATGCGGAGAAGTATTACAACGAGGTGATGAGTATTCCTCTGTATTACGGATTGACGGATGACGATGTGGAAGATGTGATCCATGCAGTGAAAAAGGTGGTAGCTTATTACACGAAGCTGAAATAAGATCCGGCAATGGGCGGAGCCGTGCCGGATCATGGGAAATGCCCGTAGCTGTGCCGGATCATGGGAAATAGCGGAATGAATCAGAAAGTGGCAGGGAACGGTATTTTGAAAGAAAATAAGAAAAATTGGATAGAAATTTCGGTGTTTGCTGCACTGGTAGCCATCGCATCGGCAGTTACGTTCTGGCTGTTTTACCGGCAGTGTGTGGAAAGCATGCTGGGAACGGGACTGTATCATTCTGATATGAAGGCATATATTCTGGAGATGCAGGGACTGGACAGCGGTTACAGCTTCCCTTACCCGGTTTTGTTCAAGCTGGCGGCGACGATCCATCTGGTGACCGCCTTCTTTACCGGCGGAGCGGAGTTAGCCATGGCACTGGCCACGATGCTGTTAAACAGCGGAGCAATGATCGCTCTGAAGGTGATGCTGGACAAGCATGTGGGAGCAAATCTGCAGGAGGCTATGCCCGGAAAACCTTGGCTTCCGGGGATTCTCACAGGAACGGCAGCGGTATCCCTGTTTTTTGTGTCGATGGTATATCCGCCGACAGGGATTTATCTCCCCGGTATCAAATACAAATATCTCGGGGTATTTACGCCGAATCCATTTCACAATGCCACCTATATGGCGGCACGGCCGTTCGCAATTCTTGCATTTTTTAAGTATGGTGAATTGTTGCCGGTGTATGAGCAGCCAAATGCGGTCAGAGAGCATAAGAGAGATTATATTCTGTTTGCAATATATCTGCTGTTGGCGACCATGACGAAACCCAGTTTTACCATAGTGCTGGTCGGAGCTGCGGGGATTTTGATGCTGTGGAGAATGTTCCGCAGCAGATTCCGGAATTTTGTCCCCACGGTGTGGCTGGGAGTATGTTTTATTCCGACTTTTATGGATCTGCTCTACCAGTTCCGGGGAGTGTTCGTACCGCAGGAGGGACAGGAAGGCGGCATCGGATTTACTTTTGGCCATGTATGGGCGCAGTATTGTGGCAATCTGCCCCTGGCTATCGGCCTGGCCATCGGATTCCCAATCCTGGTACTTCTGCTGAACTACAAGGAACTGCACAAGGACAGCATCTACCGTTTTTCCTGGCAGGTGTATGTGATGAGCTTCCTTATGGCATTCTTCCTGTATGAAAAAGGATTCCGGGAGATGGATTTCAATTTCTCCTGGGGCTACATGTACGGAATCTTCTTCGCATTTGTGGGAGCACTGCTGGTACTGCTCCGCGCGACAGCGAATGCCGACACCCGGAAGAGAAGGATTGTCGTAGCAGTACAGTGGATGGCTTACCTGTGGCACCTTGTATGCGGAGTATATTATTTTTGGGGATTTTTACAGGGAGCGATGTATTATTGATGTAAATTGAGAGCTTATGTGAGCAATGAGCCGCATATGATAAAAAGACAGTGTAGGGAGTTGGGCTTCACCGAAGTCGCCGCTCAAAGCACTGTCTTTTTGTTTGCCTGTCTTCCATTTCACCATTGAAGGCATAATTGGACAAAACAGTGGACAATTTTAATTTTTAAGGATTATATTCCACCCTTCAGCACCAAAACAATGTTTTTCAAAAATGGCCCTTTTTATAGATGTATTTTTTCTATTTTAGCTGATTTTGGTATAATATAGTAGCATTTTTGAAAAATTGCTAACTTGAAAGTTTACGAAAGTATAGCCGCGCATAGGCATAGTGAGGACAGCAATGGGCGCTTGTGCACAAATTCCAGTCTTATTCGTTATGCGGGGCGTAATCATCAAATTTAGTGTGTAACGCCCCATACCTTGGTTTAAGGGCACAGAGAAGCTTGATCCTGTCTCCTGTGCCCACGCTGAGGCAGAAGAAGGGCACAGAGAAGCTTGCTCCTGTCATCTG
>OGOP01001369.1_pt1 | contig 17437 bp, 10 predicted proteins | sample 1552591 | NCBI WGS metagenome assembly OGOP01 (sample SAMEA2580120, study PRJEB22360) | human gut metagenome | biome: human gut; feature: human-associated habitat; material: faeces | place: Denmark | collected 2008/2010 | reverse complement strand
TCCTGTAAGATTAAAAGGTGGAAAATGTGCGGTGGCTGCTGCCGCAACATATGTCATGGCTGCTGCTGAAAGCACTTTTCTTGCCTGTCTGTTCTCATCTCCATATAGGAATCCTTCTGATTCAAGAAGCTGTAATGCTCTTGCCGAAGCATTAAACTCAACCGGTAATGTTACAAGCTGGAAAAGTACTGCCAGACTGAACATAAGAATACCAATATCTATAAGTATATTAGTTGAGCCAAATATAAGTCCAAGCACAATAAGTATCCATGATACCTGCGAACCGACACTGGCTAACGGAAAAAGTGCTGTTCTGAAGCTTAAAGGACCATATCCGTAAGCATGCTGTATTGCATGTCCTGTTTCATGGGCTGCAACTCCGATAGCAGCAACAGATGTTGAATTATAAACAGAATCTGACAGGTTAAGTGTCTTATTTCTTGGATTATAATTATCTGTCAGGCTTCCTGATACTCTCTGAATAGATACATCGTATATTCCCTGGCTTCTTAAAAGCTGCTCTGCGACCATTGCGCCTGTCATTCCTTTTGAAGATGACACCCTGGAATACTTGTTAAATGTGCTTTTTACCTTTACCTGTGCTATCAGTGCAATAACGCATGATATTATTATCAGAATGTACATTGGATCATAGTAATATCCATATCCATAATAACCATATAAAGCTACCATAATACCTCTTTTCTGAACCATTTAAGATTCTGCTTATTCTCCTAACATTACACCTGCTTCTAACTGGTTGCCTCTTAAGAACGAACCGCTGTCCATTCTCTTCTTACCTTCTAACTGAACCTCATTAACAACTAAATACCCCTGTCCACAGGCTATTGTAAATGTGTTCTTTCCTACCGTAACAACCTGTCCCGGCTTAACTTCTTCTGTCTGTACTTCACTAATATTATCTGCAACATCTGCATCCCATATCTTTAACATTTTACCGTCTATATAAGTAAATGCACTAGGCCATGGATTAAGTCCTCTTATAAGTCTTTCAAGTTCAGCTGCACTCTTATTGAAATCCATCTTACCAAATGACTTATGAAGCATTTTTACATAAGTGCTTTCTGAATCATCCTGCTTAACAGGAGTAATAGTTCCAGCTTCAAGTCCTTCAAGTGTCTTAACCAAAAGATGCGCACCGACATCACTTAATCTGTCAAAAAGACTTCCGCCCGTCTCTTTAGCATCAAGCTTCACCTTTTCAACCATCAGGATATCTCCTGTATCAAGGCCTTCATCCATCTTCATGGTTGTAACACCTGAATACTCACAGCCATCAATAACTGCCCACTGGATTGGCGATGCACCTCTGTACTTAGGAAGAAGTGATGCATGAACATTGATACAGCCGTATCTTGGCATGTTAATAATACTTGCCGGCAGTAACTGTCCAAATGCAACGACAACAATTACATCTGCATTATATGTTCTTAATTCTTCTACAAATGCTTCATCTCTTGCTCTCTCCGGCTGTAACACTGTGATTCCATGCGCCACAGCTTCCTCCTTAACTGGAGAGAAAACAAGTGATTTGCTTCTTCCCCTTGGCTTATCAGGCTGTGTAACAACTGCTGCCACATCATGTCCTGCTTCGATTATTGCTTTAAGTGTCCCTACAGCAAAATCGGGTGTACCCATAAATACTACTCGCATTCTGTTCCCCTTTTCATTAATTATTCTTCTTCAATGTCATCTGTAGATAGAAGTTCTCCTTCTACTTTATCAACATACATTATACCATCAAGATGGTCAATCTCATGAAGAAGGCATCTTGCAAGAAGCTCCTCTCCTTCTACTATAATCTCTTCCATATTCTCATTAAGAGCCTTAACCTTGGCATAATTAGGTCTTGTAACCTCACCTGTCTTTCCAGGTACACTTAGGCATCCTTCAAGCCCTGTCTGACTTCCTCTTGTCTCTAATACAACAGGATTGATAAGAACAATAGGATCATCTCCACAGTCAATAACAACAAGTCTCTTTCTGATTCCAACCTGAGGTGCTGCAAGACCTACACCGTTAGCTTCATACATTGTATCAAACATATCATCAATAAGCTCTTCAATTCTTGGTGTCATCTCTGTAATCTCTTTTGCCTTGGCTCTTAGTATATCATCTCCAAGTGTTCTAATATTTCTTATTGCCATATATTCCTCCTCGCAATCATCCATTAATATCGTATTGTACATTAATATTCTTAAAAGCCTGATTTCCAACAATATTAACATCAAGCTTTTCATGTATACTGTTAAGAACTTCCCTGTCTTTATGTTTTACATAGATTATCTTACTATACACATCTTTAATCTTATATATAGGTGCATCTGCCGGACCTATACACATAAGTCCTTTATACTTACAGTTGTTATCCACAAATGCTTTAACCCACGCTGCACTCTTTGTCAATAACATCTCATCTGGTGAAGATAACATAATCTTCATAAGATTATCCGCCGGCGGATATCCACACAGCTTTCTGTAAGCAATTTCCTGCTCATAGAAAGCATTATAATCCTGATTAGCCGCACTAACAATACTAAAATGCTCCGGCGTATAAGTCTGTATAACTACATTGCCGCTTTTTTCTGCTCTTCCTGCCCTTCCAGCCGCCTGTGTAAGAAGCTGGAAAGTTCTCTCAGAAGCCCTGTAATCACTGGAATAAAGTGACATATCTGCCGCAAGCACTCCCATAAGCGTTACATTTGGAAAATCATGTCCTTTAACAATCATCTGAGTTCCAATAAGAATATCCGCATTACCATTGGCGAATTCCGACAGAATCTTTTCATGTCCATCCTTGCCTCTTGTAGTGTCCATATCCATTCTTAGCACTCTTGCCTGTGGAAATGTTTTCTTAACCTGTGCTTCAACACCTTCTGTTCCTGCCCTGAAGCCCGAAACATATCTTGAACCGCATGAAGGACATACAGTTATCTTAGGTGTTGTATATCCGCAGTAATGACACATCAGCCTTCCATCAGCATGCTCCGTAAGTGAAACATCACAGTGCGGGCATTTCATAACCTTTCCGCATGAACGGCATGATATAAAGCCAGCCACGCCTCTCTTATTAAGGAAAAGCATTATCTGCTCATGCTTTGCAAGTCTGTCACTCATCAGTTCTCTTAATCTGTTGCTGAATATCGTCCTGTTTCCAAGCCTTAATTCTTCTCTCAGATCAACAATATCAACTGCTGGAAGTCCTCCGCTTCCCGCCCTGCTGTCAAGTGTAATAAGCTGTATATGTCCATTCATTGCCGCATAGTAGCTTTCCATTGAAGGAGTCGCAGAACCAAGTATCACTGAAGCGCCTGCTTCCTTTGCAATATGGCATGCAACCTCTCTTGCATGATATCTTGGAACAGTCTCTGACTTATAAGCTCCTTCATGCTCTTCATCTATTACTATAAGGCCTATATTTGAAAATGGTGTGAACAACGCCGAACGCGGTCCAATCATTACACTTATATCACCTCTCTGTGCCCGCAGAAACTGGTCATACCGCTCTCCCTTTGACATACGGGAATTCATAATAGATACCTTATCCCCGAATCTGTGGTAAAACCTCTGCACAGTCTGAAATGTAAGTGCAATCTCCGGTATAAGCACAATTGCCTGTCTTCCATGATTAAGGACATGCTCAATTGTCTCAAGATACACCTCAGTCTTTCCGCTCCCTGTAACACCATGAAGCAGATATGTCTTATAATCACCATTATCATAGTCAGCTATTATTGTATCCACAGCGTTTTTCTGCTGTTCATTAAGTTCGATACGCTTTCTTTCTCCGGTAACATTTCTTACAGGATTCCTATACATATCTTCTGACCTGACTTCGGCAATCCCCATATCTTCAAACGCCTTGACCGTCTGTGCCGTGATATTAAGCTTGGATTTAATAATACTTTCATCTATTACAGGTTCCTTAATCAGTGCCTCTAACAATCTGTATCTTGCTTTTGCATTTTTCTTTGCAAATGTATCAAGATACTTCTGCGCCTGTGCCGCGTCAATAATAAGATTAACCGAGTGTTTTTCCTTCTGTTTAACCTTATCCTTTACAGGAATAACCGTCTTAATTGCCTGATTCATGGTACAACCATAATTGTGCTTCAGCCACGCCGCAAGCTTTAACATTCTGCTTACTGCAGTGACCTTTCCCTCAGTAATTCCTGTAATATATTTTATCTTTTCAACAGGATATGCAGCCTTGTCTCCCAAACCTACAACATACCCTGTTATCTGCCTGTTTCCTGCTCCAAAAGGAATATCAACTGACATTCCCAGTTCAATTACATCCACCAATTCATCCGGAACTGCATACTGGAATGTCTTATCAAGCTGTTCATGTGAAATGTCTATTATTACATCTGCGTACATTAATTACCCTTCAATTCTTCAAGCACTTCTTTGATAAGCACCCTCTCATCCATAGGATACTTCACACCCTTAATCTCCTGATAATCCTCATGACCTTTACCCGCAAGAACAATAATATCACCCGGTTCGCCATGTTCTATCGCATACTTAATAGCTTCTTTTCTGTCTGTAATATCAACATGCTTTCCGGTAGTCTTAGCAATTCCAGTCTTGATATCTTCTATAATTGCCTCCGGCTCTTCAAATCTTGGATTATCTGATGTGATAATAGTAAGGTCAGCAAGTTTTCCTGAAACCTCGCCCATCTCATATCTTCTTTCCTTGGAGCGGTTACCACCACATCCAAACAGGCATACAAGTCTGTGAGGGTGATATTCCTTAAGAGTTGTAAGTATACTCTCTAAAGCCATTGCATTATGAGCATAATCTATCATTAATGTAAAATCATCCGAAACCTTTACAAGCTCAATTCTTCCCTTAACCCTAACATGCTTAAGAGTTTCCTTAAGTGCCTCTTCGTCAACATCGAAATGCCTTGTAATTGCTATTGCACATAATGAATTGTATACAGAAAACTTACCCGGAAGATTAAGTTCAACCTTCATATTAACAAGTCCTGTACAGTCATATGTAAGACCAATTTTACCCGGTTCATGTAAAAGTTCAATATTTTCAGCCTTAATATCAGCATTATCTCCGATACCATAGCTTTCAACCTTACATATAGCTCCCCTAAGGATATCCTGGGTATGCTTATCATCAGCATTAACGATACCAACCTTGCACTGCTTGAATAACTTTGCCTTACAGTTAAGGTAATCCTCAAATGACTCATGCTCATTAGGTCCGATATGGTCGGGCTCAAGATTAGTAAACACTCCTATATCGAACATAATACCTGCTGTTCTGTCAAGCTTAAGTCCCTGCGAAGACACCTCCATAACAACTGCCTTACAGCCAGCGTCTACCATCTTTGCAAATGACTGGTGAATCTCTATTGATTCAGGTGTTGTATTATGTGCCGGAATCGCTTCATCCCCGATAATAGTCTCAATTGTTCCAATAAGTCCAGTCTTAATGCCGCATGCCTCAAGCACATTTTTAACCATATAAGTGGTTGTTGTCTTTCCCTTAGTTCCTGTTATTCCTATTGTAAACAGCTTCTTATCAGGATTGCCATATATTGCTGCCGACATAAGTGCAAGCGCAAGCCTTGTGTTATCCGTGCTAACAACTGCTGCCTTGCAATCCTTAGCTTCGTACTCGCCATCAAGAACAACAATTACAGATGCCTTATCCTTAATCTGGTCAATATATTTATGTCCATCACTCACAGCACCCTTAATGCATACAAATGCATATCCATCCTGCATTTTTCTTGAATCAGATGTAATTCCTGTCACTTGCGACTCAGTACTGCCGCATACAACACTGTACCTGAAATCTGCAGTTTCATTTTCTGAACATATTTTTAATATCTCTGAAAGCTTCATACATTAGTCTCCTTATTTTATAGTATATATTACTTACATTACTGCTGCTTTAGAAGTGTTTCAAACTCTTCCATTGTCATCTCAACCTTTCTTGGTTTAGTTCCAAGCTCCGGTCCTACTACCTTTGCACCAGCAAGCTGGTCCATAATTCGTCCTGCCCTGTTAAAGCCAATCTTAAAATGTCTCTGCAGACTTCCTATTGAGCCTTTTTCATTCTCAATAACGAATCTTCCTGCATCAGCAAAAAGTGAATCTCTCTCATCATCGCCTTTACTGCTGCCAGGCATGCTCTCCTGACTTACAGTAGCCTGTGCAATACTCTCATCATAAGATACTTCCTCTGCATTCTCCTTAAGGAAAGATACAACATTTTCAACCTCTTCATCAGATACGAATGCGCCCTGAACACGCAGCGGCTTTGGAAGATTAGATGGGAAGTAGAGCATATCTCCCTTTCCAAGCAGCTTCTCAGCACCATTCATATCAATGATAACTCTTGAATCAATTCCCGAAGATACTGCAAATGCTATCTTAGACGGAATATTTGCCTTGATAAGTCCTGTTACTACATTAACAGAAGGTCTCTGCGTTGCTATAACCATATGTATTCCAGCCGCTCTAGCAAGCTGAGCCAGACGGCATATTGCATCTTCGACCTCACCCGGTGCAACCATCATAAGGTCAGCAAGCTCATCTATGATAATGACAATCTGTGGAAGCTTCTCCATTGGAGGGTCTATGCCCTCCTTATTCTTCTTGACAACAACATCATTATATCCCTTTATATTACGAACCTGCATTGCCGCGAACTTCTTATATCTGTCTGTCATCTCATTAACAGCCCAGTTAAGCGCCCCTGCAGCCTTCTTAGGATCCGTTACAACCGGTAATAACAGATGTGGTATTCCATTATATACACTTAGCTCAACAACCTTAGGGTCAACCATTATAAGTCTTACATCTTCTGGCTTTGCCTTATAAAGAATACTCATAATAATTGTGTTGATACATACTGATTTGCCTGAACCTGTTGCTCCGGCAATAAGCATATGCGGCATCTTCGCAATATCCGCAATAATAGTCTTTCCTGCAATATCCTTACCAACTCCGAACGATATTGCTGACTGGCTTTCCTTGAATTCCTTAGACTCAACCAGTTCCCTGAAATATACACTTCCAGCTTCCTTATTAGGAACTTCAATACCTATAGCTGCCTTGCCCGGAATTGGTGCTTCAATTCTTATGTCGGCGGCTGCCAGATTAAGCTTGATATCATCTGATAAAGAAACAATCTTGCTTACCTTGACACCCTGTTCCGGCTGTAACTCATATCTTGTAACTGTAGGTCCGCAGCTTATATCAGTTATAGTAACTTTAACACCGAAAGTAAGCAGTGTCTCCTGTAACCTCTGTGCAGTTACTCTGTATTCAGACTTTCCACCAGACGCTGCACCTGGATTTCTCTTTAATAAGCTTACCGGTGGGAACTTGTATGCTTTCTTAGGTTTATTCACAGGCTTGACCTGTACTTCAGTCTTCTGCTCATCACTTAACTGTTCACTGCCCTGCTGCCCATTATTCTGGTTCACACTATTTTCTCTGTATTCTTCATTAGTCACATCATTTTCATATATATTATCATTATCTGATACATAATCATTATCATATGATGCAGTATTATCCTCTGGCATGTTTCCGGCCACTTCATCATCAACCATATAATCATCTGGCTGTATCTGCTGCATATGAGACTCATAGTCAGCATACACTGGCTCATCAGCCACATTTCCTGCTGCACCTGCATTACTATCGCAATCATAAGCAAGCTCAAATGCATCTTCATCAGGCTCATAGATATCCTGTGTATACTGGTCATTACGTTCAGTATCAACATGAATTTCATGTATATCAATATCCTGTGCCAGTTCTTCATCCGTTCCTGTTATAAGAGTATCAGATGTTACTCCACGGACAACATTATTCATACGTGCATTGGCAAGATATTCTTCTCTTGCCTTCTTTTCTGCAAGCTGCTTTTCTTTCTTTTCAATCTTCTTAAGCCTTGCCTTGGCACGCTCTTCTTCCCTTAACCTGCGGTATTCATCATCAGACATGTCATTCTGTCTGCCTGCTGAATGTTCTTTGTATGCTGAATAATCCTCTCTTGCTTCCTGCATAATGCGCTGGCTGCCGTTTCCAACCTTCTTAAGCCCGGATATAAAAGACCTCTCCGTAATTATAACCAGACATATTATTGCAAGTATCATAAGTATTACGAATGTTCCAATTGAACCTATAGGGCTAAGTACCTTGCATAGCAATCCGCCAAAAAATCCACCCCCGGCTTTATAATCAGCACAATATGTAAATATACTTCCTAATCCATTATCTGCAATATCCGGTTTATTATATAAACACTGAATCATTGCACATAATACAACAAACAATCCATATCCTGCTGCCGTCTTAATTCTCGCGACACGAAGCAGTTCTCTGTTTACCATAAGAAAGATTATGCTTACTGCAAGAATTACAGGAAATATGTATTCCATAACTCCAAATAAGCCAAACATAAGCCATTTAATTCCTCTTCCCAATGTTCCTGCAATATTAAAATTACTTAATACCATTATTATTGCACAGGCAATTGAAAAAAGAATAATACAATCATTCTTCAACTGGTCAGCCTGTGTCTGGACATTTTTCTTAGTCTGTTTCTTTCTCCCCTGAGCAGTCGTCTTTTTCCCTTGAGTATTAGTTTTTCTGCTTTGACTGGTATTCTTTCTACCATTATTGCTGGCTGTTTTTGCCATAAACCTTCACTCCTTCATATATTCATCACGCATCATGATATTATACCATTTATCTAATCTCAAGGCAAATAAATGTGCATTCTTCAAAACACAGAAAAAGCGGAATACACACATAACTGTGCATATCCCGCCTGTCATACATATGTATTTAATTACTCATCAAATATACTTACAATCTCGCCTTCCATAATCTTGTTCATATTCTTTACTGCACAGAAATTACCACACATAGAACATGTATCTTCCTTCTCAGGCTTAGATGAAGCTCTGTAAGCTCTTGCCTTCTCAGGGTCAATCGCAACGTCAAACATTGCTTCCCAGTCAAGAACCTTTCTTGCCTTGTCCATCTTATAATCCCAGTCCATTGCACCCGGTACGCCCTTTGCAATATCAGCCGCATGTGCTGCAATCTTAGAAGCAATAATTCCTTCCTTAACATCATTAAGATCTGGTAATCTTAAATGTTCTGCAGGTGTTACATAGCACAGGAATGAAGCTCCGTAAGTAGCTGCGATAGCTCCACCAATTGCTGCTGTAATGTGATCATATCCTGGAGCTATATCAGTAACAAGAGGTCCTAATACATAGAAAGGTGCTCCCTTGCATATTGTCTGCTGAATCTCCATATTAGCCTTAATCTGGTTAAGAGGCATATGTCCTGGTCCTTCAACCATAACCTGGACATCCTTCTCCCATGCTCTTCTTGTAAGCTCGCCAAGTGTAACAAGTTCTTCAATCTGTGAGATATCTGATGCATCCATAATACATCCCGGTCTGCACGCATCTCCAAGACTCATTGTAACATCATATTCTCGGCATATCTCAAGCACTCTGTCATAATATTCAAAGAATGGATTCTCATTTCCTGTCATCTCCATCCATGCATATATGATAGAACCGCCTCTTGATACAATATTCATAAGTCTCTTATCTGCTCTGAACTTCTTAGCTGTAGCCTTGTTGATACCACAGTGTATAGTCATGAAATCAACGCCGTCTTTAGCATGCATTTCTACAACATCAAGCCACTCCTGTGCAGTGATATCCTTAAGTGCCTTATGATAATATACAACTGCATCATATATAGGAACTGTTCCAATTGTTGCCGGACATTCTGATGTCAGCTTTCTTCTGAACTTCTGTGTATCTCCGAAAGAAGAAAGATCCATGATAGCTTCCGCACCCATCTTTACAGCGTTATTAACCTTGTCAAGCTCCATATCAAGATCCACGCAGTCTCTTGAAGTTCCAAGATTAACATTAATCTTAGTTCTTAACTTATTTCCGATACCATTAGGGTCAAGACATTTATGATTCTTATTGGCAGGAATGATAACCTGTCCCTTAGCTATAAGCTGTCTTAAACTCTCGACATCTATATTTTCTTTCTTTGCAACAATTTCCATTTCTTTAGTAACAATGCCTTTTCTTGCAGCATCCATCTGTGTTGCGTATTCCATATGTATTCCTCCATTCTGGGTAATTAACAGGAAAAATCATAAGCCTTGTGGAAATTCGATATTGAAACAATCAAATGAAGAGCTAAAAAGCCCTTTTAAGAATCCCTACGGTGGCATTATCCACATCAGGTTATGGGTCGGAACTTAATCCCTCTCAGCAGCCACTGCTTACACAGCCCTTATGCTCCCCTGTATATATAACATGTGCTAAGTATAACAAATGTGTGGTATTTGTCAATCTGGTAATTAATTTGATAACTCTTGTAAACAAATCTTAAAATTCTAATTTTATAAAGTTGATATATTGCATTTTAAGTTTTAAATATACTATTAATCCACTTGTTTTAAATTATATTTTTTAACGGCTCAATTCTTTCAGGTACTAAAACAAAATCTTTCTACGGCCATTCTACAGCCATGTTTTATGATGACTCAATTCTTTCAGGTACTAAAACTCATTGGATGCCAACTCATATCTAATCCGAGTTTTATGATGACTCAATTCTTTCAGGTACTAAAACATTACGAACCGTTTATAGCAATGACATTATGTTTTATGATGACTCAATTCTTTCAGGTACTAAAACATGGGCGAATGCGGAGCGACATGCAACGATGTTTTATGATGACTCAATTCTTCCAGGTACTAAAACAGCGGTAATGGTCATAATATCTTCTGTCTGGGTTTTATGATGACTCAATTCTTTCAGGTACTAAAACTAAAAACACCTCTCTACACATCACATTTTGGTTTTATGATGACTCAATTCTTTCAGGTACTAAAACACCTTGATAAGTTTATGGAAAAAGCTAAATGTTTTATGATGACTCAATTCTTTCAGGTACTAAAACACATGCACAACTTCTATTAATAGAATGTGGGTTTTATGATGACTCAATTCTTTCAGGTACTAAAACGATTCTGGATATGCAGCCGAAAGACATCTTGTTTTATGATGACTCAATTCTTTCAGGTACTAAAACTAAAATCCGCAATATCGGCACGAGAACCTTGTTTTATGATGACTCAATTCTTTCAGGTACTAAAACAGCCTGTATAACTGTATGGAGTGTTATATTGTTTTATGATGACTCAATTCTTTCAGGTACTAAAACTGTTGCCATTACTTAATCTCCTTTTTTTCAGTTTTATGATGACTCAATTCTTTCAGGTACTAAAACTCCGGAGAGAACCAGGCAAGCCCCACAGGAGTTTTATGATGACTCAATTCTTTCAGGTACTAAAACTGCTCCACATTCTTGATTTAAGATACTCACGTTTTATGATGACTCAATTCTTTCAGGTACTAAAACAGCGTAAGTTTTAGAAGTGTATCACACATCGTTTTATGATGACTCAATTCTTTCAGGTACTAAAACATTCATTTATGTCGTTATTTGATGAATATGGTTTTATGATGACTCAATTCTTTCAGGTACTAAAACATCAAATACCACTTTTTACATAAAAATAAAACACATGTACCTTTCATTTGCATAAAGCATCGCCTCCGAGTATATTATATCATCATTTATTTCTCTAAAAAAGCATTTTCTAAATTATTTTTAACATTACACTTTCCCATATGAACGCCTATAGATTCATCTAAAAGCCTTAAAAATACATATTCCTTGTCAAACTGACTATACCCATCTATGCCTATATCATGAACAATTTGCATAATGTTATATATCATATCTTTTTCATTCATATTATAGTTGCAAGGATAATTATCTTCAAAAAATTTTTGTAATTCCTCTATCATAGGCATAGAAAAAACCTCATCGTTAATAACATTAATTCCCGTAATGTTTTTTTCATTAATATATACAAATCCCCTTATGCTTGTTGTGACAATTATGTTTATATCTAATTCTAATGTCATAATCTCTAATTGCCTCATCAATGAAAAATACTGTTCTACATTAAGATAATGATCTATATTCTCTAACACTAACAGTATCTTATCTGGGTTACCCTTATAATACGCCTTCATGATTTTTATATATTCTACATACAAATCATAATTACTCATTTTTTCAATATATCCTAATTCTAGCGTCCTTGTGACTCCCAATTGTGCGATGTCTGTTATCTTCTCCTCCGTGAAATCAAGCATCAAACCAATACCCGATTCTTTCATATTACTATTAATCTTAGCAAATATTTTTTCATATCCTGCCACTATATCTTCATATATAAGTTGATTATCATATTTAGAATTAATATAATCTACATGCTTTTTCATAATACTATTTTTAGATATTTGAATATTGCTAATTAAATCACTTATATTTGCTATATAATATGTTGTATAATATTTCCTGCCAACAACTTCATCATCTATTTTAAAAACACAGTCATCCTTATCCTCATACTCTGCATATTTAGTGTTTGAAAAATATTTCACAATATTTTGTATTATATTATTTTTCTTTTGCACATTAATTCCACATAGTTGAGTAATGCATTCTATATTTAACTCTAATCTATCATTTATTGATAAAATCATATAACTACAAACCTTTCATCATTAGCTATTTTCTCGTTTAAACTTTTGGTTCCTACAAGTATCTTCATATCTTCATATTGTTTTTCTGTTATTTCTAACAACCTTATATTCCCATTTGCAGGCAAATTCTTTGCCAGTCTTTTCTGTAATCTCTCTGAATATTGTCTATTAGGACATGTTCTTATATAAACAGAATACTGAAGCATAACAAACCCTTCAAGAATAAGTTTCTTCTTAAAGTTTCTATATTCCCTTTTTTCCTTATCAGTATCCACAGGAAGATCAAACATACATAAAACTCTCATAACATCATACCTCATCTGCATACTCCTCATAAGCATTAATATCCGGAAAAATAAGCTCTGTTCCATCTTTCAAATTCTTGGAAAACATCATTACATACTCCTCTAGCATATTGCCGAGATACATCTTCTTTTCCTTATATCTAATAAAATGATTAACAATATTTATTATTTTGTATCTATGATCTGCCTTAAAAAATTCCTGTCCCTCCAGAATTCTGTATGTATATAAATCTACTATCGGTCTTAATGGTTCCATTAAATCGTCAACCAGATTAAAACGGTTATATTCATTTTTATGATGTATTCCTATCTGACAATTCAATCCATATCCCACACACAATCTAGCAATATAAGACCTTATTATTGTATATCCATAATCAAGGCCTGAATTTAATAGTAAATCTTCATTTCCTCTTGAAAAGCTTGTCCCCATCAACTCATTAAAATAAACCTTCGCACCATGTGCCTCTCTGTTACTTTTATCTCCATCTGTTATCTCATCGCAATATTCTTTTATTTTTAATGCAATAGCATTATCTTTACCAAGTATTTCCAATACCCCTGCCTGATTATTTAACTTTGCTATAATAATCTTTTTCCATAATTTATCATATTCTGTCTGACTGTACTGTATCTGATAATTAAGAATTTTTGATATATGACTATGATTATCATAATCGCAATAATATCCTATAGGTAAATGCTTAGCATCACAAAATATCATTCCCACATTATGTTCTGCTAAATATGATAGCATTCTTGATGTAAGTGTAATCTTCATATTATCAATAACCAGCAATGATACATCATCAACGGATATCCATATATCATGACCTTCCTTATTAATTATTATATTATTTAATTTAATACTCATTTTTACATCATTTTCAATCAATATTACCTTATACCCCATAATACCCCCATATACAGAAAAAGGGACACCACTTGGTGTCCCTTGAATTCGGCATAAAGCCTTATTTTAGTAGGTCTGAAAAAATTGAGTCATCACAAACCTATTATTATAGTATCACACTACTATCATTCAATCAACACTCAATTTAAATTTCTCTTTATATATTTTTGTTTCGTTTCCCAACACATCCGTATATATTTTGCATATATTTGTCGCATTTGTTAGTCCTATTGGATTTCTTTTTTCATATAAGGCCGCGCTTATCGGTTTCGTTTCAATATAGTTTTTAACTTTAGGCATTGTACGAGACAAAAATCTTTCTTTATAAACTATATCATTCTTGGTGTACTCAATAATATCATTCTTATAAAATGACAACCTATATTCATATCCTGACGAAGAAATATTTTCAAGACTATCACCAATTTTTAATAAACCTTCTTTTATAAGAATTAAAGCATATGCCTCTTCATCAAGAACATATTTCGCATTAGAATACTTAAAATCTGCATACTTAACTCCTATTATTCTATATGTTCCGTCTTTGTAATTGTAATACACATCAGCTCTATATGGTGTAAGTGTATCCATTATTACCCTCTTATCGCCATTCTTATACCCATAATTAGCAGATATATCAATGCAAGAACCGACTTCACTATCCACATACTTAATCTTTTTAATTATTGGACCATTATGATTTTTTGCATATTTTCTTATATAATCTCCTGTCTCCTGTTCATATGCTAAAAAAGGATTCTTTTCTTCTTTGTATTGTTCATATATTTCCATAAGATTTTTAAACGTTTCAGGATCATGTTTTGCCATCAAAAAGTTATCTGATTTTCCTTTTTTTATTATATTAATTATAGCCTCTGCATCCTTATTATTTCGAATATCATATCCTACAATTTTATATATTTTATCATCTATCTTTCTGGTTCCATATATAGATGCATTGCTTAATCCTCTATTTGGTTTTTTATCAACCTTATGATGATACCTAACAATACCATTATTCTTTTCCTCTTCGTCAAATACACCTTTGCTCTGAACTGACCTTTGAGGTTTCCCTTCTGCTTTTAACAGATTCTTTCGCATTTTAAGAACTTGTCCAAATAACGCCTCATCATAATATTTATTATCAAAACATGAATCCCTCTCATCACTCAAATATGTCTCATTTTCAAAATCAATAAATTTATTCTGAATATTTCTAAAATTCATGAGTCCCATTTGTGAATAGCACATAATAGCTGCATCTATCGCATGATGACTATATGATTTTTCTCTATCTTTAGGAAGATTCAGTTTTATTCTTAACTGATTTGTGACAGCACCTCTAATTACTCTTACTTTTGTATCACATTCTTTTCCTCCAAAAAACAACTGTATAGCATTAAGTACACTTCTTGATGCATATCTTGTATCATTAAGATTCCTATTAATAAAGCCTTTTAAGACATCAATTTTAGTTATATCTTCGTAATTAAGCAATAATTCTCTTTTCTTTCTAGGTAATGTCTTTGTGCTTAATACATAATTCATAAATTCATGCTGATCATATTGTCTATTAACTGTAGATAAATACATTAATGGGGTACGATTACCTTTATCCTGATTTTCCTCTTTATATACCAGAACTTTATTATTTCTGCTGTCATCATATGAAATACTTAATGGAATAATATGGTCTATCTCAAATAACTCATGATGATATAAAATATCCTGAACATTAATATACTTACCTGAATACGGACATTTTTCATTCTGCTCCACCCATAATTTCAATTCCAATTCTAAGCCCTTATGTTTTCTAAAATATTCATCTGTTATCTCTATGCCATACTCTTCTTTAATTTTCTTTTTAATATTCTTCAGTTCATTCTCTCTTGTCTTCTGAAATTTTTTAATCCTGTCTTTCTGTTCTGCATCATTTCTATCTCTCGGCATCTCAATAACAATATCTTCCGGATATCCATATTTCTTGATTAATGCATTTAAAGCATCTATTGTCATGCTTATAGATCTTCTGACAACAGGATTATATATTTCTTCTAATACAGGCTCTTTAGGCAGATAAACACTGTTTTCAAAAAGATTTATTTTATCTTTAAAAACACCTCGTTCTGCAAGAATATTCATCTGATTAACATTTCTGTCATACAAATCCGGTATTATTTCTCTCATTGCCTTAATTGATAATGACTGCCATTTAGTAAATAAACTGGAATTCTTGTATCTTAATTCTATCAACAGATTAATCTGTTCATTATTAAGATGCAATAATTCGCTCTCCATTATTGCATCTTTTATTCCTTCTCTTTCAGTATTAATAGTTAGTATTCGTCCTATTTCATCTAACTGTTCTATTGTTAATTCCTTAATATCATAGTTTTTTTCAGCAAAAATCTTACGCATTTTGTTGTATTGTTCAAATGTATGATATATATTTTTCTCATTCTTGTCTATTCTTGCGCCTTCAATTTTTTCAATCTTTTCTCCTATACATGAAGAAATTATTTTTTCCATATTAATTCTGTCACTATTCTGAACAATTTCAATAACGTCTTTCTTCTGCTGTGTAGTTAATTTCTTATTATTGACTGTAATATTATTAAGATCATTTAAAATGTTGAACTCCTGTGCTGTATAAGATGCCCCTGCTGCTCGTAATTCTTCTTTATATACGCTACATTTCCCTATTAATTTTTCAAATATATTCTTTTCTGTTATATATTTCCCATCTAAATCTTTTCCTGTTGTATATTTTCCATAATCTGTCCTTGACTTTTCATTCCCAGGGCCTTCATAATATTTCCTTTTTCTGTTAAATATTTTTAAATATTCATCAATAAATTTTTGATTAAGAATTCCATATTTCCCCTGAGTATTCAAAAATTTGTCTATTTCTTTTCTATATGAATTTGTCATAAAAACATTGCTCAAGGTAATCTTTTCGCCATTCTCATTTTCTGCCTCACACTCTCCCCTATATTGTCCATATTTTCTAAATCGTTCAAGCTGTATTTCACATGGTAGCATGTACTCTGATTCTCTTTGATTAATTGCGATTCCTTTCTGATAACTTCCCGTCACATTTTCTTCATTCAAAGCATCTTCGAGATATGATATTCCTCTATGCTTAAGCATATATTTTAAAACACAATAAATCTCATCTAATGTAAGTTGCTCATCTAGCCCAGCATTTCTTAATAATAAAACATTCGAATCAACTTCTTCAGGCAATTCTCCAAACATACTTACCCACAGTGTATTAAAATCTCCTATTCTTGTTTTTCTTCGTCTATTGAGTCTTCTTGCTTGTCTGTTATTTCTTCGTTCAATGTTCTTACTAGCATCAGCAGAATCAAATAAATCTGAAACCACGCATTTAATATCTAATGTATCTTTATCAACTACTGCAATTCCTACTGATGCAATTCCTATATCTAACCCTATTATAATCCCCATATTATCCCCTTTCACGTCTTTACATCTAATATTCAGTAAACCATTTATCAAATAATTTATATTTA
>OGOP01001367.1_pt1 | contig 17451 bp, 18 predicted proteins | sample 1552591 | NCBI WGS metagenome assembly OGOP01 (sample SAMEA2580120, study PRJEB22360) | human gut metagenome | biome: human gut; feature: human-associated habitat; material: faeces | place: Denmark | collected 2008/2010 | reverse complement strand
GTAGCAACGGCTGCGGAGGAATTTCCGGCGGTTGTTATCAAAAAAGATAAATCAGCACCATATGCCCCATACCACCCGGCAGGAGAGCCGGCAGCAAAAAGAACGATGAACGACATTCTTAGGAGGAGATAAGTTATGGCAAATAATATTATTACAAGAAGCGACGCAGAAGCGTTAATCCCGGTGGAGGAATCAAATGAAATCATTGCAGGAGTAAGACAAGGCAGTGCGGCTTTAAGCCTGATGCGCAAGCTGCCAAATATGACATCAAAGCAGCGTAAGCTGCCTGTGCTTAGTGCTCTCCCAGTTGCCGGCTTTGTAAGCGGCGATAACGGACTTAAAGCAGTGTCAGCGGCAAAGTGGCAAAACAAATTTGTCACCGCCGAGGAAATCGCAGTTATTATCCCAATTCCGGAGGCTGTACTTGACGACAGCTCATATGACATTTTTGCAGAAATTAAGCCAACGATTATCGAAGCTTTTGCAAAGGTTATTGATGCAGCTGCATTTTTCGGTAAGGATAAGCCTGAGAGCTGGCCGGCAGGAATAGTTACAGATGCAATTGATAAAAACAAAAAGATTGCACTGGGCACAGGTGATGATGTAGCAGATGACATTAACGATGTGATGGCATTTGTTGAGGCCGATGGTTTTGATGTCACCGGCTTTGCTGGTGACATCGTGATGAAAAGTAAGCTGCGTGGACTAAGAGATAAAAACGGCGGTTTGCTATTTCAGCCGGCACTCACAGCAGACACACCTGCTACACTCTATGCACAGCCGGTCAATTATGTAAAAAACGGTGGATGGCAAAAGGATACCGCACTGCTGCTTGCAGGTGACTTCAGCCAAGCTGTCTATTCTATCAGACAGGATATGACATATAAAGTGCTTGACCAAGCTGTTATCAGCGACGGTGAGGGCAAGATTATCTACAACCTTGCACAGCAGGATATGGTAGCGTTGAGATGTGTAATGCGTTTAGGCTGGCAGCTGCCTAACCCTGTAACAGCTATTGGCGGAGATAGTCGCTATCCATTTGCAGTTATCACTCCGGCAGTTGTTACTCAGGGCGATGATAGTGGAGCTAAAGGATAACTATGCTTACAGTAGGTATAGACAGCTACATAACAGTAGCAGCTGCAGATAATTTAATAACAGCGTGTCACCACGACACGCTGTCAGACAAATGGCTTGGATTAACAGAGCATGACAAAGAGATACATTTGCGTAATGCTACATACCGTATAGATTGTCTCAATTTCAAAGGCTATCGACACAGCCATACCCAGCAGCTTGAATTTCCCAGGGGCATGTCTACAGACATACCCTTGAAAGTGCAGCTTGCAGTTGCCGAAGAGGCACTGGCTGCTATAGATACACAGCTTTTGCAACGATGTACATTACAGCAGCAAGGAGTTACAAGTGTTACTCTTGGCAGTGCATCCGAGAGCTACAGCGACAGTGCTGTTGCCGGCAAGCAAAATTGTCCGCTATTGTCACAAATCGCATACAATTATTTGCGGCAATACATTGCAGCGACGGCGGTGATAGTATGAGCATATTTGCAAATTATTACACTCAAGAGGTAAGCTTGCACAGGCGTACAGGTATTAATGAGTATGGAGATGTAACATATGCCCCACCGGCAAAAATAATGTGTAGAGTCGAGCATAATTACAAAGAGATACTTGACAAAGACGGCAATAAAATAACAAGCGAGGCTATGCTGTTTACAACTGTAATGTGCAAACCGCTTGATATTGTTATTGTTGACGGTGTTACATATACAGTAAAAAGCTGTAAACCAATTAATAACCTTGCCGGCACACTTGACCATTACGAGGTGTATGTCTAATGGGTATAAAAATTAATTTTGCAGAAGGCGAGTATCTTAAAGGATTAGATACAATTACGGCAAACATCCAGGACGCAGTTAATAAAATGGCGTCAAAGCAAACAAAAGGGCTTTCAGATGCATTGCTGTATGTTGCCGAGGAGTCACAGCAAAGAGCACCGGTTGATACCGGAGACTTGAGAGGCAGTGTAAGAGTGGAGCTTGAAGGAAATACATACGCACAGGGAGTTAAAGGTGGCGGCGTTAATATATCCGGAGCACTGCCAAATACAGCTACAAGTGGCAGTGTAAGCTTTAATACTATATACGCTGCTCAACAGCACGAGCAGATTAACTACTCCCACCCACACGGTGGGCAAGCGAAATACCTTGAAAGCGTATTAATAGAAGAGCAAGACAGAATTTTAAAGTTAATTGCTGGAGGGGAATCAGAATAATGCTTACAGCATTAAAAGAATATCTTACCAAAAACGGCTATAACAATGTGTATATTGACTATATGCCTGCGGCAGAAACTACCAAAAAAGCTATTAATTGTACAGAGTGGGATAATACTGTCGCAGGCATCAACGATGGTACAGGTACACATTACATACAAATACAGGTCAGAGACGCTGATTACAAAAGTGCTTACACAACATGTAAAAGCATTTTTGAGCTGCTTGACAGCGGACCTGACGAAACAATAATTGACCTTACAGACGATGTGTTTTGCATAGCTCGTCCGAGGAGAGCACCATTAACATATGCAAGAGACAATCTAGGCGTAACAATTTATTGCGAAATAGCTCTGTGGGGCAAGATTTAAACAACAATTAAAATTACATTAAAAGGAGATTAAAACTATGTCAAATAAACTATACCTAAAAGGCTTCAGTAACTTTGGTTATCACAAAATCAAAGAGGACGATGCAGAAAAATACAGTGTGGACGGCGAGAGAGTTAAGGTACCGTCAGCCCGTACCTGTTCGCCGACTGATAATCGCACAGATTTTAGCATTAACGCAGATGATGGAGTGTGGGACTCCGGCTCTGACTGGGAGTCAACAACCCTCGAAATTGCTGTAGCACAGATGGAGCTGCCGACTCTTGCTGAGTTGACAGGAGCAACAGTCAATGAAGACAACTCCATCGACGAGGGTCCACTTGACAATGCCCCGTCTATTGCACCGGCGTTTGCCGCCCTGCGTGCCGACGGCGGCTACAGATTGTACAGATACTACTCTGCCAAGGCTACTAATATTGCAATCAGTCACACCACCAAGGGCGAAAGCACAGATGCACAAGTATATACCATTACATTTAAGGCAACACCTCGTAAGTGTGACGGCAAGATTCGCAGCACTACTGATGTTGCAAAAGGTGCAGCTTTAACCTGGCTTGACACAGTAACACCTGTAGGAGCATAATCGTATGAGTATATTTAATAAACTTGCACACAAAAAGGACAGCAGTCTTGATATGTCTTCCCCACGCAGCTATACGCTGCATGGGGTTAAGATACACAAGCTTACCGTTGCAAAATATGTTGAGTTTTTAAAAATCGCAGATGATCTGCCAAGCATAATTTTTAACAATGCATTTCCGGATGCAGAAAATTTTTCACAACTTATAGATGAGATAAGCAGACTTGACAAAAAAGCAATGCTTGAGCTTATAGGCAGACTGCTTACTACAGTACCTACCGAATTTTGCAGATTACTTGCAAATCTGCTTGAATTTGACGAAGCAAGGCTGCTTGATATAAACTGTGCAGACGCACTTAGCCTAAACCAGCTCGCAGAAATTATTACAGCATTTATAAAAGCAAATGATTATAGCGATTTTTTCGTTTGCGTGCAGAAGCTAATGAAGGACTACCGGAAACTGACAACAAATACGATGGTATCTGGTGGCTCCAACGCTGGTTAGCTGCTGCACAAAGCGTAGGCATTACAAAATCGGAACTGTTTGAAAAATATTACTACGATGAATTTATTGCCGTGATGGACGAATATGCAGATATGCACACGCTTGACGATAACAAACAAAAAGCAGTATATGCTGATGAAATTGATTAATAAACTGTAATAATAATTTTATTATATTATTATTGCAAAGCCGTCTCAATTGTGGTACTATTTGCACAAAGGAGATGGTTGTATGAAAAAAATAATATCAATTTTGTTAGCAGTTGCTTGTGTAATTGTTTGTGCCGGCTGTGGCAAAAATGAGCCGCAAATTGAGCCAAGTGTAACAGTAAATGAAGTTTTACAGGAATTAGAAAAATCCGGATATACGGTAAAATCTATTAATAATCAATATAGAGTTCCGGAGGTTGACTGCGAATTCGGACTGGATACTAACGATAAAAATTTTGTAAATCTTGTGTTGTTTGAATCTAAAAAATTTGAAACAGATCAAAAAGATTTACTAAAAACCATTTGGAATAAGCTGCTTGATGATAAGGTATTGATCGGAGAAATTGTATATGATTTATGCTCCGAAGAATATCTGAAGAATGGAATAGCTTCCAATATAGAGCGAGGGAACTTATCAATTCGGTATTTTACAACAGAAAAAATAAATTCCGATTCTAATTCAACAAGGAATACTTACTATAGCGTATCTTTAGAAATAAACGCTAATAATTAATTGTTCAAAAGGAACTAAAGCACCCGGCATCGGGTGCTTTTATTTTACTTTAAAAGGAGGAAACTATGGCTAATGAAATAAATGTTGGCAAACTGGTCGCTGAAATAGTGTTAGATAGCGAAACAAACGAGGCGGAACAAAAAATTGCACAATCTGCCCTAAACATAAAAGATACGCTAAAGGATGTAGCCAATACAAATGTTAAAGTAGATGTTACAGTTGATAGCCAAAAAACAGCACAGGCAGCAGAAAAAGCACAGCAAGCTATAGAAAACATTGCAGGAAAAACTAATGCCGAGGTAGATATCACTGTTGACGGCCAATCCGCCATTGAAGAAACAAAAAGAATTGAAAAAGAAATACAGGAATGGATGGACTACCGTTTTGGAAAAACAGCTGTTGCTATAGTGCCAGATGATACAAATACTGAGGAAATGCTCCAAAAAATTGAAGAGTATCTAGACAACATTGGCATTAAAGCAACAGATGTCAAAGTAATTATGAGCGAATGCTTTGGGGATTTAAGCGTATATAGTCAGTATGAGAAGCAGCTTAATATAATAGCTGCCAAGCTTGATCAACAAAGAAATAAAGTATCAGATTTAAAAAAAGAACAGCAATATTTATCATCAGAAAACTCGTCAATATCACAGAATAAAAAGCTTGATGAAGCTACTAAGCAATATGAACAGGAAATACTAAAACTAAAACAACTTGAAATGCAATTTGATAAAGTTGTAATTGCACAAGATAATTATGTAAATAAGAAAATTGCAAACTACCAAAAAGGTGTTGAAGCTGCTGAAAAAACGGCACTGAAAGAACAGCAGTTGTCTGAACAAACAGTTCAAAAGCAACAGCAAATAAATGATAAGCTTGCACAAAAGCAAAATAAGACTGACACAAATTTAGCTGTTACTGAATTAACAACCGGACTGCGGTCGTTAAACACTATTGCCCCCGGAACGGTAGATAATATAGGTTCAATCGTAAGAAATATCAATTTAATTAAAAAAGCATCTATATCAGGTGCAAGTTCCTTTGTGAGCACTATTGCAGGTATTACAGGTGTTGTTGGTTCCATAGCAGCTCTAGCTGTAAATTATTACGAGGGAGTAAAGGCAGAACAAGAAGAGGCACGACAAAAGGCAGCAGAACTGGCCGATGAATACTCAAAAAGCAGCAAAGCTATAAACGATATTACGACAGAATATAATAGTTTGAGAATAAAGCTAGACAGTGTTACGCTGTCTCATTCGGATGAGTTGAAAACAAAAGAACAATTGTTAAGAGTACAAGAACAGTTGGTCGAAAAATATGGTTCCGAAGCAAACAATATTGATCTAGTGAACGGTAAATTGGATGATGAAATTGCAAAGCTTAATAATTTATCAAAGCTAGAAGCCATGGCTTATGTTGGCAAAAACAAAGAAAGCTATGAAAAAGCAAAAAATGAGTTGGCGTGGGAATGGGACTATTCTATCGGCGATATTAATGTTATCGAGGACGAGAAAGTGCGCAAAAAAGTAGAAGAAGAGTTGAAAAACCTTTTTAATGCAAAAGATAACGCAATTGGTTTAAGTATTAAGTTGAACTATAACGATGTGCAGGACGGATTGATAGATATTCGCCAATATTACGAAGAACTTAGAGACAATGGTGAAATTACAGAAAATGAGTTTAAATCATTAGCAGACACATTAAACAAAACAGTGAGCAAATTACCAAGTGACAAAATAAACGACTGGAAAGACATAATAACGCAATATGAAAACGCAGTTGATGCAACGAGCGAAAAAAGTGACAATATACTTAAACAAAACATTGAAAAATTACAAGCAGCATACGATAGCTTAAGTAAAAACACAACTGCTATTGAAAGCCTATCATCTGCATATGAAAAATTACAAAAGGGGGAAAAACTAGATACAGCAGCACTGTCAGAGCTATGCGATGCGTACCCACAGCTAACAAAATACATCGCAGAAACAGGAGATTTATCGCTTGCAAATGGCGAGAAAGTAAGAGAAGCACAGAAAAAAATAATACAAAGTAATTTAGAGGCATTGGTTAGCGATAAGCAGGCACTGGTGTTTAAGAAAAATCGCACAGATGAAGAAGAAGAGCTGCTCACAAAAAGCAACGCAGCTATCGCAGTTTACCGTGCTAAATTGGAAGAGCTCAACAACGCAAGGGTATCAACTAAGGTTGAAATAAATCTTGATGATTTTACAGCTGCAACACAGACCTTAAGCAATGCATATAAGACACTTGACAGCAGCAAGCAGCTGGACGCTAATACGACACTGGATCTAATCCAAAAATATCCGGAGTTTGCGGAAGCTCTTAATAAAGGCAGTGGCAGTATCAATGACCAAAAACGAGCTGTTGAAGAGTTGTACAAGGCAAAGCAAAAGGCAATGCTTACAAGTCTTCGATCTGATGAAACAGAGCTGGAGAGTGAAATAAGCACTGCGAATAAAAAAATAGCTAAGTATGATGAGCTAATTGAAAAATACAGCAACATCGGATCGGCGGTAATCGACTACAAAGAAAAACAACAGCAGTTAAAAAATCACGTCGAAAAATCAAATGATAAGCTTGCTCAAACAAAAGCTCAAATAAATGCTATAAATAAATCGTCGCTATCGGATTTTACGAAACAGGAAGACAGTGCAACAAAGTCCACGGCAAAAACCAATGAAAAGCTGCAGGAGCAGCTAAATCTCATTAATCATCGCAAAGCGATAAATAATATGAGCTACGAGGAAGAAATATCATGGCTGCAAATGCTACTTAAAAATTATGCAAAAACAGCTGATGAAAGAATGTCGCTAGAGGAAAAAATCTATACGGCACAGCAAAATCTTATTAAGCAGCAGGAGCAGTCGTACAGTGACTTGTATAATACACAGCTTAAAAATATTGAACACATAAGAGCAATGTCACAGATGAGCAACGAGCAATATCTTGCAGAATTGCAGAACGTATACAGCACTTATGTGCTTACGGCTGATGAAAGAATGTCGCTGGAGGAAAAAATCTACACACAGCAGCAAGAAAATTACAGTGAACTGTACAAGCAGCAGATAGACAGGATTGAGCATCTGAAAGCTATGTCACAGATGAGTAACGGGCAATATCTTGCAGAATTGCAGAACATATACAGCACTTATGTGCTTACGGCTGATGAAAGAATGTCGCTAGAGGAAAAAATCTATACACAGCAGCAGGAAAATTGCAGTGAGCTGTACAAACAGCAGACAGACAGGATTGAGCATCTAAAAGCGATGGACAGATTAAGTAAACAGCAGGAGCTTGCGTGGCTGCAAACATTGTATAGCAAGTATGTGCTTACAGCTGAAGAACGCATATCATTAGAAGAAAAAATATACAGCTTGAAAAAATCTATACAAGACGAAGAAGCACAAGCAATTAAGACTGCGATGAACGCAGAGCTTGAACTGCTTGAGCATCGTAAGCAGCTGAATCAGCTGAGCGCAGAAGATGAGCTTGCGTGGCTGCAGCGTATCAATAACAAGTACAAAATGTCAGTTGAAGACAGACGCAGCATGGAAGTTAAGCTGTATCAGGCAAAGAAAGCATACGAGGAGGAGATACAGAAGCTTCAGCAAGAAACACTCGATAAAGCACTAAATGCGTTATCAACACGCAGGCAGCACCTGCGGATAACATATGAAGAAGAAATTAAGCAGCTGCGGAAAATCTATAATACATATAAATTGACAGCGGAGCAGCAGCAACAAGTGCTTGAGCAGATACGCAGTGTATCGTCAAGTGCTAGGTCAGACCGCAGCAGCCAGTTTTCAAATATGTCAGACGGGGTCATAGAAGCTTTAAAAAATCAGTATCAAGAGCAACGAGATGCCGAAGAAAAGGTTATTAATGATTCTATCGAAAGCTGGCAGAAGTGGGAAGATGAAACAACAAGTGCAATACAAGCACAGATAGATGCTTTGGACGATCTGGCAGATGCAGAAAGCAGTGAAAAGGAAAGGCAAGAATATGAAAACAAAAGACAAGCTACGGAGCTTTTGTTGGCGTATGAAAAAGACGACTATAATCGCAAACAATACATCAAGGAGCTAAATCGTTTAGACAACGAGGAAAGCAAGCGTTTAGCGGATGAACAGCGTGAAGCACAGAAAAAAGAACTGCAGGCACAAATAGACTCTGCAAAGGAGCAAAGCTCAAAGCAGCAGGAAATATTGCAAGCAGAGCTTGATGCGATTGCTAAAAACTACGACAAGCTTATGTCACAGTATAGCCTAGAGAATAGTGCATATAAAAAAATGCTGAGTAGCTCACAGAATGAAATTGTTGCATTTATTGCCTCATATGCACCTGAATACGAGTTGTTAGGTCAAACACTTGGTGAAAAGCTGTATAGGGGGCTTAAAAACAAAATTCAAAATATTGATTATTATTTTAAAAACTTAGGTATCCTGTGGCAGTACTACAGCAATACTACATCAAAAGTTGCAAATGAGGCGGTAGATAAATTTTGGGCAAGCAGACAGCAATATCAGCAACAGCTCAATAACATATCTGCAGTACCGGAGGTTAATTTAACAGTCAACTTTAACGAGCCGGTGGAATCACCTGTACAGGTGGCACGGAAAATGGAGGAAGTAACGCAAAAGCTTGTTGCACAGCTTAAGCAATAAAAAGGAGAGTGATAAAATGCAAAAGCTTGTCTATGTCAAGCCTAACGGTAATTATGGTAACCCTGATGATTGCGTGTCGTTAAAATTCGGCACGCCTTTTATTTTAGAAAAGCTCGCTGGAGTAAGTGGCTTTGAAGAAACATTTGTAAGTGCAGCAGTCGGCAATGTGGACGGCACTCTTGTACAGCATATACGAACAGAGGCCAGAGAGGTGCCTGCAAGTGTGTGGGTGTGCGGCAGTGATCGAGCGGAGATGTATGAAAACAGATTTAAGCTTATATCTGCATTATCAAATACACAACAGCCAGGTACTCTATACTATAGCAACGACTATATTACAGTTAAGGCTGACGCATATCCTATGCTGCCGGGGGATTTCAGCGACAGGGTAAAAAATTACAACAAATGTAATATCAAGTTTTACTGTCCATATCCGTTTTGGAGTGACACAGAGCCTATGGCAACAGAAATGTCTTATCACATTGAAGAAAACGCTTTTTCTTTTCCGCTTGTATTTCAGGACACTGTTTGCTTCGCAGAAAACAGCACAACAACGGTGGTTTACTGTAACAGCTCAGTGCCAACACCTGTGACTATAACACTGGGTGGCACTTTAGTATCCCCTATTGTAAGAAACGAAACAACAAAAGAACAAATTGAAATTGCAGATGTCAATTTAAATGATGGCGACAGTCTCACGATTAGCACAAAAAAAGGTGCTAAAAGTGTAACTCTATATAAAGACGGTGTAACAACCGATGCATTTAATCTTGTAACTCCGACAAGCGTTTTTTGGCAGCTGCAGCCCGGGAAAAATGTCATAACATATACATCAAACAAGAGCATTTCTGCAGCAACGCTTGTGCTGTCATATTATAACCAATATCGAGGTGTGTAAAATGGATTATCAGAGTATAAAGATATTGTCAAATGATTTTACATTTTTAAGTGAGCTTGATGTGTACACATCTTTGCGATTCAAACGAGCCTGGCAGAGCTATGGAGATTTTGAGATACACTTAATAGGACAACAGCCTTACGCACAAATAGGTAATTACATCATGCTTAGTAATAACGCTGATAAAGTAGGTATCATCAAGTCGGTTACACGCAATGCCGGTCCGGAGGGCATAACGACAACACTAAAAGGATATCATCTTAACGGTATTATGACGCAGCGCATTGTGCTGCCGTACACTGATAATGCAAACCACGGTTATTTTTGTGTGCCAAAAAAAGCTGTAGGGCAAGCAGTTGTTCCTGCGCCGGCAGAAACAGTGCTAAAAAGCTTTGTAAAAGCGTGCTTCCCGACTAAGCAAAACGACCCAAGGCACATTGATATGCTGATAGCTACAGACCAATTGCGTGGCAATAAAACTGTGTGGCTGAGCAGATATGATCAGCTTGATGAGGTTTTACAAAGCATATGTGAGTACACAGATGTTGGCTATAAGGTGTGGCTTGATACTGCAAACAAAACACTTGTGTTTGATATATCCACCGGTGTGGACAGGACGGCAGGACAGAGTGATAATAGCAGAGTGATAATGTCCACAGAATATGAGAGTATTAATAGTCTTGACATACAGAATGACACAGCAAAACAAAAAAATGTTGGGTACGCTGCGGGTGTCGGCGAAGACGAAAACAGACTTGTTATTGCAATTACAAATGACAACACTATGGCAACAGGCCTTGAGCGCTCGGAGGTTTTTATCGACTGCGGCACGCTGGAAGCTGCCGAAACTGACGAAAGTCTATCACTATCGGACGAAGGGAAGCATAAGCTGCTGGATTACAAAACACAAGCAAGCATAACAGCCAGCTACAATCCGGCTGGCTCTTTCGCGTACGAGCGAGATTTTGATTTAGGTGATTTGGTCACGATAGCAGACCGACAGCTTAACATACAAGTGGATAAGCGTATAACGGAAATTGAAGAGTGCTACGAGGCTAAGTCAATAAGTATAAACTTAACATTTGGTACAGCTCCGGAACATTTAAACCGTGTGATTAAGAGCTTTTTACCGGCTGTTAAATAAATTTTAAAATGATTTTAAGGAGGTTTTAAAAAGTGTCGGAAATATCAAGATTTTTCAATCGCAAACAAGGTGATGGCACAGGCGACTTCACATACTCCGCAGATAACTTTGCGGAGTTTTTTAGTACATTTTTTTCGACAGGAGTCGTAAATGTAAGCAGCTTGAGCGTGTACTCAACAGGCAGTAAAGTGGTAGTTAACAAGGGCTATGCAATAATCGACGGACACTGGTATCACAATGATGCGGCCTTAACGCTTGCTAATCCAACACAAAATATCGCAAAGCGTAAAGACACAATTGCGTTAAAACTAGACAAAGAGGAACGAAAAATAAACGCTGTATGGCTGACTGGGCAGCAAGATAAATATCCAACTGTAACAGATACGGCAAATGTAAAATATCTTATTATTGCAAATGTAGAGCTGCTTTCAGGAGGCAGCATAAAGGCGGTTTATGATAAGCGCACATACTGTCAAGCGCTCTACACAGTGACGCTGCAGGAGTGGCAACGGCAGTGGCAAACATTTCTAAACGCTTGCTCAAGCAGCTACAACAATAAAATTCAGCCGGTGACGGTATCCAGCGAGCTGCAGAAAGCTCGTGGCGGATTTAATGTGCTTGGCAGGCGTTTAGACATTACAGACAGTAAAATCGACGACATATCCGAAGCAGGCAGCAGTAATCTTTTTGACTATACAAAAATTACCCCCGGCTGGCTTGATGCATATGGCAGTATAGAGCCTCATTCCAATACATATACAACAGACTATATACCAATCGAGCCAGGCGTTAAATTGTATTTCTATAACAATACATCAAAGGCGTATTGTGAAAGCTACGAACTCTATAGAACAAAATCAGCAGACGGACTTATAAAGAATGTTTCAGACAAGGACAGCTGTATCAACGATAGTAATGCTGCATATATGAGAGCATCATTTTACACAACATCTGTGCCGCCCGATAAACTGCAAATAACGAAATCAAGTGCACCGACTGAGTATGTAGCATACAAAACAGTGCTTAAGCAATGCAAAAACTGTCTTGAGTATATATCTGACATTCAGCAGCTTAGTTCAGGAAAAGTGTACAAAATTGATAGCGACAGCATTGCAAGCAATGCTCCGGTTAAAATTCATATTTTTTCATATGACGACGAAAGTTCATTGCTCGTTCGTGCGGATAATAAGCGGTTAATTAATCAATTAACAAGCACTGTCGTTACTTATGACACGACAGATATACAGCTTACCGCTGCGGATTTAATCGTAGGACTAAAAATGACGCAAGGCGGTACTATGTCTATTAAATATTACAGCAAAAGCTGCGAAGATTTATTTGAGCTGATTGGCAATGAATCAGGAGAAAAAATTGTTACAGCAAATTATAGTGCGGTAGAGTCAGACACAGATTGCACTATTGTTGATAATACTATTGTTGATAATGAGGAGGTTGATGGTTAATATGGCATACATAACAAAACAAATTGCAGGAGAGTATACGGCAAATAATGATTGGGCTAAGTCATTCTTTCAAAAACTAAGGGATTTTTTACTTGATAATCCAATTAAAAAATTTCAGCTGGTGGAAGAGAATTACGATAATTCAGATATTGGAAAAAGTTTTATTAAAATGAAAGCAGACGGTCTGACTTTTAAGCTGTCAAGAATATCAACAGGCTATTCAACACAGGAGGTTACAGTTAGTTATGATACTGACGGTCAAGAAAATGTTACTTTGAAAAACTATATTAGCAGCCAAAGTATATCTATTGCTACAATTCAAACATCTACAGACAACTCTCAACGTAGAATATACAGAGCTGTATCAAATGTGTTTTTGGCAAGCAGCAATAATAGTTTTATTTTTAATGTGCAGCCCATTGATGTAAAAAAACTGGCCCCTGGAAGGTTGTGGGGTGTGATTAGCTATCAAGACTTAAATGCAAAAAGTAACAGTTTTGCTTTTGAAGCTATCAAGGATGTGAACGCAGCAGAATTGATACCGAATTCAATCGACAAAACAACAGGTACAAAAATAAGTCTCAATGTTTGTCACAAATCAACAAATGACGCTGCTCAACTTGTATTGGAAAACAAAGTTCAGGTCAATCAAAATGATTACTGGATTGGGACAAGTAAAGATATTGTGGGACTTGTGCCGGTTACACCAATCAAGGCATATCAAGCCAACAGCAATAAATATATTGCAATTGGCACAAATGTTGCTTTCCCGATTGGCCAGCAAATTGAGGTTTAATAAATGAAAAGAATCATAACATTAACTGATAAATCAACTAGCTGTTTTGCACTGCCTGACGGTAACACGGAATCTATTATTATAGACAATACGGCAAAGCCGTATGTGAGTGAACTTACGCAAGCAATTGAGCAGTTTATAGCAGCGACAGATCAGTTAGGTAAGATATCTATACTCGCTTGAATGTGAGAATTTAATTGAGGAGTGATTTTATGAGTAAACGAGAAAAATTTGTTTCCAAAGCACTTGGATATAAAGGGTACAACTGCAGTCATTTTATCCAAGTAATGTCAGACTATGGTGCGGAGTATGGAGATGCATGGTGTGCATGGTTTGTAAGCACTGTGGCTAGGGAGTGCAATTTAGCAAATGTTATTACATTCTCAGGCGGAGCAGGGTCAATACCACGCCACAGCGTTGCAGCAAACAAAGGTAAATGGTTAGAGGGCTACAATAGTACTCCACAGGCAGGAGATGTCATAGTCTTCACTTGGAATGGACTGGGAACATATGAAGGCTCAGGCATGGATAAATACTATAGCGACCATGTCGGTATAGTATACAAAGTAGATAGTACATATGTTTACACTGTTGAAGGCAATGCTAACGGCTCGAATACATCATCAACAGTATGTTGTAAACAATATCCGCTGTATAGTGGCAAAATCAATGGTTATTATCGCCCGAGCTGGACGCTGGTAGGCGATGACGGAAAGGATGAAGAGGTCATGGAATTTAAAAAAGGTAACAAATCTAACGCAGTGCTTATGTACAAATCATTAATAAGGGAAGCTCACAGCTTAGGCATAATCAAAAATAATTGCGATGAATCAGACAGCTTCGGGGACGGTACTGATAAAGCAACACGGGAAATACAAAAAAAGTATGGTCTTGTTGTTGATGGAGTGGCAGGAGTGCGTACAATAACTGCTCTAAGAAATGCTGTAAGTAAAGCACAAAACAAGTTGATATACCCGTCGGAAATCAGCAAAGGCTGGGGCATTGGTGTAAGAATGGCAAAAATTTGCCTAAGGACATTGCAAAAAAAGGGTACAATTAAGACTAAGCCTGACGGCAAATATGGTTACGGAGCCGGAACTAAAAAAGCAATTAAGGAAGTACAAGCGGCAGCGAAGATAAAGCAAGACGGAATAATAGGGTCAGCAACAGCAAATGCAATAGAAAAGTTGCTGCAAGAAAATTAAAAAGGAGGTTGATAAAATGGAAGATGTCATTAACTATGGTACAGTGATAATAGCCGCAATTAGTGCATTAGCTTTTGTCGTCAGCGTTATTACACAAGTGACAAAATCAATAGCGTTTTTTAGTAAAATTCCAACGCAATTAGAAGTCGTGGTATTATCTGTCATTATTACCCCTGCAGCGTATATAGCGTATGCTCAATATAACTACATGCAGCTGCACTGGTATATGATTGCAGCATCAATTATAGCTGCTTTTTTCGTTGCCTTTGTGGCAATTTTCGGCTGGGAGAAGCTTTCGACAATGTACAAGAGGTTTATTAAAAGTTGATTTAAACAATAAATGGCAGTCACCTATATTATTTGTGTGACTGCCATTTCCTTGTAATAACGCCCCAAATGTTATTATATAGGAGGAAAATAAAATGAATAGTTTTATAGGTTGGGTAGGCGGAAAAAGCAGACTAAAGAAATATATAATACCACTAATCCCTAAAGATGTTGAAAGATACATTGAAGTTTTCGGCGGAGCAGGCTGGGTGTTTTTTGCTAAACCTCCACACAAAATTGAGGTTTTTAATGATATTGATTGTAACTTAATTAATCTGTATCGCCAAATCAAAAATAATTGCGATGAGCTGCAAGCAGAAATAGACTGGTTGCAGAGTAGAGAGTTGTTCTATGAGTATAGAAAACAAATAGAAGGGCAGGCAAATCTTACTGATATTCAGCGTGCTGCACGGTATCTATACTTAATAAAAACAAGCTTTGGAAGTACAAAATCATCATTTGCCACTGCTCCCAAAGGCACATATAAAATAATAGAACAGCTGCCACGATATAAAGAAAGATTAAGCAAAACGATAATTGAAAACAGAGATTTTGAGCAACTGATTAAAGTTTATGACCGAGAAAAAGCATTATTTTATCTTGACCCACCATATGTTGATACAGAAAAATATTATACAGCTGCAACTTTTAAAACATCTGATCACAATCGTTTAAAAGCTGTTTTAAGCACAATTAAAGGTCGTTTTATTCTTAGTTACAATGACTGTGATTTTATTCGTGATTTGTACAAAGACTATAAAATACGCTCTGTAGACCGTATTAATTTGCTTTCAGCCAACGCTAACAACCGTAAAAACTTCAAAGAGGTGATCATTACAAATTACTAATATGTCCGTAAATCGGGAAAATTTCACAAATAACGCAAAATTATACCAATGATTGTTATAATTATCGTTGGGGCGTTATTACATGGTAAAGTTTAATCTGTCTAGATTATTAGGTGAACGCCGGATGACTCAATCTGAACTATCACGGAAAACAGGTATAAGAAGGTCTACAATTAATGAATTATACCACGAGATAGCCCTGAGCATAAAGTTTGAGCATATTAATAAAATTTGTGAAGTACTCAATTGCTCTACAGAGGATTTATTTGGATATACTCCAGACAAAGTAAAAACGACTGGAAAAAACCTAATTTTGGAAGACCATGGAAACAGAAAAAAGCACCGGTAAAATGGTGCTTTTTTACGGAAATGATTTGTGAAATATACTCACAAAAGCAAAAAGCAGATATCCATATTAATGGTGTTAAATCACCTGCCGTATGGATATCTGCTTTTTTATTTACGCATAAATATGCAATTTGTGCAAATGTAAACGGGTCTATCTTTTTTGCATTCTATCTGCAACTTTTTTGCGTTTTTTCTGCAAAGCTACACTGTCCAATGGTTTTAAGTGATGAGCAAGCGGTAAAATTAACATCTGCTAGCTTTTCACATCCCCAAAACGCACTTTCGCTAATGGTTTCAACATTAGGCGGCAGCTTTACAGCAACAAGCTCCTTATTGCAATTAAAAGCGCTTTCACCAAGGGATAGCAGCTGTGTACAGCCCGAAAGGTCAACATTGGTAAGTCCGCAGTTGTTAAAGGCGTAGCTGCCAATATAACGAAGGCTTGCCGGGAATTTCACAGATGTACGAGCTGAATTACCTGAAAATGCCTCATCACCTATTGTTGTAAGTTCTGTGCACGCCGCAAGGTCTGCATTTGAAAGGTTTGTGCAGCCATAAAACGCTCTCGCACCAATACTTGTAAGCGTTGACGGTAACTTTACAGATGTAAGCGAATCGTGTGGATTATTAAGTGTGTTGTTGTAAAATGCTTGCTCGGCAATTTTTGTTACCGGCAGCTTTTCCAAAGAATTTGGTATTTCAATGGCTGTAACCGTAGTATCACAGCCGGTTATAGTGACTGTTTGGGCGGCATCGTCAATTTCATAATAAACCATACCGCCTGTAGCTTCAAATGAGCCTGTGGTATCTGCCGCCAGGACACTGACGGGCAGAATACCAATGATCAAGCTAAAAACCAAAAACACAGCCACGAGTTTTTGTTTTTTTAACATTTGGTCAAACCTCCTTTGCTTTATTGTTTTTTCGGCTTTCTGTATTTGTTGTAAGCTACGCCTCCTGCTACTCCGCCGCAGAATACAAACATTACGGCAAACCATAGAGTTATATCACCCTCATATCCTGTATTTGGAGAGGTTATAGGATTATTGCCTGAACTAATCGGATTGGTTGGATTGGTTGGATTAGTTGGGCCGGTTGGGTTTACTGGAGTTGTCGGGTTGGTTGGAGTTGTTGGCTTTGTAGGCTCTGTAGGAGCTGTCGGAGCTGTCGGCTTTGTTGGCTCTGTCGGAGCTGTCGGAGCTGTCGGCTTTGTTGGCTCTGTCGGAGCTGTCGGAGCTGTCG
>OGOP01001361.1_pt1 | contig 17534 bp, 19 predicted proteins | sample 1552591 | NCBI WGS metagenome assembly OGOP01 (sample SAMEA2580120, study PRJEB22360) | human gut metagenome | biome: human gut; feature: human-associated habitat; material: faeces | place: Denmark | collected 2008/2010 | reverse complement strand
TGCAGATCAACCGCCGAAAAGTATCAGCAGGATCCCCGCCGAAGCAATCAGGTAGTTCACCGACAGATGAGAGGTGTAAAAAAGGGCGATGACCAGAATGCCGCCGATATCATCGACCACAGCGAAAGCGGTCAGAAAGACTTTCAAGCTCAGCGGAACCCGCTTGCCGAACAGGCTGAGCACTCCCAGCGAAAAGGCGATATCCGTAGCCATCGGTATGGCCAGACCACTTTGGGCCGGAGTTCCCGCCGTCATGAAATAATAGATCAGCACCGGAACCAGCATACCGCCGCACGCCGCCACGATGGGCAAAAGCGCCTGCCGGAAACTGGACAACTCGCCCACCAGTATCTCACGCTTTATCTCCAGCCCCACACTGAAGAAAAAGACAGCCATCAAAGCATCGTTGATAAAAGTCATCAAGGTCATGTGATGCCCGTTATGACTGAAGAAATTAAATTCTCCTATCTGAAGATGCACCTCGTAATTCCAAAAGGAGGCATAAATATCCCCCCACGGAGAATTGGCCAGGAACATAGCCAGCAAGACTACCCCCATCAGCAACATCCCTCCATTAATATGATAGTGCGCCGCCCGCTGGAAGGAAAAGTTCAAGTTCAGAATTTTCAGTTTTTCCATATCAATTGAATTTAAGAGTTTGTGATAAATTGCCATCAAAACACAAGCCCTTCCTGTTATTGACTTTTTAATTTCAACTAACAGAAAGAGCCCGCTTATTGTTTGCTCCCCAGAGCTTGTTTATTCTTGAATTAATCCAGCTTCAGAACGGCCAGGAACGCCTTTTGCGGTACTTCCACATTACCGATCTGTTTCATTCGTTTCTTACCTCTTTTTTGTTTTTCCAACAATTTACGCTTACGGCTCACGTCACCGCCATAACACTTCGCGGTCACATCCTTGCGCACCGCCTTGATGGTTTCCCTTGAGATAATCTTCGCCCCGATAGCTGCCTGAATGGCAATATCAAACTGCTGGCGCGGAATCAGCTCTTTCAGTTTCTCACACATACGCTTGCCCAGGTTATAGGCATTGTCCACATGTGTCAGGGTAGAAAGCGCATCCACCGGCTCACCGTTCAACAAGATATCCAGCTTCACCAGTTTGGAAGGGCGGAAACCCGACTGATGGTAGTCAAAGGAAGCATATCCTTTCGAGATACTCTTCAGCTTGTCATAAAAGTCAATCACGATTTCACCCAGCGGCATCTTGTAGTGAATCTCCACCCGGTTGCCCGACACATAATTCTGCCGCACCAGTTCGCCGCGCTTGCCCAGACACAGTGTCATGATAGGGCCGATGTAATCGGTGGCGGTAATGATCGTGGCGTCAATGAAAGGTTCCTCGATGTGGTCAATCAGCGTCGGATCGGGCATACCGCCGGGATTATGCACCTCATTGGCATGTCCCTGCTTGTCATACACCATGTACGACACGTTGGGCACGGTCGTAATCACATTCATATCAAACTCGCGGTCCAGACGTTCCTGAACAATCTCCATGTGAAGCAATCCCAGAAAACCGCAACGGAATCCGAAGCCCAGAGCCAGTGAGGACTCCGGCTGGAAAGTCAGCGAGGCATCATTCAGCTGAAGTTTCTCCAGCGAAGCGCGGAGGTTCTCGTAATCTTCCGCCTCGATAGGATAAACCCCGGCAAACACCATCGGCTTCACTTCCTCGAATCCGGCAATCGCCTTTTCACACGGACGGGCGATGTGAGTGATGGTATCCCCCACCTTCACCTCGCGCGAGGTCTTGATGCCCGAAATGATATACCCCACATCTCCTGTGCGCAGTTCCGCACGGGGAATCATATCCATTTTCAGCACACCGATCTCATCTGCATCATACTCCTTGCCGGTATTGAAGAATTTCACCTTGTCCCCTTTGCGGATCACCCCGTTCTCTATTTTAAAATACGCGATGATCCCACGGAAAGAATTGAATACCGAGTCGAAAATCAAAGCCTGTAGCGGCGCCTCCTCGTCCCCCGTCGGGTGCGGGATACGTTCCACCACCGCCTTCAATATCTCCTCCACACCCATTCCGGTCTTGCCGGAGGCACGGATAATATCCTCATGTTTGCAGCCCAGCAGGTCGATGATTTCATCTTCCACCTCATCGGGCATGGCACTCGCCATATCACATTTGTTCAGCACGGGAATGATTTCCAGATCATGCTCCAACGCCATGTACAGATTCGAGATAGTCTGCGCCTGCACTCCCTGCGAAGCGTCCACAATGAGCAGCGCCCCTTCACAGGCGGCTATGGAACGGGATACCTCGTATGAAAAGTCCACGTGTCCCGGAGTGTCAATCAGATTCAGTACATACTTCTCTCCCCCATACTCGTACTCCATCTGGATGGCATGGCTCTTGATCGTAATACCTCTCTCCTTTTCCAGGTCCATATCGTCAAGCATCTGCCCTTCGGTTACCTGGATGGTTTTTGTAAACTCCAACAAACGGTCGGCCAAGGTCGATTTCCCGTGGTCTATATGTGCTATAATGCAAAAATTACGGATATTCTTCATCTTTAACAGCTATCTATTTAAAAACAAACAAGTTTCTTGCTTTTCGGGCGCAAAGATACGCAAAAAGAACAAGATTTTAAAGACTACAATAAATTTATAGCAGACAATTCCCTGCTCAAAGACTGTATGCCTTTCTGGATCTTTTCCAACTGCCGCCTGCGAGGTTTATGCACTCCGGCTGCATAATGCCACAACTGGCGTTCATTGATTCCGGTAATCCGGCTCAAAGCAGCCTTGGTGAAGATGCTGCTATAATAGTTGATAAAAGTAGCGGCATCTATCTTAAATTTCAATTCAAACTCTCCCGACAAGACTTCACAAGGATTCGGATTATCTTCCAGATACAACTCTATTGCCTCCTTCATGTTATCCTCAATCTCCTTCATGTCATTGCCTACGGTAATAACGGGAGCACCTTCGATATAAGCACTCAAGTTCTTTCCTGCGTGTTCTACAATCACTTCCACTGTTTTCATATTGCCTCCTGTCCTAAAATATCAAGAGAACAAGGGGGACTACTTTAACCCCGCTTGTCTCAGAATGCTGTAATAAGTGCCTTTCTCAACGCCTTTGCTGTTGTGATCCGGTACGATAACAATCATGCCATCCTTCTCAAATTTCATGTGGCTACCCTTCTGACTCTTCAATACAAAACCGTTTTCCAGCAACATCGTTACAACGTCTTTCACTGATTTGTAACTCATAACGTTTTGGACTTAATTACCCTGCAAATATAGTAATAATATGAATACTATTCAAAAAGATGATTCATATTATTACTATAATACAAAAAAAATGCGTTGACAACATACCAAACGATGTGCCAACGCATTTTTTTATGAGTTTAAAATCTTCTTCTTACACCAATTTTACAAAGATCTCGCCTTCCACTTCAGAAGTAACGACCTTATCTTCTCTCAGCAGCCAGCCCAGCCCCAGGAAGAAATCCTTGTCAGCTTTCAGTTTGGTTGCTTTCTTGATTTGTTTTTGTGTCAAACCTTCAGTTCCATTCAATGCTTCCCAGATTTGTCCGGCCAAAGCACCTGCTTTTTCTTTCAACATTTTCAATTTGCTTTTAGTTAAACGTTAACCGCACCCACACATTCCGATGTGAATGTTTGTGTTTCTTATCGCTTGCAAAGATACACAAAATTATGTTATTCAACACTTTTGCATCGAAAAAGTTTGTATTTCTATAAGAAAAAGCGATTTTTCAACCTATTTTTTTTGTTTTTCGAGGTGTTCGCTCCAAATCCGGGCCGCTTCCTCCACCATTCTTGCACAAGGACGCTTGGCGTAATACCGTTCCGTCCTTGCTTCCGGTGTGGATACTACCGGCTCTTTTCCGGACAATCCCAGCAAATCGGCACACCGCAGGGCGCCGTTCCGCTTCTTGAATTCTTCGGCCAGTTCCTGCACCAGAGCGTAATTCGCCGCCTTGCTCTCACGGTCTTTCCCCTCGATGGCGCACTTCTCCAGCCCGGCCAGCAGGAACATGCCGCAAGCAGCACCGCAGGTCTCACGCATCCGCCCTATGCCGCCGCCGAAAGAGGCGGACATGTGCAGGGCCTGTTCACGGGTGAAACCATACAGATCGGCAAAAGCCGTCACTACGGACTGGGAGCAGTTATATCCTTCCTTGAACAAGGCAACGGCCTTTGCCACCCTGTCCTCTTCCCTAACTTCCGTATGCAAATCCAACGTATTCTTGTCTTCTTCCATTTTTCTTACCTCCTTCTTTTCTTTCCGTCTTTTCCTTTGTTCTCATTCCGCCACATTGTTTACAATCTCACCCTTGATGAATCCTTTCAAGTTCCCCACCGCAATCCGCATCAGCCGGACACGGGCTTCTTTCGTGGCCCAGGCGATATGCGGCGTAATGAAGCAGTTCTTCGCCGTCAGCAGGGGGTTGGTATATTGGGGAGGCTCGGAAGAAAGCACGTCCAGTCCGGCAGCCGCTATCACACCCTTGTTCAGTGCGTCGGCCAGGTCTTTCTCGTTCACCAAGGGACCGCGGCCGGTATTTATCAGAATGGCTGTCGGTTTCATAAGGGCCAGGCGGGCGGCATTGACCAGCTCTTTGGTATCGGGTGTAAGGGGGCAGTGCAGGCTCACCACGTCACATTCGCGGAACAGCTCATCCAGCTCCATTTTCCGGATTCCTCCGGGAAGTTGTGACTGCGGCTTGGAAGTATAGGCGCATACCTGCATTCCGAAAGCGGCAGCGATGCGCGCCGTCGCCTGTCCGGTGTTTCCCAAGCCGATGATTCCCAGTTTCTTCCCGTCCAGTTCCACCAGGTCGGTATCCCAGTAGCAGAAGTCGGGGTTGTTCGCCCAACGCCCGTGACGGTTGGCATAGGCATAATGGCCTACACGCTGGGTGATGTTCAGTATATGCGCAAAGACCATCTGGGCAACGGAAGCGGTGCTGTAGGCAGGTATGTTGGTGACAATGATGCCCCGCGCTTTCGCAGCCTGGATGTCCACAATATTATATCCCGTAGCCAGCACGCCGATGTATTTCAAGGCAGGCAGAGCGGCCATATCCTCCGCCGTAATCACCGTTTTATTTGTAATCAGCACTTCCGCTCCGGCAGAACGCTCCAATAACTCGGCAGGGGCCGTGCGGTCGTACACCGTCAGCTCGCCCAACGCCCGCATCTCCTCCCATGACAAATCACCGGGATTCAATCCGTAACCGTCTAAAACTACTATTTTCATATGCTCAAAAGTTAAATTTCATATTTTGTTCATTTATTCGGTTAGATTGGAACGCGAATGACGCAAATTAACAGCTGCACAGCATGGATATAAACCGGCCGGAAGGTTGGATTTATGTCATTTGCGTTCCAATTTTTAATTTTATAGCACAGGATCAATGCAATTCATTTTCATTCCTTGAACCGTTCCCCCCAGAGGCTCTGCATCCGTTCCTTTATCTTCGCTTCCTGCGCATTGTTCTGCGGATGCCAGATGCGGCTGTCCTTCACCTCGTCCGGCAGGAACTGCTGCTGCACGAAATTGCCCTGATAGGCATGTGCATACTTGTAATCCTTGCCATAGCCCAACTGTTTCATCAGCTTGGTGGGTGCGTTGCGCAGATGCAAGGGAACAGGCAGATTGCCCGTCTGCCGCACCAGTTCCAGGGCGCTGTTGATCCCCTCGTATGCCGAGTTGCTCTTGGGGCTGGTGGCCAGATATACCGTAGCTTCCGCCAGCGGGATACGCCCCTCAGGCCATCCTATCTTCATCACGGCATCAAAAGCGGCGTTCGCCAGGAGCAATGCGTTGGGATTGGCCAGACCGATATCCTCGGCTGCCGAAATGACCAGTCTGCGGGCTATGAAAGCCGGGTCCTCTCCGGCCTCCACCATACGCGCCAGCCAGTAGAGCGCCCCGTCCGGATCACTTCCGCGGATGGACTTGATAAAGGCGGAAATGATATCATAATGCATCTCCCCGTCCTTGTCATACGCCAACGGATTCTGCTGCAAACGCTCGGTCACCTTCTCATCCGTAATCACCACGGGGCCGGCATCCGCATCCGCCTCCACCACCAGCTCCAGTATGTTCAGCAGCTTGCGGGCATCACCTCCCGAAAAGCGGAGCATGGCATCCGTCTCCTTCAGCTCTATCTTCTTTTCTTTCAGTATCACGTCCTTTGCGATGGCATTATGCAGCAGTTCCAGCAAATCCTCCTTCTCCAATGATTTCAGCACATACAGCTGGCAGCGGGAGAGCAAGGGCCGGATCACCTCGAACGAGGGATTCTCGGTGGTGGCGCCTATCAGGGTCACCACTCCCGTCTCCACCGCCCCCAACAGGGAATCCTGCTGGGACTTGCTGAACCGGTGGATTTCATCAATGAACAGGATGGGGCTGGCCTGCGAGAAAAAACGGTTGCTTCTCGCCTTCTCTATCACATCGCGCACATCCTTCACACCGGAGGTGACCGCACTCAGTGTATAAAAAGGAGTTTCCAGCTTGTTGGCTATGATCTGCGCCAGCGTGGTCTTCCCCACCCCCGGAGGCCCCCAGAGGATAAAGGAGGAGATGCGTCCCGCGTCGATCATCTTGCGCAAGACAGCCCCCGGCCCCACCAGGTGTTTCTGACCTATATAATCGTCCAATGTCTTCGGACGCAAACGTTCTGCTAAAGGTTGTGCCATATCTTCATCTTTATTTCGGATAACAAAAATACAGCATATTTTCCTATGAACAAAGCCCAGGGCAACAATATAGGATTTATTTTTTTTGAGGCAGAAAAATAAAAGAACATAAAAAACAGGGACTCATACAAAATGAAATACAGGTTCTTTGTCCGTCTGATCCAAAACAATTATTTTTGCAACCCTTTTCCAAAAGAGTGATTATTTCAAATTTAAATGTAATTCTAATAAAGACAGACGATGAAAAAACTTTTTTCCACCAGCCTGTTGATTTTAGCAGGTATGCTTTTACTGCTGGGCAGCTGCAAAGAGGACGAACTTCCGGTTTCCGGAGAAGGAAACGTGGCAAACAACGAATTGCCCGTCCGGCTGGCCGAAACGGATTATAACCCGAACAACACGTATTACCTGCTGAATGACAATGAATCCCAGGATGTTTATTTCGACTCCGGCCAGCGCAGCTTCTACGTCAGCCGGCCTCTTCAGTTCGGAATGGACGACGAGCACTGTTTCCAACTCCGTTTCTATAGTCCCAGAGCCTTGAAAAACGTGACTTTCTGGGCCAGGATAGACGGTTACGAGGAAGAATTCAAGTTCATGTCGCTGGAAAAGATCATGCCTTTCCAGCAACTCCGGGTGCACATACCGTTCGCCACCAAGGACCTGACCGCCTATACCCGCAGCGGAAAGAAAATACGGATCATGGCAAACCCCTACCTCACGGAAGAAAACCTGACCTTCACCGTAGAGTGTGACGACCCGTACTGGACAAGGCTGCAATCCATCCGTTGCAAATGGTACATCGCCTTCGGCAGATACAGTGACACCCAGGACAGCTGGAAGTACAAGATGAAGGCTTCGCACACGCGTGAGGCGGTGGCCATCGCGCTGAACATGGCGTATATGTTCTCGTCGGAACGGTTCAAGACCGCCCTGTACGAGTTCGGCCCGCTGCACAGCAACAATGACAAGACGGAAATAGACAAGACCGCCCTGCTGGCCAACGTGCTCAACCACCGCGGACTGACCTTCGGCTATACCACCGGCGTGATGGGACTGGGCGGAGGAACCACCTTCGGCATGCATGAAGTGTGTTATCTGGAACACTATGCCGATGACAAAAGCATCACCGAAACCATATTCCACGAGTTTGCCCACTGTGTGGGCTACGGCCATGCGGGAAACATGACCTACGAACAGACGGGTCCGGGATGGATCACCCTGTGCAACAACGTATATGTGGCGCTGTCGCTGGACAAGGAGCTGCCCGTCTATTCCCACCGCTTCTTCCTGCACACCCGCTGGAGCAGGAACCGTTATTTTGATGATATATACGTGGCTTCGAAACACATTATCGAAGACCCGGAACTCGATGCGCTGGACGGTGGCCTGTCTCCCCTGCGCGGAGAGACCGACCGGGGAGGAAACGACGGGGAGCCGGTGGCGTTCAAGCTGGATTATACCGACTTGCCCGGCGCTACGGGAACCACCTTCCGCCCCAAGGATGTATATGTGTACGGAGATACCCTGTATGCCGTGAACGATGCGGACAACCAGTACAGCGTAGAGGTGTTCGGCCTTGCCGGCGGCGGCAAGAAGCACTTGGGAAGCATCAAGGAATGGAAGCACGGAGAAGCTACCGGGAAATTCGGCGGCCGCCCGAACGGTATCACCCGTGCCAACGACAAGATTTATGTCACCCACGAAGGAAGCCGTACCGAGATTTTTGATGCGAAGAGCCATCAGTTCCTTACCTGCATAGGCAATGGAAGCTGGGGAACAGGGCCCACGCAGACCGTACATGCCTTCGATGTGCTGCTCTACAAAGGGCTGGTCATGATACACGACAAACGCTACGTCAACTTTGTAGAAGAGCAGGCTATACAGTCCGGAGTGACTCCGCGGATTTATGTACGTTCCGAACATCTGGGCGAGACAAACGGCACTTACGGCATGGCGGTGGACGAACAGACCGGCCTGCTCTACTCCACCCATCCCGCCAAACGCATAGACCTGTTCGCCCCTGACGGGATACGGGAAGGAGTTTCACCCAAACGCACCGGGCAACTGGCTTATAAAAATGTACCCTACGACTTGGATTTCTACGAAGGAAGGCTGTTTGTAAGTTCCAACGGCACAGAAAAGTTCTGTGAGGTCAATCCCCGGACGGGAGAGATCATGAAGGACCATACCACCATCGGCGGCATCACCCTGCAAGCACCTGAGAAGTTCTGCATCCGCCGCCACACGCTGTTCATCACCGACCGCGTGAAAAACGGGACATGCGTTTACGCCATCCCCATGAGTGAGCTGAAATAAATATATACCTATATAATATAGTAAGAACAACATGAAAATATACGCTTATATCCTGATTGTGCTGTCCGGAGTCCTGACGGCACAATGCAGCAAAGTCACCCTGGATGAAATCTGCGGCTACCCCTCCGCTCCCGGCGGAGGAAACGGGGAAGGAGAAGGAAACGGGGATTATACCAGTTACTGGTATTACTCGTATGAGGCGGCGCAGCTGATTGATGCGGAAACCCTGGGTATGGAAACGGCCGAGGATTTCACCCCTTATACCGTCGCTCATCTGGGGGATACCCTTTTCATCGCAAACATCGGAAAGGCAGGCAGCAGCCTGTTGCTGTTCAGTATAAAGAAAGGTGAACGGCTGGGAACCTTGCAGAGCTGGCAGCACGACGGCGGGGAGAAGAGTTTCGGAAGTCAGATAGAAGCCATCGTGCCGTCGGGCAACCGGCTGTATGTGGCCGAACGCCAGTCGCGCATCCATGTATTCCGGTTGCCGGAACTGTCCTACCTCACCTGCATAGGCAACGGGCAATGGAGCGGTCCCGTATTCCAGGCACAGGCCATGACGGTAAAGGACGGGCTGATTTTCGCACGCGACAAGAACGGAATGGTCAGCATTTACAAAGAGGAGGATGCCACCCCGGAAAATTACCAGAAGGTGAACCGCTACCGCCGGGCATCCGGCAACGGCAGTCCGGGCAACAACGGCTTTGCCAGCCATTCCATGCAGCCCGATGCGGAAGGGCATCTGCTGCTCACGGATTATGAAGGGAAGAAAATACGGGTGCTCGATCCGGCACTGGTCAACGATGATATGGCAAACGACGCTTCCATCGATCTGGACGATCTTTCCCTGTCGCCCGGCTTCAAGCCCAAGACACTGGCGTTGTGCGGCGACCGCTGGTATGCTACCGGCGACAATGACGCCATCAACATATACGAACGCCAGTCCGACGAATGGAGCAAGAAAATAAAAACTGTAAAAGGATATGCTTTTTCCCAGCCTGCCCGCATCTATGCGCAAAACGACTCCGTGCTATGGGTTTCGGACACGCACAGTTCCAAACGGACACTGGTGAAAATGCTGGTGCATAAGGGAGAAATACGGGAATAGAGGTTCTATTCCGTTCTTTATCCAGAATGTGAATGACACGAATGGCACAAATTGGGTTTATATCTCTGATTGGCGTCATTCGTGTCATTTTCATTCACATATATCAACCTTGCCAATCTTTCAATGCGACTGTCAACAGGAGCCGGTCGTTCACTTGCCATATCGATTACGCAATCGGGGAAGCCATTCTTTTTATCTGGCCGCACTCCATCACAATCCCCTTTCAAGGCTCCCCTATCGCCCCCACAATCAGCTGTACCTGAGCCGGCATATAGGTACGGCAGCTCAAGCCACTGCCCATCTTCTCCAGTTGCTCCCTGAGGTGAGGATAATAGTCAATCCAATACTGCAACTTACGGTAAGCCACCTGCGGATTCAAATCCGGGAAATAACACAGGGCCAGTTCGGTGCGGCCATACGTGCGTATCTCAAAATTCTCCATACATTCCATACTTTTTATTTACTTCCATAAAAGTACGAAAAACGGACGAGAAGAAAGAATGTTTTTCCAACAATAATCAACTAGAATCAACTGTTATCAACTACAATCCACCGGAATCAACTTTCCGGAATCCGCACATCGTATCTTTGTAATGTCGGGACGATGAAGGCGAAAGATCTATAATCTTACAGCTGTAAGATATAGGATCTTACACGTGAAAGATAGGGTTCTTTCAGCAGTCGGCAACCAGTGGCTGACGGTTAATGGAAAGTGACTGACGTCTGACTTGCTTCATTCCCCGGCAACAGTGTTTCTTAATTCTCAATTATCAACTTTTAATTTTAACAGACTATGGTAAATTACAGTATCGTTATGCGTAGCAATCCGATGGACGCGGATGCCGCCAAGAAGGCTTACGCCAGTGCACAGTATTCGGAAGTGATGGACATCAACCGCTTTGCCGAGCACATCGCCAGCCACGGCTGTGTGTACAAGCGTGCGGACATCGTGGCCATCCTCACCATGGCGGTGGACTGCATGAGGGAACAGCTTCTGGGAGGACAGAAGATACAGCTGGGCGACTTGGGGGATTTCTCCATCAGCATCAACAGTATAGGAGCGGAAAGCGCTGCCGACTACAACCCTGCCATCCACGTCAGAAAGCTGAATGTGAACTGGAGTGCCGGAACACGTTTCCAGAACTTGCAGGAGGAAGCCGTGTTCAACCTGGTGGCCACGCGCAAGGCGGCCCGACTGGTGGTGAAGGCGCTGAAAGCCGGAAAGACCAGTGTGGATCTTACCGGAGAGGCGAAGGAGCCGGAAAACGGAGGACAGGCCTGACGGAACTCCTGTATGACGGAAGCAAGGCACAACGCTAAAGGCACGACGCTAAAAGGCTGAATGTGCCCCTGTGACAAGCCGTTTTCATTGGGGTACATTCAGCCCTTGGCTTCCATTACAATTCACTTATTATCAACCTCTAAAACAAAATTCCAATGAGTTCAAGAACAAAGAAAAACACCTGGACACTGATTCTGAAAGTAATTATCACCGTAGCCACCGCCGTTGCCGGCGCACTCGGCCTGAACGCCTGTATCTGATGATCATGAGAACCATCACCCTGATTATTATCCACTGCTCCGCCACCCCTGAGGGGCGGAGGCTGGATTTTGAGACTTGCCGCCGGGACCACATCCGCCACCGGGGCTTCACGGACATAGGATATCATTTCTATATCACCCGTGACGGAGAGATTCACCGCGGACGACCTCTGGAAAAGGTGGGAGCGCATTGCAAGAACCATAACCGGCATTCTATCGGCATCTGCTATGAAGGAGGACTCTCGGCGGACTGCACACCTGCCGATACGCGTACTCTGATGCAGAAGGGAAGTATGCTGGCACTGTTGCGCGAGCTGCGCCTCCTGTTCCCCAAAGCGTTGATAGTGGGGCATCATGACTTGAATCCCGTGAAGCCGTGCCCTTGTTTTGATGCTGTAAAGGAATACCGCTTTTAAGGGAAGCTTTCTCCAAAGATAGCGTTTCCAATGAGAGCCGTTCGTTTTCAAAGAGGTTTCTCCAAAGATAACGTATCCAAGGATGATTTCTCCAAAGATAGCGTTTCCAATGAGAACCGTTTGTTTTCAAAGAGGCTTCTTCAAAGATAACGTATCCAAAGATGATTTCTCCAAAGATAGCGTCCCTTTCCTCCGCTTTGATTTCCTGACCCTTCATTCAACTAATCTTTTCATTTAACAATAATAAAAATGAACTATCTGATAAACCAACTCATGACCGTGGACAAAGCCTTCTACCGTCATTATCTGGAAATGCTGCTCACCCTGAACCGCATCCAAGCCCTCACCCCCTGGCAGATGTCCATGCTGCTGTGGAGAGCCAAGATTTTCCATATACAGGTGCTCTACCCCGAACTGCTGCGCATCAGCCTGTGCACGGAGCAGGAAAAGGACGAGATACGCTTTATGAAGGGATGGAAACTGAAAGAGCTGGAGAAAATAATGCCCGCATGGCAGCGACGGCAGTGCGAGGAGATAAAACGGGAACGGTGGAGAGGATTTTAATGGCTAGCGGTTAATGAGGAATGACCAGTGATCACTGAGGAATGACCAGTAATCAGTAAAGCCTGCCGGCAACATGATCTACTTGTAAGCAACTTTTAAAGGGGGTATGTCAAAATAAAATAACTACTCCGAGAAGTTACAGACTGTAACTAAAAGCCTAAAAGGCGAGTGTCAAAACTCAGATTTTGAAAACATGAACTTACAATCTGAAATTTGAGCATCCTAAAAGACTAAAGAAAGGGTCGTATCATTACTCCATACAGAGCTTGATACGATCCTTTTACGTGTTATAATTACTATCTGTAACTTTTCGGGGTTGTCCTTTTTGTTTTGACATCTCCCTTCTCCTATCCCCAAGTTATTCAGGAACAGCAACATTCAACTACTTCATTCCCCCTCATTAAACCCCAGGCCCTGCTGTTCGGGCTTCAGCTTCTCTGTCAGGAAATTGGTATGCTCCCACTTCGGTTCGGGCGGATTATGATCCAAGGTCCTCTCCTCGGTAGGCGTGTAACGTCCGTTGTAAGTGCTGAAGGCGAAAAAAGCATCTCCCGGTCCGCCCAGATGGTCGAAACGTACCTTGGCCACACGCACCAGCACCTGCCCCAGTTCATCGTTACGGTCTACCACCATTCCATAATCCGTCTTGTTGAAAAAGGCCGCCGAGCCGTTGATATCATACAGCGTGGGCACAGGCCAGCGTTTGCTTCCCGGTTCGCGGCGCAACTTGGTGGGGTGCGCCACCAAAATGAGCAACACCTTGTGCTTCACGGCAAAATTGGAGAACTCGTCGAAGATGCGACTGATGTACTGCGTTTCCGTTTCCCAGTCGGGAATCTGATGCTCGAAGCGGTTGAAGGGGTCCACCACCAGCACCTTCACTCCTTTCCGGCTCACCAGTTGGGCGGCAATGCGGAGCACACTCTCTACCGAGAAGTCCTCTTTCGGCATAATGGAAAAGACACTCTGTGCCAGGTAACGGATGGCCTGTCCGGCTTCCGGCAACGGCATCCCCTTGTGTTCGAAACGCTTGCCCACCACGCGGCGTATCAGCTTGCGGTAGTGATAGGCCAGCGGGGTATTCTCCGGGCTGAAATAGCCCACCTTCCAATCGTGGCGCAGGAGCAGGCGCATGGCAATTTCGTCCACAAACTCGCTTTTTCCGCTGCCGGGAACGCCTGTGACCGTGAGCACAAAACCACGCTCGAACTTGATCAGCCGGTCCAGATTCTCCAGTCCCGTATCGGCTCCCTCCGGCATTCCGTTGTAATAAATATCCATCAGCGTATCCCATTCGTCCATGGGGCAGAAGACTCCTTCCAACGGGATTTCCGCCGCCTGCTCCACCTGCTGGCGGAGCCTCGGAAGATCGTACTTCAACAGATACTCGTTGGCATCCTTGCAGCCTTCTCCCCAGGCCACCACCTTGCAGCGGTCCATGCCCAGGCGGCGCACCAGTTCGTCGCGCAACTCCACTCCGCGCCTGTCGGTATCCATGGCCAGGATGATTTCCGTCTTGTCATCGAAGTGCGACTCCACGAAGCGGTCCAGCCACAGAAGGTTCGCGCCTCCGGCTCCGTTGGGTACGGACACCACCTCTTCCAGTCCTGCGGCTATCAGGCTGAGGGCATCTATCTCGCCTTCGGTGATGTAGCACTTTTCCTTCCCTTTTATGGCGTCTATGTTCCAAGGAATCAGCTCGGCTCCTTTCACCATCTTGAAATGCTTTGCGGCATCCCGGAATTTCATGTTTTTCATTACTCCGTCCTCCAGGTAAGGGAAGCAGATGCAGGCTTCTTCCTTGCCGGTCTGCGGCAGGAATTCCAAGCGTTCCTCTATCTTCATCCTTGTCAGGACGTCCATCGGAATACCTCGTCTGTCGACCATGTATTCCATCATTTCTCCATTCATAATTTGTTTGTTTTTATTAATTACCGGGCATACGTAATGTACAGGCGGTTGCAGGGGGATGTGCGGCTTGCGTTGCGACCTGTTATGGTGCTGCGATGCTGCATCGTGGTGCTGTGCCGTGTTATGGTGCTGCGGTGCTGTATCGTGGTGCTGCGACGTGTTATGGTGCTGCGATGCTGCATCGTGGTGCTGCGACGTGTTACGGTGCTGCGGTGCATCCTTCTGCTGTTTCTGCCGTTCCCGGTCTTGTTGTTTCTGTTCTCTTTTCCACATCTCGTCCTCGTTCCACGCTATGGCGAAATCACAATGAAAACATTTCGCCCATCCCCCTTCACGGGTGATATGCACACTGAACGAAGGATCTTTGGGATTGCTTCGCGTTGCGGAACATTCGGGACAAGGCATACGGAAATGGTCCTTTCTGCGCGGCAGGCTTTTCAGCCACCGCACATAATCTGCATGTTCTTCGCGCGTCATATCCAGCTCTGTTTCAGGTTATCCCAGGTGGCACGTCCGTTGGGGCGCGGGGGTGCATCGGCAGGAAGAGGAACTCCGCAATACGAACGTTCGCCGGTCAGCGGATTGTACGTTTCGTAGGGCGAGAGCGAAGTCGATTCATTCTGCATCCGGCTCCTTTCTTTCAGCTTTTCTTCCAGAAAAAGACGGGTGGGCTTTCCCGGCGGATGTAGTTGGCGAAATAAGCTTCGGCTTCGGACACGGAAGTGATTCCTCCTGTGTTTCCTTGTGCCACGACATGTTTCTTGAACAGATCACGAATAAAAGAAAGATTGTTCAAAAAGAGTTCTTTCAAACCTGACATCATCCCCACAGCCTCCAGCCAACTCTGAGTAATGAAAGCTTCATTGATGCATTGTTCCCATCGGGGTATCGTTTCGGACAATTCGGAAAATCGGGGAAGTTTATCAACAGCAGCAACAGCAATTATTTCTTTTTCTTTGTTATTGTTGTTTTTCTTCTCTCCTCTATTCTTTTCTTCTCTTATAAAGCTTTGCTTAAAGCTTGCTTGCAAATTCTTTCCATAACACTCATTATCAACACTTTGAATCACATTTTTGACTGAATTTTCATTTGTATTTTTTGCAGTCGTATTTTTCATACTTTCCGCACTACTTTTCACGTTGCTTTCCGTGCTGTTTTCCTTGTAGATTTCCTTATTATAATCCGAATGGATTGGCTTGCTGCTCTCCATGCAGACAGTCTTGTTACTATCTACATTCCTGCTTTCCATATAAATTCTCTCCTTGCTATCCATACTGGGTGCACCACTGCTTTTCAGGTAGACTTCCTTGTTATTATCCATGCAAGGTACACCACTACTTTCCATGTAGGCTTCCCCGTTATTATTCACACAAGATATATCATCGCTTTTCAGGTAGGCTTCCCCGTTATTATCCATGCAAGGTGTATCATCGCTTTTCAGGTAGGCTTCCCCGTTATCATACACGCAGGGCGCATCACCGTTTTTCATGTAGATTTCCCCGTTACGATCCACGCAGGGCGCATCATTACTTTTCATGTAGATTTCCCCGTTATTATCCATGCAGGGTGTATCATCGCTTTTCAGGTAGACTTCCCCGTTATTATCCATGCAGGGTACACCACCACTCTTCAGGTAGACTTCCCCGTTATTATCCACGCAGGGTGCATCATTACTTTTCATGTAGGCTTCCCCGTTATTATCCACGCAGGATGTATCACCGTTTTTCCCTTCGTTGATTCTGCCCCTTCCTATTGTAGACGCAGTTGCTTTTGCAGATGCTTTCACCGTACTTTTCTTACTGCTTCTCCCTCCCTTACTGCCGGCAGCGGCACGTTGCTCGGAAAGTTTGCTCTGATATCCCATCACCTCGTCCAGATACAGACATCGGAAATACCCGTCCTCTGTAATGAGAAACAAATCGAAGTCCTTAATAAGATGTTGCAGATTTTCCACGGTAACTCCCCACTGATCGGCCAGCAAATCCAGTTCGTTAAAATCATGTTTGTATTCCTGCTGTTTTCGCAGAAACAATATCGTTTCAAGATACAAACCCAGCCCCATGCATTTCATGTCGGCATTCAGCTTCATCATTTTGTAATCCGACATCAAGCTGCAATTCAGCCGGATAAACTGCTCTGTATAATCCATTTCTTTTGTGTGTTAGTATAAATATAACGCAAAGGAACGCAAAATATAAATAGGGCGTTGCTCACAAAAACAGGCAATTGTTAATAAATATTTCCTATCTTTGCCGAGACATTTTGTAAGTAGCTATGATTATGCTATTTACAAATTATTATTTAATAATTTAATTTTTAGTAACCTCAGCAGTATTGGCATTCACTGCCATACTATCTACAGTGTTACCGTTTTGATCATAAATCGGAACATACCAAAGAGTTCTGTCTGCAGATAATACTGGGGTTCCTGCATACCATCCAGATTGCTCAATATGCTGATTAGCTATGTCTCTTGCTTCACTTTGAGTTATTTTTGTAGTTGGGGTATGAGGGTTACCACCTCCGGATCCAGAACCTGAGCCTGAGCCGGAACCTGATCCAGAACCTGAGCCGGAACCTGATCCAGAACCTGAGCCTGAGCCGGAACCTGAACTAACTCCACTTCCACTTCCTGCTCCAGTTCCTCCACTTCCATGACTGCTGGTACTTGGGGAATCATGGTGTGTTGTGTTGTTTCCAATACCGTTGCCAGAATCACCACTACCAGAGTCTAAACTATTTAAATTACTGAAAATTGGATTTTCACTATTGGTTATTCCATAAGCGGCAACTCCAGCAGCAATACATATAACAATTATGATAGAAATTATTATATTTGATTTATCCAAGGTATTACCTCCATTTTAATTAATAAAATTGTAATTAAATTTTGATTAATAGTACATTGTATGTACTATTTTTTTACAATAATATTATATTAGGTTAATTTAAC
>OGOP01001359.1_pt1 | contig 17581 bp, 16 predicted proteins | sample 1552591 | NCBI WGS metagenome assembly OGOP01 (sample SAMEA2580120, study PRJEB22360) | human gut metagenome | biome: human gut; feature: human-associated habitat; material: faeces | place: Denmark | collected 2008/2010 | reverse complement strand
CACTTCACCTTTCGGTGCAATTTCTTTTTCACCATCAATGGAAGCGGTTGTTCCAATTTTGTAATCATGTGGTTTTACAGTTACAGTCTGTCCTTCATCTTCCAAATCTTCATGGCTTGTCAAAAGGTTTCCTTCCATGTCATAGACTTTTTCAAAAACCACTAAATCTTTACCAGCCAATTTGTCAGAATCCATCTTCATTTCTACAGAGAATGTGCCATCCATATCATCAATTTGTACATCCGTAGATTTTGTCGAATCTTCAATGGCTTCACCTGTTTCTTTATCCATGATGGTGGTTTCTACTTTATAAGTACCTTTTTCAAAGTTCTTATAGGAAATTCCGTCTTTCAGTGTCACTTCACCTTTCGGTGCAATTTCTTTTTCACCATCAATGGAAGCGGTTGTTCCAATGGATGGCATTTCATTTTCATCCACCATCTTTACAATCTGGATTTCTTGATTTTCTTCTACTGTGAAATGTACATCCCTTGCAAGTTCAACACCATTCGGAGCATGAATTTCCTGTAAGATATATTCATGTCCTACTTTTAATCCACGGACTTCTAATGGCTTTCCGTTTGTTACCCAGACTTTTTGATCATCAGAATCCGTTTCATTATAATTGAACTTCACCTTTTTATTTGTTTCACCATCCAATAATTGAAGCGTTGCCCCCTTAACAGGATTTCCTTCTGAATCCACTTTGTTTAATTGAATTTTTGAAACACTATCTTCACCAGTAACCGTTAAATGGACAATTCCATTTTCATCCGCATTATTTGAATCAAATCCAAAGGGGATATTTCCATCTAAAGTTCCTTCAGTAAAATTACCTAAATGGTATCCTGTTGGTGCTTTTGTTTCTTTCAATGTATAGGTAATAGGGGTTTTACCATCTGGAAGTCTTGTATAAAGCCCACTGATTTCATTTGAACCTTTTCCAGCTTCCCATGTTAAAGTTCCCATATTCTCACCTGTATCATCTCGAATGACATCATAGCTTGCAGAATCTAAAGAACCTAAGCCTTGAGCCTGTTCTTTGGTTTCTTTATCTTGTTTTTCTACTTTGATAGAGCCTGTGATAAGTTTTGTACGAACTCTTACTGTTCGAGGGTCTTTACCTTTTAGCATTGCTACATTTTGAGATTGTGGAGAAACATAAGCTAAACTGGTTCCTGAATTATCAAATCCATAAAGTTTAAACATTAAACCACCATTAGCAGAATCACCTTTTTCTGCCCAAACCATCAGCTGATTTCCAATTTGTTCACAGTGAATTCCTTGAATATCAGTCAATTTGTAATTTGAAAAAACTCCATTTGAATCAATTAAAGTTTGCCCATATTCTTTTCCGTATCCATATAAAGTAATATCTGCTTTATGAAACGAAACAGGAATATCATAAACCCTTAATCTTTCATTGATTTGATTGATTTTAGCCTGAATATCTGGATGTATATCTGTAACCAAACCAGGTCTTACTTCTTGCCAGATACGAATCTGTGTTGCATAATCCATTTCATCAGAAGTATCTCCGTTGAAGCCATAACCTAAAGCAGAAATCCATGCCAGTCTTTCTGATTTTTCTTTGCTCCCTGTATAAGTTCCTAAATCCTGTGGGGAATAATCACCAGCACCATGGATAGTCGCTCTTAAAGGGTCAATACAATATACTTTTTGTCCGTTGATTGATAATTTAGCATACACGTCTGAATCATAGCCATTATTTACAGGTTGAGTAAATCCAGTAGCCCATTTATAAGATTTATTTGTTGTCAATCCATAAGGCACTTGCACATTTAAAGTATATTTATCCTGTGCATGAACTGTACCAGTAAATACAGAGAATATCGTTAGTGCAGAAGCAAAAACTTTTAATCCTGTTTTATACCATTTTTTAACGTTCATAAATACTCCTTTCTCTTAAAAGAAAAAGCACATCATTTTATTTTCCTGATGTGCTTATCTATAGAAAGTGTGTTTTAATTTTATGAATATTACTGATATAAAGTAACAATATAATACCAAGTTCCAGCGTCTGTTGTTTGTCCTAGTACACTATATCTATCATATTTAGAATCCCAGCCACTAGTCATTGATTCTCCATATGCTGTTGCTTCTGCTTCTGTTCTAAAAGCACCAGCTGGAATTGTATCATCCAATGGCTTTGATGGCTGTGTTGGTTGAGTAGTGTTTCCGGTATTACTATTGCTACTTCCTGTGTTGTTATTTACAGGTGCAGAAGGTTGTGTCTGTCCTGATGGTTGATTATTTTGTGCTGGTTGTGATTGTGTAACGGAATTATTTGCTGAAGTCTGTTGTTTCTGTACTTCCTGTTGTTTTACTTCTTTAGTTTCTTTAGACATTGGAATTTCGCCTTTTTCTGGTTTTGTCAATTCCTCTGTCTTTTCTTTTGCTTCTTCCGTAGAAACAACTGTTACCTTTGATTCTTTTTCTTCTTTATTATCGTACTTGTCGGTTGCAATAACATTGATTTCATAAGAACCTACTTTGGAAACATTCAGCCCCTTATCTTCAACTTTAATTGTAGTTTCGCTCAAATCATCTGCCTTAAAATAATCTTCCAATTTTACATTTTCTGCATTTTGTTCAATCTTGATTTCTTCTTTGAAATCTTTGAATTTCGGTGGGGTAGTATCTTTGACTTCTAGATTCACAGTTTCTTTTTCTTTATCTAATGACAATTCCACTTCATACTTACCAACATCCAAGAAATCCTTGTCTTTGGATGTGACTGTTTCTTCTTCCTTGTCATAAGTATATTTCTCTGAATCTGTTTTTAACTCACTTTTTACAGACACTTCCTTTAATACTTTTTTTGGAGTATCTTTTTTCAAAAACTCTTTAGCACTCAAAGATACAGTATCACCTAATTCAATTACTTTTTCTTTTGACTGCACGTGCAATTTTGTTTGATTTAATTGTGTTAATCCGAAAATACCAATCAATACTGTAATTCCTACACCAGAACCTATTACAATGTTTCTTGTTTTCTTATTCATAAAATTTCACTCACTTTCTCTTTTATCTTTTTATCTATTTATTCACTTGCGGTTGTTTGTTTCTTACCAGTTTTGTTGCGATAAAACGTCTGGTAATTGGATATCTTTCAAAATCTCCTGAACCCGACTTTCCAGCCGATTCAGTCATTAAACAATTCTCAAAATCCACTTCATCCATATCAACCAATCCCAAAGGCAATTCATCTGCAACTGTTACCTCGATTGTATCTTTAAGCGCTAAAGACATAACTCGCACACGATACCCTGAAATATCATTTGTCCGTCTGCCATTCACATAAGCTGTAACTACTTCTGAATCCAAATACAAGAACTTTCCATTAAATAAATCAGATAATTTCTTAACTCCTTTTGTCAAATATCCGTTCTTATTCAGCTCTACAATATTAGAAACATCAATCGCACCATTTTTTAATTCTGTAACTTGAATACTAGCCATAATTCTTTTAATTTCTCCTTCTGTTTTTCTTTTTAGCTTTTTCAATATAGCGATTCTCACTAACCTAGTTTCAAGTATCTGTAACTAGGTATAGTTTAGCATTTCTCTTTTACCGATTCTATATCATTCATATTTTTATGATAAGAATTTTAACAATACCAGTTCTATTTCTTCCTTATATATTTATGGGGGCAATATCATATAATGCTTATATTTCAGTTCACATCATCCTTTCTGTAGAATGAGTTTCCTAAACTCTTATATAAGATATCCAAATCTTTTATAGAAACGTTCAAATAAGCCATCAGTGTTAAAACATCTTCAAATCCAACCATACTGTTATCTGTTTCTATAGACATGATTTTTGATTCAGAAAGTCCACTCTGTTCAGAACATTCTTTCAAAGTAAGATTTCTGCTTAAACGATAACTTCTTAAAAGTTTTCCCAATGAATCTGGAACAATTTCGTTGTAATACCACTCAATACCCATTTCATCTTTAAAATTTGAATATTCAATCTTTTCATTTTCGAATAATTCTGTATCCTGTATTTCATGCAAAGGAATCCGTAAGATACGTGCAAATATCAATGCATTCTTTTTTGTTATTTCATACCGCGGCTTTCCGTTCAAATAACAATAAACTGTATTGTCACTCACATTTAAAACGCTCACCATCTTTTTTATAAAGTCTGGTTTATGTGTGTATCGGATTGATACATAATCATTTAACAATTCATGAATTTTTTTCATTTGTTTCTATCACACCTTTCTGTCTATACATCATCATCTCATCTCATTTTTTTTTGCAGTATGTACTTCTTTTCCTCACTTTCTTTAATAGGGGTCTTACATGAAGAGAGATATTAAGTGAGTAAGAACTTCAAAGCCCCTGATTTTTTTCTTCTCACTTTCTTCTTTTTTTAAAAGCTAAAGGGTCTTACATGGAATCTAATATTTCTAGAGGTATGAAGTTTTTTTGTACAATTTTTTGATTCCAATGCCCTTGTGATTATCCTTGAATATTTCTCAACAATCTGATATATTGTGTTCAAGGAGTGAGTTGCGCATCACTCTTTTTTATTTTGTCATTTCTAAAATGATTTCGATTAAACGTCTAATCGCATGAATCAGAAGTCTAATCTCTTTCAAAAGGTTTATCGCTTTATCCATCATAAGCAACCCCTTTCTAATTCCGCTCCGCACGAAGCCCTTAACGTCTTTATACTAAGGATTTTTAGAATGTTTCACTCCCTGAACAGGGGTCTTACATGATTTCTCAATGCCCCAAATTTTTAAAAATGTTTTCTTTCGCTTACTCTTTTATCAATTTCCTTTCTGTATCTCTCTTTTTCTGATTCATAGCACTTTAAATGTCCAGCACAATAAATCCAGTCATTATCTGAATGTGAATAGTGTTCTTTGACACTATTAAGCATTTCACGAATTTCTTTATATGAATAACCCATTTGATGTAATAACTTTTCTGTTTCAGAAAGACCATTTTTATCAATCAACTTTATTACTTCTTCTAATTTCATCTTCTTTTCTCACATTTCTCTTTTTTTTCTTAATATCAGCATTTCCTAAAAAGAAAAGGCACACCAGATATTTCCAATGTGCCTATACAAAATTCTATGTTTCAGATAAGCACCTATTCACTTGTCAAAGAACGAGTGAAGCTATAATAGTTCGCTTATCTTTAGATTTTTAATATTTATATAAAAGAAAAACGAACCATTTTTTAGACAGATAGAAATTCTATCCAAAAATGGTTCGTAATGATAACGATGGTGCCTGCACGCGGAATTGAACCACGAGTTCATCCTTACCATGGATGTGTATTACCATTATACTATGCAGGCATTTGAGGCCTCTCTATTGTGCCATTGATTTCAAAAAAAATCAACTGAAATCATAAAAAGGCTACAAACTTTACCAAACGAAAAAACATGAACCGTAGTGAAGATCTCAAAAAAATAAAATTGTACTGTTAATAAAAGATAAGCGATTAAGAAAGTCTTAATTATTTATTTGTAAAAGATGTCATTTCTGAAACAAGCGTAGTTTCTTCTTGGCTTGCCTCATGAGTTGGGTTGCTAAGAGTAGTGTCTTCTAAAGAATTTTTAAGTTTTAAACAACATGGTTTAAAGGAAATGTAAGTTATTCCACCTCCAATTACACCTCCAACTACCGGAATGGCCTTTTTAAAAAAGCCAGAGAATACTTGTTTAGTCATATTTACGCCAAACCATTTTGAAATACTTTTAACTATCGGATATATGGTGCCTTTTGTAAGAGCGGCTTTCATCATCTTTTTTTGAACACCATCAGCAAAAGCTTTTGCTAATGCTTTTATAGCGGTATTGGCACCTTGGACACCATACATTGTTCCTAAACATAAGATTAATATATTCAATGTTTCGGAATCAAACTTTTGATTATTTTCATTAGTGTCAATTTCAGGGAAACCGTAAAGATACATCAGTTTTTGAGCAGCACGTAACATATATCCATAATATTGCACGATATCAGCAGGAATAGTTGCGACCATAGAAATACCTCCTGGCATACCTAATGCAGCTGAAATACCAGAAACACAATTCCGTTCGTATTGAATGACTTGATCAGCAATTCTATTTATATCTTCTATAGAAATTCCAGCTTGAGCCGGTGTTAAGGAAATGGCTTTCTCTATGATATCTTTAGGAAACTTTTTCATAAACTCAGCACGTAAGAATTCTTCACGTTGAATACGAACACCCGGTGTTTTCAAGCCCAGAATAATAAAGTCTTCAATATCTACTTGTCCATTTCCATTGGTATCAATTGCCTTTACAACGGATTGCTGCGCATCGTTGACCTTATCTTTAGTATAGGATGCGATAGATGAGACTGTTGAATGTGTTGAATCAATAGCTTTTTTAGCATTATTTTTTAATGTATTTATTTGAATTTTGTTTTTCATGATTTCTAATCTCCGTTCTCTTTAATATAACAAAATAATAGCAAAATTACTGTGTAAAGATAGATTGGATTAAGTTTTTGATTTTATACAGAATCATCTATAAAAATACTCTTGTCTAAAGTCCGCTAGAGACTATATACTGATTTTGTTAAGTAGGAGGAATAGATTATGGATAAAAGGATTGAAGAAGGAAAAAGGAGCAAGCATAGTAAGACATCTAAAGTTTTAAAATTTCTTACCTCCAAGGGAATTATCATATTTATTTTGATCATTTGTGTTTTTGGGACAGGGATAGGATTAGGGAAAAGCTTTTTTACAGATTCTAAGACTACAAAACTAGGCTTTGAGGATATAGGAGAATTAGCAACGCAAAATGCGTACAGTTCTAATGTTAGCGTAATTGATCAGTCGCGAGATTTATTTGGGTTTGAAATTCCATTTACACAAAGTAAGTATGTATTTAGTTATGATACTGTCATTAAAGCAGGAATTAACTTTAGTGATATCACATGGAAAGTGGACGAAGATAACAAGAAAATTCAAATAAATTTGCCGGAGGCTAAAGTTTTAAGTAACGAAATTGATGAGCATTCACTGAAGGTATATTACGAGTCAGAAAGTATTTTTACGAATATTGAATTAGAAGAAACAAATAAAGCTTTGTCAAATTTAAAAGAGACAGCGCAAAAGGATGCTATAGAGAATGGTTTGCTTGATAATGCAATTGCAAATGCAAAAACTCTTGTTAAAAATTTTGTTGGGCAAGTATATGATTTAAATACATATCAAATTGAATTTGAATAGGAGAATAGTGATTATGAAGAAAAAAATAATGACTTTTATTATAGGCGTTATTATTATAGTTGTTTTGTTTTATATGTATCTTGCATTTACACGTTAAATTATGATTTTTAAGAATAAGCTGTTATCTTCACCATATGATTTAGATCAAAATAAAGTGGAGACTTTTTCGCTAACTTCGTTGTCAAAAGAAATTTATAATATAACACAAACGATATATGGGTTATATAAATCTGGGGAAGTTATCAAAGTAGAAAATGGAAGTAAAGAATTATATCTGGATGCTGGTGCCATAGACGATACAGTGTGGTTTAGAAGTGTTCCGGAAATTAGAGAAATCTTATATCGAAATCGCAAGAGCGATGGTTTATATCCTATACAGTTTTCTTTGAATAAATTTTTGTTTCAACTTGGATTGAAAGAGCCGATAGATTCGAAAAACAATACAGAGTATCTCAAACTTTTATATCTCTTTTACATAATGCATTACTTTATTTTTCCTCATCAGAATTTATTTAAAAATTGGAAGCATCAAAATTTCGACTTTGAACAAGGATATGATGATGGAGCATTGGATGCAGAGCCATTGCATTTTTTGATGAATCAACTTTTATCAAATTTTGATGCACTGGAATCTTATTGCCTTCATCATATAGCTATTGATTCCATGATGAATTCTTTGAATGGTTTTATAGTAGAAAATCAAAGGATGCCTATAAGTATAAGGGATTATGAAGTACCTCATACTTTGATAATTCAAATGTTGTATTTGTGTGATCGTTATAATATCTGCGCTTATTGCCAAGATTTACGAAAAACACTTACATCCATTGTTTTAGAGGAAATCATTCCTACACCTAATGTTCCGCCTTTTCCAAATTGGAAATATCAATATTTACGCATGGAAGAATTAGATGCTTTTTTTATGAGCAATGCTTTTTATTGGTTTTGTACACAATCTACAAAAAATGTCGCATCAAGGGAACGAATAAAGTTTGCACAGAATAACGCTGTAAAGAATTTAAAGCAGATGATTAAAAATGATCGAATATGGATGGAGAACAATCAGTCAGGATTATTGATCGAAGTCATTGATAAAGAAGAAGTGATTTATGCCTTACGGGCTGCCAGCGCAGTGAAAACGTATTGGGATATTGCTAAAAATAGCAAATTACGGTTGTTAATAGGGAAATATAAAAGATCATTATCTACTTTATTACTTCATCCACAACGTAAAGTTTATCACTCATTAAGTGAAAGATTCTTTATCTTAATGTGTCACATTGAATATGACTTGATGACGAAAGATATAGAAAATTATGATGTTTTTTATGAACGAATTACCAAAGAAACCATCTTTTTAAATTTAATCTTTGCCGCGTATCAGCAGCCATCATATGAGGATTGCGAGAATTTTCTAAGAGATATATTATTTAATCTTTCATAAACAGGATAGTAACAATTCCTGTTTTTTTGTCCAAAACTTTTGTAACTTTTGCCTTTATAGATATAAATTGCCATGTGATACAGTGACAGTGACCTCAAGGAGCAAAGTATCAGGCCTGTTTGTACTCTTTACTCTCGAGTTGGGTCGAGTGGTACATTGTTACAAAAGAAAGAAATGGGATATTCAATGTTAAAAATCAAAGAATTTGCTCAGCTATGTGGCTGTAGTATTTATACGTTACGTTATTATGATGAAATTGATGTATTGAAACCGGCATATGTTGATGCAAAGTCAGGGTATCGATTTTATGAAGAAGAACAAATCAAAGAGTTTAATCAAATCAAACGATTTCAGGAGATTGGGTTTTCCATTGGTGAATTTAAAGCACTGCAGGGAAAGGAGGAAGAGGATATACTTAGGGAAATACAATCAAAAATTGAGCATATGAAAAAAAATGCATATAAGGCAAATGAATTAATGAAAATGTATAAGGGTAAAAGAGAGGTTTAAAATGAAAAAAAGAAGTGTATTAGCTTTGGTATTGGCATTTGTTTTGGCTGGATGTTCGAGCGCAGATATAGAGACTCAACTATCATCAGAAAATAACAAAAACGGAGATGTATCAATAGAAGACATTGACTGGAATATTGAAGAACAAATCCGAGATAATGATCGTTTTGTTTTAATGGATTATACCAATAATTCAGATGTTGTTCTTGTCGGATTTAAACTGGATTTTAAAGAAAAAAAGGATGTGAAAGAAGAAGTAAAAACAAGTCTTCTTGAACAAATTCAACAAGATGTTGGACTTAGTGATGAACAGATGGAACATTTTTATGATCGTCCGCTAGAAATGTATGCCAAATCTGAAAAAATTGTAAATCCCGAGGAAAGCGTGACAGGACAAAATTGTTATTATTATCAAGGATATGTGTATTTAAAAAATCCAGATTTATATGAACTCGTGGAGCCTGATATTGCAACGATTCAATATCTAAAAGATGATGAAATCTATACAGAATACTACGATTTTCACAAGAAAAAATATTCGTTAGAGGAGAAAACAGAAGAAGCTGATTATTGGACAGATTCAGAACTTGGAAAATTAATCACTAGACCAAAGGATAAAATAGTTCGTAGTGATTTAGATATAGAAAACGCATTTTCGTTTAAAATAGAGGGTTCATCCCAAGAAGATTTTGAATCCTATGTAGAAGATTGCATTGGAAAGGGATTCACAGTAGATAGTTTAAGATCAGATATGAATTATTCGGCAAATAATGAAGATGGATATGATTTATATATATCGCATGATGCAGATCAAGAGGTAATTGACGTTAATATTTCATCTCCGCAATAAAATGATTGCAGAATTGCTTTTTCGCAAATAGGTATCTACCAGATAAATATCATTTTCACAGACACAAAATTTATATAACGTAAAAACTTATCTTTTAACTTTGACTAAGTTAAAATACAAAAAAATAAGTTAAAAGAAGATGAAGAACTATTTATTAACGAATTTGTAATTTTTGTTAAATATAAATTGAGGGTTACAAAATACTTTTTATTGGAACAAAATTATGCGTTCCCGTTGATAAAATATTGCAATAAGTTATGGATAATGATATGATTTCCACCGTAGTAAAAAAAGGAGGACATTTTCATGTCAGAAGTAGTAAGTAAAAAAGACTTAGTTGAAAAAATGGCTGAAGAATGTGGGGTATCTAAAAAAGATGCAACTGCATACGTTAAATTCTTGCTTGACGAAATTACAAACACACTTGTTCAAAAAGGAACAGTAGATTTGAACGGATTTGGAAAATTTACGGTAACAGAAAGAGCTGCTCGTAAAGGAATCAATCCTTTGACAAAAGAATCTATTGAAATTCCGGCATCTAATGCAGTGAAGTTCAAGCCAAGCAAAGCTTTAAAAGATGCAGTAAAATAAGGGTTATCCTACCACATAATTATTGTTTGAGAGATAGATGAAGTTAAGGCAGACACAAAATTGTCTGCTTTTTTCTTTGGTCAATTATTGGTATAATGAGATGTAGTTGAAAAGGAGATGTATCATGACTTCACCGGTTTATATTGTAGGTCATAAAAATCCGGATACGGATTCTATTTGTTCTGCTATGGCGTTAGCCGAGCTCAAGCAGAAAATGGGAATGCATGCGGTTGCTGCTCGTATCGGACACTTAAATCCGGAAACCAGTTTTATTATAAAAAAATTAGAGCTGGATCCACCTTTGTATATGACGACAGCCAAAAATACGTTGGCTGAAATAGAGATTGACGAGGCAATCACGATTCCTCGCCATGAAACTCTGCGCCATGGATGGGATTTGTGTCTGGATAAGGCAAAAGCACTCTATGTAGTGGATGACAATGATAATTATATTGGTATGGCTACCATTGGTGATGTTTCTAAAGTGCAAATGCAGGATCTAAATATCACGAAGGATCTGTTAAAGGAAACACCGTTAGAAAATATCGTAAAATGTTTGAAGGGAAGTTTCATCTTAAAAGGAACTTTGCCGATGAGTGGAGAAGTTCGCATTTCGGACAAAAAGCTCATGGAGCGTGATCTGGAAGGTGCTATCATGGTTTTAAGCGACCATGAGGATGATATGATCAAGAGTATGGCTAAAGGTTGTGCTGTGATCGTGATCGCGGAAAGCTTTGTTCCTAACGATTATATTATTGAAATGGCTAGAAAGTATGGGGTAACTCTTATTTCGACCAACTATAATACAATGAAGATCATTCAGATGATCTATCGAAGCATCCCGATCGAATTGATCATGACACCGGCCAGTGCGATCACATCCTTTAATCGCGGAGAGTTTTTGGAGGATGTGGAACGGGAAATGTTGAAGTCTCGTCATTCCAGCTATCCGGTATTGGAAAAAGGGAAAATCGTTGGTTCCGTGGCACGTTATCATATTTTAAAAGCAGAGAAGAAAAAGTTTATTTTGGTGGATCATAACGAAAAGAAACAAGCAATCAACGACATTGACAGTGCTTATATCTTGGAAATTGTCGATCATCATCGTATTGGTGATATCGAGACGGATCATCCGATTCAGTTCAGAAATATGATCGTAGGCAGTTCTTGTACGATCGTTGGTTTGATGTATCATGAAATGAATATCAAAATGTCGGATACGGCAGCGCGTTTGATTGCCTATGGCATTATTAGTGATACGATGAATTTTAATTCGCCGACATGTACGCAGATCGATAAAGATTTGGCAAAACGTATTGAAAAAGAACATGGTATCGATTTTGATGCGATGGCTAAAGAACTATTTGCCAATACCGCTACGATTCAAGATAAAAGTTTTGATACGATTTTACATAGAGATTCTAAAGAATATACTTTATCGGGAAAACGTGTGGCGATCTCACAGGTATTTATTTTTGATTTAGATGTAGTGGATCAGATCCGAGATGACTTTTTGAAGTACATGGAAGAAGAAAATAAAATGCGTCATTTAGATTTGTTACTGATGGTATTTACCAATGTGGAAGGCAAGGGAAGTCGCTTCCTTTATGTCGGAGAGCTTTCTCATGCGATAAAAGGATTAGTGGATTCTTTTACCAAAATGGGATATGTATCGCGTAAAAAACAAATCGTGCCAAGATTGGCTCAGGAGTTAGCATAATTATGAGTGTTACAGAAAAATTTTTACATTATGTATCGTTTGATACCCAATCCGATCCGGAAAGTACAACAGCGCCAAGTACAGAAAAACAGCTGGTGCTGGCAAAAGAGTTGGAAAAAGAATGCAAAACTTTAGGATTTCAAAAGGTGATGGTGGATCCACATGGGATCGTATATGCGACATTGGAGGCAAATGATGAAAGTCTTCCTTCCTTTGGCTTTTGTGCGCATATGGATACGGCTACGGAATTAAGCGGAAAAGACATTCATCCTCGAATCATTGAAAACTATGATGGTTCCACGATCGTTTTAAACGATCAATATCAAATGGATTGTAAAAAGTATCCGGCTTTATCCAACTGTATCGGTGATGATTTAATTGTGACCGATGGAAATACTTTGCTTGGTGGCGATGATAAAGCGGGTATTGCGATCATCATGCAGGCTGTAGATGAAATGATCAAAGAAAATCTGCCACATGGAAAGATCATCGTGGCCTTTACCCCTGATGAAGAAGTGGGACGGGGAACAGAGAATTTTGATTTAGAACAATTCCAGGTTGATTTTGCCTATACCGTTGATGGGGGCCGAATTGATGCCATTGATTATGAAAACTTTAATGCCGCTCAGGCTAAAATCACGATTACCGGCAATACGATCCATCCGGGCTATGCCAAAGATAAAATGATCAATGCTTGTCTTTTAGCACACGAGTTGATCGAAGCATTCCCAAAACAGGAAACACCGGCGCATACAGAAAACAGAGAGGGTTTCTATCATTTGTTGGAGATGGAAGGAACTTGCGAAAGTGCCAGTCTGGCGTATATTATTCGTGATCATGACTTTGAAAAATTTACGGCCAGAAAGCAGTTTGTTCAAGATGTAATCAATTCTTTGAATCAGAAGTATGGCGATCGTTTCCAGTTGGAAATGCAGGATCAGTATTACAATATGGTACAATTTATGCATGGTGACATGCGTTCTGTGACAAGGGCAAAGGAAGCCTTGGCAGCCTGTGGTCTTGATCCGGTTTCCATACCAACACGTGGCGGAACCGATGGAGCTATGTTGACGGAAAAAGGATGCATTTGCCCGAATTTTGGTACAGGATCTTATAATCATCATGGTCGATATGAATTCTGCAGTATCAATCAGATGGAAACCATGGTTCAGGTTTTAAAAACATTGATGCAAAAGCCTTAGAAATTCTGAGGCTTTTTGTACTTTTTAATGCTTTAGAATCTAAAATATCACCTTTTATTTACAAACACTCTTTTTTAGTTTATTCTGTAAACAGACAATTTAGTAAGGGTGAAAATTATGTATTATGTCGTAGCAACCGTATTGTTAGTATTATGCTTACTGGGAATTCCCTATCTTATGCGCAGGAAAGTATGGAAAAATTTAAATTTGGAAATCATGAACAATGATTTTGATACCTATTATTTTACGATTGATTCACTCAAAGCACAGCTAAGTATGAGTGCATTTGAAAGAGAAAACATGCGTTTGAGCGGTTATATTGCGCAGGATCGTAAAGATGATGTGGAACAGCAATTGTCTATGATGATGAATATGCGTATCAAAAAAAATCAGAAATTGGCGGTCTATGAACGTGCGTTTTATTATTATCTGCAGTTAGGACGAGCCAAAAAAACCAAAGACATGATGGAATTGGTACGATCTATTGATGCAGAAAGGGCCGAAGATTTAGATATACAGTATAGTATTTTGATCAAAAAAGAAAGTAAGTATATTCCTGAAGTTGTGGCTAAGATTGATCACTTATGGGATGGAAAAAGTGAAATGGAACCGCAAAAGGAACTGGCGGTGGGAACACTAGAGTATTTATTGGGCTTACAGTATTCCTATAAAAATGATACCGAAAACATGAAAAAGGTGTTTGCATCGGCTTTGAAGCATTGCGCCGGTACACCTTATGAAGATTCAATAAAACAGATCATGGAGCAAAAAGCATAGAGTAGTCTATGTTTTTTCTGTTTGAGAGGAGAGAGTTTATGGATTACGCAAAAGAAGCTTTACGTTTACACAAAGAATGGCAGGGGAAACTGGAAACGGTTGCCAAGATGAAGATTGAAACCAAAGATGATCTTTCTTTGGCCTATACACCCGGTGTTGCGGCACCGTGTCTGGAAATTGAAAAAGATAAAAGTCAATCTTATATCTACACGGGTAGAGGACATACGATTGCGGTCATAAGTGATGGAAGTGCGGTACTGGGGCTTGGAAATATTGGACCAGAAGCCGGTATGCCGGTCATGGAAGGAAAATGCGTTTTATTCAAAGCTTTAGGTGGTCTAGATGCTGTTCCACTTTGTTTAAATACACAGGATACGGATGAACTGGTCAATATTATTGCAGCTTTGGAGCCAAGCTTTGGCGGTATCAATTTAGAGGATATCGCGGCCCCTCGTTGTTTTGAAATTGAAAAACGCTTACAGGAGCGTATGAATATTCCGGTCTTCCATGATGACCAACATGGAACAGCCATTGTGGTTTGTTCTGCTTTGGTCAACGCTTTGCGCTTAGTAAAAAAAGAGAATCCGACCATTGTGATCAATGGTGCCGGCAGTGCCGGTTGTGCGATTGCCCGTTTGATCTTAGATTTAGAGCTTGGCAATGTGGTCTTAGTCGATCGACAAGGCATTCTTGTGGAAGGAATGAATCTGACAAGTGGACAAGAAGCACTTCTTTCAAGATTGAACAAGGAACATAAAAAAGGCGATTTAAGTGAGGCTTTAAAAGGAGCTGATGTCTTTATTGGTGTCAGTGCCGGCCACATTGTTTCTAAAGAGATGATTGCCAGTATGAATGAAAAGGCTATTGTTTTACCAATGGCCAATCCGATTCCGGAAATCGAGCCGGAGGATGCCAAAGAAGCCGGAGCTTATATTGTAGGAACCGGACGAAGCGATCATCCAAATCAGATCAACAACGTATTAGCCTTTCCGGGCATCTTTAAAGGCGCATTGGATGCTCAGGCAACACAGATCAACGGTGCGATGAAAAAGGCTGCTGTGTATGCGATTGCCTCTATGGTGGATGAAAAGGAACTGTGTCCTGAACATATCATTGTTTCGGCTTTGAATAAAAGAGTAGTGCCGGTCGTGGCTAAGGCCGTCAAGCAAGCCGCTATGGATTCCGGTGTCATTAGAAAGTGGGACAAAGAATGATTCAGGCAGGGCTGGTCTGCGAAGGAGGAGGCACGAAAGCCGCCTATTCGGCCGGTGCTTTAAAATGCTTTCTGGAACATAAGATTTATGTACCTTATTGTGTCGGTATTTCGGCAGGAAGCGAAATTTTGTTGAGCTATACTTCTCGACAGATGTATCGCATGGAGGTAACCGGTATCGAAGCACCTTGTCAAAAAGGTGTAGTTGGTCTTCGCCCTTTTCTAAAAGAAAGAAATATCTTTGGTATTGAAGCTACAAATGATTTTATCGAAAGTAAGGCGCCTTTAGATTTTAAGGCTTTAAAAGAAAGCACAACGACCATGGAGATCGGTTTATACAATATGGAAACGCATCAGGTGGAATATTATGATCAAAGTTATGTCGATCCCAGTCAGACATTGATCAAAGCCAGCTGTGCTTTGTTGATATTGTGTAGGCCTTACATGTTTCGAGGTATTCAATATATGGATGCCGGCTTGATAGATATGATCAGTATCCATCAGAGCATTCGCCATGGCAATCAAAAACATATCATTGTTTCCACCAAAGAAGAAGGATATGTAAGAAAACCAGCTCCTTCGTATCAATTAAAACTGGCAAAATGGTTATACAAGGATGAGCGGATCGTAGAAGATCTAAAAAAGCGTCATGAACGATATAACGAACAATGGAACACGATTCACGCATTGGAACAAGAAGGGAAGGCCCTTGTTCTTCGACCCCATAAGGATCTGGGAGTGACTCGTTATACAACAGATCCCAAAAAGCTTCGACCGTGGTTTCAACTAGGCTATGATGAGACACTGGAGCGACTGGATCAAATTAAAGAATTTTTAGAAATCGAGTGAATTCTCGATTTTTTTAATTATAATGTAAGTATGAGTACAGGATATTTTTTTGATTTAGACGGAACTTTGTATTCTAATCATACACATTCCGTCAGCAATCATACGATAGAAGCTTTATCAAAACTACAAAACAAGGGAAATAAAGTCTTTTTGGCGACAAGTCGTACCCTTAGAGAATTGGATCATTTACCGCAAGCCATGCGAGATTTTCCTTTTGATGCCCGTATTATGGATGGAGGAAGTCGGATCATGGATGCCGATCAAAATGATTTACGGTGTGTATTTCTATCATCAAAAACGATGCATTCGATCGATGCGTTCTGTAAAGAAAACCATTTGATCTATCGCTATAGCACATGTTCAGAAAATCTTTGGGGCACTAAGCCAAATCTGTATGCACATCGCGCTTATTTTGATCTCTATCTTTGTGCGCCATCCTATAAACCATATCAAAAGGACAAGGTATTAAATGTACTTGTCTTTTTAAAGGCAGAGGATCAAAAGAAACTGCAGCCTTTATTAAAAGATTGTGGTATTGTACATTTTGATCATGCGATGGAGATACGAGCCAATCATGTTGATAAAATTGAAGCCATTCAATGGTGTAAAGAAAGATTTGATTTAGATACGCTGATCTGTTTTGGAGATGGACAAAATGACATTGAGATGATACGACAGGCCGATTTAGGTATCTGTATGCAGAACGGACATCCGAATTTAAAAAAGGTGGCTGATCTTGTGATTGGGGATGTCAGTGAAGATGGAATTTATCAGTTTCTAAAAGAAAGTCATAGAATATAGGAGGCGAGCGATATGGCATACGTATTAGAAAATGAACAATGTAGAGTGGAATGTATAGAAAGAGCCGGACAGATTCAGCATTTCCTGGATAAAGATCGTCAGGTGGAAATCATGTATCAGGGAGATCAAGGCTGGTCCGGATTAAATCCGACATTATTTCCCATCGTAGGAAATACATGGGCAAAAGACTATAAAATCAATGGACAAACATATGCGATGAAAAACCATGGTTTGATTCGCTATGCCGATCTTGTCGGAAAACAGGAAAAAGATGCCATCGTCTTCACCTATGATTCCAATGAAGAAACGCGCAAACAATATCCTTTTGATTTTCATTATGATATGAAATATCGTCTGGAAGGTAAAAAAT
>OGOP01001350.1_pt1 | contig 17649 bp, 14 predicted proteins | sample 1552591 | NCBI WGS metagenome assembly OGOP01 (sample SAMEA2580120, study PRJEB22360) | human gut metagenome | biome: human gut; feature: human-associated habitat; material: faeces | place: Denmark | collected 2008/2010 | reverse complement strand
GCCGACGCGAGTAGGCGGGCTTGCCGCTGACGAAGACGCGCCTGCCGGCCTTGAGCTTGTTCTTGAGGTACTTCTGGTTGAACCAGGTGACCTGCAGGAGGCCAGAGCCGTCATTGAGGTAGGCCGTCAGGATCGTCAGGCCGCGCCGCCCCGTCTGCTCCTGCAGATTGACGATGGTACCCGCGACCGTCGCGACCGTGCCCGGCCGCAGGTCGGCGATGCGCGTCAGCGCGCTCTGGTCCTCATACGTGCGCGGAAAGTACGTCAGGACGTCGTAGACCCGCGCGATGCCGAGCCGCGCGAGCTCCGCCTTCTTCTTCGGCCCGACGCCCTTGAGGTACTGGACCGAATCCGTGATCTTCATGGAGAGAATCGAATCCTTTCTTATTTTTATTAGACTTACTTGACGAATGGTCTTGCCCTTATTCTACCACGTTTGCCAGATGAGCACCACACGCGCACAGGCACAAAAAAAGAGTCTCACGAGGAGACTCTTTTTTACCGTATTGGCAATGCGTTCAGTGAAATCAGAGCTGCGGGCCAGCTGCAACGAGGCCTTTGCCGATTTCCGTGTTCGCATACTTCTTGGCGAAGTTGTCGATGAACATCTGAGCGAGTTTCTTAGCTCTCGTATCCCACTCGGACTCATCTTTGTAATCCCACTTCGACTTGGACGGATCCTTGTAGGTATCCTTCGGGTCGAGGACTTCCGTAGCAACGCCTTCGAGCTTCGTCGGGATCTCGAGACCGAAGTACGGGATCTTCTTCGTCGGAGCTTCATTGATGGCACCGCTGTGGATAGCGTCGATGATGCCGCGCGTATCCTTGATGGAGATGCGCTTGCCATAGCCGTTCCAGCCCGTGTTGACGAGGTATGCCTTCGTGCCGTTTGCCTTTACGCGCTTAACGAGCTCATGCGCATATTTCGTCGGCGGCAGCTCGAGGAATGCCTGGCCGAAGCAAGCGGAGAACGTCGGAGTCGGCTCCGTGATGCCGCGCTCCGTGCCAGCCAGCTTGGACGTGAAGCCGGAGAGGAAGTAGTACTGCATCTGTTCCGGCGTCAGGATGGAGACCGGCGGCAGTACGCCGAATGCATCTGCTGCGAGGAAGATGACGCTCTTAGCAGCCGGAGCAGCGCTGCGGTCGTTGACAAAGCCCTTGACCGTGCTCTTGATGTGGTCAATCGGATAGGATACACGCGTATTCTCCGTGATGCTCTTGTCGGCGAAGTCAATCTTGCCCTTCTCGTCGAGGACAACGTTCTCCAAGAGAGCATTGCGCTTGATGGCGCCGAAGATATCCGGCTCGGATTCCTGATCGAGGTTGATGACCTTTGCATAGCAGCCACCCTCGAAGTTGAAGATACCATCGTCATCCCAGCCGTGCTCATCATCGCCGATCAGCAGGCGTTTCGGATCCGTCGACAGCGTCGTCTTGCCCGTGCCGGAGAGGCCGAAGAAAATGGCCGTGTTCTTGCCCTGCTTATCCGTGTTAGCGGAGCAGTGCATCGCAGCGATGCCCTTGAGCGGCAGGAAGTAGTTCATCATGGAGAACATGCCCTTCTTCATCTCGCCGCCGTACCAGGTGTTGATGATGACCTGCTGGCGCTCCGTGAGGTTGAAGACGACAGCCGTGTCGGAATGCAGGCCGAGCTCTTTGTAGTTCTCGACTTTTGCCTTCGAAGCGTTGAAGACGACGAAGTCCGGCTTGAAGTTTGCTTCCTCTTCCGGGGTCGGTTTGATGAACATGTTGCGGACGAAATGTGCCTGCCATGCGACTTCAACGATGAAGCGGACAGCCATGCGCGTATTCGTGTTTGCACCGCAGAAGCCATCGACGACGAACAGGCGCTTGTTGGACAGCTCTTTCTTGGCGATATCCTTTACAGCAGCCCAAGCTTCCTTGGTTGCTCTGTGGTTATCGTTGTGATATTCTTCAGAATCCCACCAAACCGTGTCGTGCGACGTCTCGTCATCGACGATGAATTTATCTTTAGGCGAACGGCCCGTGAAGATGCCCGTCTTGACATCCACAGCGCCGAGCTCGGAAACTTCACCTTTTTCGTAGCCCGTCAGGCCTTCTTTGGTCTCTTCCTCGAACAGCGTCTTGTAGGAAGGATTGTAGATGATTTCCGTTGTACCCGTGATACCATACTGACTAAGATCGATGTTTGCCATTTGCATTCAACCTCTTTCATTAATATTGGTCTTGGTAAACCTCTGAGGCATCTCACATGACGCAGCCTTACAGTCGGGATGAAAAACCATTCATCATCTGCAATCTGCTGTTCACTTCATGTGAACTCCTCATCACAGCTATTATATTAACTTATTCATTCATAAATGTCAAATATTTATTTGCACTTTTTTTAACGTTTTATTTATTCCTCTCATTCACATTCACTTCCATAAAAATAAGAGGAATAACGCAGAAATTCTGCATCATTCCTCTTATCAATTCACTTATTCTTGAACGGAATCTGCCGACGCGAAGAGCATGACGGCCTTCTCCATCGTCGCCGGCGCGCAGACGCCGTCGTGGCGCACGGCCTTCTTGCGCAACGAAGCGAGGCCTTCAGGAATCGGGTCCGCGTTGCGCTGCTGCAGCTCGTCGAGCAGGGTGAACTCGTCGACGCCCTGCGTCTTGACGCCGAGCGCATCGAGCACGCTGCCGTTGAACTTGTAGGGGCTCGCCGTCGAGACGACGACCATATGGTGCGCATCGCCCGTCGCCTGCTGGTACTTCTCGGCGACGCTCCAGGCGACGGCCGTGTGCGGGTCCGCGACATAGTGATGCTTGCGGTAGATCTCCGCGATGCACGCTTCCGTATCCTCGTCCGAGGTCCAGTCCGCCCAGAAAGTCTCCTGGATCTTCGCGAGCAGCTCGCTGCCGACATCGTAGCGGCCCTGCTGCTGCAGCTGCTGCATCCAGTCGGCGACCTTCGCCTTATCCTCCGTCATGTGGTAGAGCAGACGCTCGAGGTTGCTCGAGATCAGGATGTCCATCGACGGCGAGATCGTCTTGAAGAAGTCGCGCTGGCGGTCGTAGACGCCCGTGCGCAGGAAGTCGGTCAGGACGTTGTTGGCGTTCGAGGCGCAGATGAGCTTGTGCACCGGCAGGCCCATGCACTTCGCGTAGAAGCCCGCGAGGATGTCGCCGAAGTTGCCTGTCGGCACCGTGAAGTCGATGGCCTCGCCCGGCTCGATCTTGCCGGCCGACAGGAGGTCTGCGTAGGCGCTGAAGTAGTAGACGATCTGCGGCACGAGGCGGCCCCAGTTGATGGAGTTGGCCGACGAGAGGCGGATGCCCTTCGCAGCGAGCGCTTCATTGAAGTCCTTGTCGCCGAAGATGCGCTTGACGCCGCTCTGGGCGTCGTCGAAATTGCCCGTGACGGCCGTGACGTTGACGTTGCTGCCCTCCTGCGTGAGCATCTGCAGCTGCTGGATGCGGCTGACACCGCCCTGCGGGTAGAAGACCATGATGCGGATCTGCGGCACATCGCGGAAGCCCTCGAGCGCCGCCTTGCCCGTGTCACCAGAGGTCGCGACGAGAATCAGCACCTCGTCCTTCTCGCCCGTCTTCTTGAGCGCCGTGCTCATGAGCTGCGGCAGGAGCTGCAGCGCCATGTCTTTGAAGGCGCTCGTCGGGCCATGCCAGAGCTCGAGGACGCTCTTCTCGCCGACGGCCTTGACAGGGGCGCGCTTCTCCGTGTCGAAGCGGCCATTTGCGTAGGCGCGCGTGACGCAGCCTGCGAGCTCCTCGGCCGTGTAATCCGTCAGGAAGAGCCCGAGGACCTTCTCGGCACGCTCCTCATACGACAGGGCCTTGAGCCCTTCAATGAACGCCATGTCGACCTGCGGCATCGCATCGGGCACAAAGAGACCGCCGTCTGCTGCCAGGCCGCGGATGATGGCCTTGGCGGAATCGAGCTGTTCGGCATTTCCTCTGGTGCTGCTGTATTTCAAAACAATCGCCTCTTTCTTCATTTATAAATAGTCGGAACTATGATAGAATGATAGCGGGCCGCGCGGGCAAAGGGCCTGCGCAACCGGACAACTGTCATTATACCATAGAATCCCGGCGAATCCTATAGAAATCTGCAAATTGTCAGCTCCCGGGATACGGCTCAGACATTGTCGTTACATTATAATGGATAACATTGGTTTTTCTTTCTCTTTTTGTAACAGAAAGGATGTTGAAGTTGTTGAAAATTGCCATGGCTCAGATGGAGGTCGTCCCCGGCCATCCAGATGTGAACACCGCCACGATCCTGCGCTTCATCGAGGAGGCGCGCACTAAGGGCGCCGACGTCGTCATCTTCCCGGAGATGGCGGTACCGGGTTACTTCCTCGGCGACACGTGGGAGCAGAGCGCCTTCCTGCGCGACTGCGAGAGCTATGGCCGCGACATCATCGCGGCCTCGAAGGACATCACCGTCATGTTCGGCAACGTCGCCATCGACTGGCAGAAGAAGAACAACGACGGCCGCGTGCGCAAGTACAACGCCTTCTTCATCGCGCGCGACGGCGAGCTCATCCAGCCGGACAACATGCCCTACCCCTACACCATCAAGACGCTCATGCCGAACTACCGCGAGTTCGACGACACGCGCCACTTCTTCAGCCTGCAGAAGCTCGCGCGCGAGCTCGGCACGACGCCATCGAAACTGCTCTCCCCTGTCACGCTCAAGATCCGCGACGCCTACTACCGCGTGGGCTGCCTGCTCTGCGAGGACGGCTGGAGCGACGATTACGAATTCGCGCCGTTCGAGCTGCTCGAGGAGAAGGAACAGCTCGACTTCTACGTCAACATCTCCGCCTCGCCGTACACGCTTGGCAAAAACGACAAGCGCAACCGCGTCTTCGGCCGCCAGGCGCGCGAGGCCGGCGTGCCGCTCTTCTATGTCAACTGCATCGGCCTGCAGAACAACGGCAAGACCGTCTACACCTTCGACGGCTCGAGCACGGCTTACAACGAGTCGGGCCACGTCGTGCGCACGCTGCCGGAGTACGAAGAGGCGCTGACCGTCCTGCCGCTCGCCGAGATGAAGGATATGCCAGCCGAGAAAGAGACGGATGAGCCGGACATCGCCCACATCTACCGCGCGCTCCACTACGGCATCGGCCACTTCCTCGCGAACATCCACATAAAGAAGATCGTCATCGGCATCTCGGGCGGCATCGACTCAGCCGTGGCCGCCGCGCTCTACGCGAAGGTCGTCGGCCCGGAGAACCTGCTGCTCGTCAACATGCCGAGCGTCTTCAACTCGGCGACGACGAAGGGACTCTCGCAAGAGCTCGCCAATAACCTCGGCTGCCAGTACATGATCATCCCGATCCAGCAGTCGGTCGACCACACGATCAAGCAGCTCGAAGAGACGCCGATGGTCAACCTCGACACGGGCAGCGAGTCGCATCTTCGCGTCTCCTCCTTCGTCGCCGAGAACATCCAAGCGCGCGACCGCAGCGCCCGCGTGCTCGCCGGCGCCGCAGCGGCGTTTGGCGGCGGCTTCACCTGCAATGCCAACAAGGCCGAGACGACGGTCGGCTACTCGACGCTCTACGGCGACCAGTCGGGCTTCCTCGCCGCGCTCGCCGACCTCTGGAAGTACCAGGTCTACGCGCTCGCCCACTACATGAACACGACAGTCTACGGCCGCGAAGTCGTGCCGCAGGGCATCATCGACATCGTGCCGTCGGCCGAGCTCTCCTCCGCCCAGAATGTCGACGAGGGCAAGGGCGACCCGATCAAGTACCCGTACCACGACTTCCTCTTCCGCTCCTTCGTCGAGCGCTGGCAGAAGGCGACGCCGGAGGACCTGCTCGAATGGTATAAGGCCGGCACGGTCGAAGCGAACCTCGGCTGCGAAGCAGGGCTCGTCGCGAAATACTTCCCGACGGCAGCCGACTTCATCCAAGACCTCGAGCGCTGGTGGAACCTCTTCACGGGCATGGCGATTGCCAAGCGCATCCAGGCCCCGCCAGTCCTCGCCGTCAGCCGCCGCGCCTACGGCTTCGACCACCGCGAAGCCCAGAACGGCGCCTACTACACGCGCCGCTACCGCGAGCTCAAGGCAGAACTGCTCGCGAAATAAGTAAGCGGGCTACATCAAAGCATCCATCGTCGTCAAGAGTGGCAGGACGATGGAGAGCACGAAGAAGAAAATCAGGCCACCGACAAAGAAAATCATGATTGGCTCGGCGAGGGCTTCGACCCTTGCCGAGCGGTGACGGACATCAGCCGCGGCAAACGCCGCGGCTTTTTCCATCATGGCGTCGAGCGTGCCAGTCGTCTCGCCGGCCATCAGGAGCTCGACGAGCAGGCCAGGGCAGGACGTCCGCTGGCGCAGGCTCGCAGCAAAAGGCTGCCCCGCCTCGACCTGTTGCTGGAGCGCCCGCATCTCGAGCCGGACCTGCAGGTTTGCGGGCACATCTCGCGCCATCTCGAGCGCCGTCGTCAGCGGGATGCCATTTGCCAGCATGACAGAAAACAGCTCCAAGAGGATGCGCCAGGCCGCATAAGACTGCAACGGGCCCAGGATCGGCAGCTTCAACAAGATGCCGTCGATGACGATCCGACTTCTCGCGTGCCGCAACGAAGCAAACAAGGCGGCCACGGCAAGGACAATCCCTGCCACGAGCAGAGCGAGATGGCTCTCCACGAACGCCATAAGTGCGAGCAACAGCTTCGTCGTCCACGGCAGCTCCGCCCGCAGGTCCTGCAGCATGGCCGCAAAGGCGGGCAGCACGAAGACCGTCATGAGCACGAGTGAGACGACGGCGACGACGAGCAGGATGACGGGATAGAGAAGCGCCGACTTCAGCGCCTCGCGCGCCTCGTAGCGGTGCTCCTCGAAGTCCGCGAGCTGCGCGAAGATCTGCGTCAGCGAGCCGCTCGCTTCGCCCGCCCGCACGAGCCCACAGAGCGAAGCCGAGAAGAGCTGCGGGTGCTGCGCGAGCATCTCGTGGAGCGGATGGCCCGCCATGATGCCCTTGAGGAGGTCCTGCAGGAACGACTGGTACGGCGGATTGCCGTCCGACCGCGAGAGGATCTCCAGCGCCTGATGGACAGGCATGCCTGCCTGCATCATCGCGGCCATCTGCCGCAGGAACAGCACGCGCATCTTAGCCGCCGGCATCGCATGGAGCTTGGTAAACTGCATCCGCCAGGCAGGGCCGCCCGCTTTCTTCTCCTCCTGCGGACTCAGCGAGGCGATCCAGAGCCCGCGCCGCCGGATGAGCCCCGCCGCCTCGCGCTTATCTTTTGCCTCGATTGTGCCCGCGAAGAGCTCGCCCGCGCGGTTCCTCGCTTCGTATAAGAAAACGCCCATAAAGCCTCCTTTCTCCAAACATCAGACCATGCGCCGCTCCGCCCGCTCATAGACCTCGCGTGCAATCAGGCCCTGCTGCAGGAGCTTCTGCATGGCCTGCGCGCGCGTCTGCATGCCCTGCGTCTGATGCGTCATCATCGCCATCTCGATCTGGCTGTACTTGCCCTGACGGATCAGGCTGGCGACAGACGACTCGCGCAGCAGGACCTCCACGAGCGGCACGCGGCCGCCCTTGCGCGCGGGCAGGAGTTCCTGCGCAAAGATCGCGCAGAAGACATCGGCGACCTGCGCGCGCACAATGCTCTGCTGCTCCTGCGGATAGAAGCCCTCGATGCGCCGCACCGCCTCGGCCGCACCGCGCGTGTGCAGCGTGCCGAGCACGAGCATGCCCGTCTCCGCCGCCGCGAGCGCCGTCGTCATCGTCTCGCAGTCGCGTATCTCTCCGACGAGCAGGATGTCCGGCATCTCGCGCAATGCACTCCTCAGGGCCTCGGGGAACGAGCGGAAGTCGCGGCCGAGCTCGCGCTGGCTGATAAAGCACCGGGATGGCGTGAAAACGTACTCGATGGGGTCCTCGAGCGTCAGGATGTGCGCGGCGCGTCTCTCGTTGACCGCCTGCAGGAACGATGCCATCGTCGTCGTCTTGCCCGAGCCCGTGCGCCCCGTCACGAGCACGAGGCCCTGCCTCGCCTCCAGGAGCCCCTGCAGGGCCTGCGGCGCATGGATGGCCGCCAGTGTCGGGATGCTGCTTGGCAGCAGGCGCAGGACCATCGCCAGATGCGCCTGCTGCCGGTAGAGATTGCCGCGCAGCCGACGCCCCGCATGCGTCAGCGAGAAGTCGACGGCCTCGCCGCACGCCAACGCTTCGCGCTGCCGATCAGAAAGAAGATCTCCCGCCAGCGACTCCATAAACGCATCATCCGGCCGCCATTCCGCACGCGCCAGCCTGCAGAGGCTACCGTCGACGCGCAGCCAGACCGACTGCCCTGCCGTCAGGTAGATGTCATTGGCACTTGCCTCGATGGCCTCCATCAGGATGGCCTCCCAGCTTGCCTGCCTCGATTCAGCCATAGAGCACCCTCCTGACCTCCTGCCACGAGGTGATGCCCGCCTCTGCCTTCGCCCTGCCGTCCTCGAGCAGCGAGCGCATGCCGCAGGCCTTCGCCCGCTCCACCATCTCGCGCCGCGGGATCTTCTGCAGGATGCCCTCGCGCACCGCTTCATGCGGCACGAGGAGTTCCGCGAGGACCGTGCGCCCGCGGTAGCCTGTGCCGTGGCATGCAGCGCAGCCGCGGCTCCGGTAGAGCTGTGTGCCCTCTGCACACGCAAAGAACGCCGCCTCGTCAGAGCCCTCTGCGACGCGGTACGCTTCGCGGCAATCCGGGCAGAGCCTGCGCACGAGCCGCTGCGAGACGATGCCCGAGAGCGTCGCCGCCAAGAGATACGGCGCGATGCCCATCTCGAGCATGCGGTAGAGCGCCGAGACGGCGTCCTCCGTATGGATCGTCGTCATCAGGAGATGGCCCGTCAGCGCGATGCGCACGGCCATGGCCGCCGTCTCCTCGTCGCGTATCTCGCCGAGCAGGATGCCCGTGACATCCTGACGCAGCACCGCGCGCAGGCCCGCGACGAACGTCATGCCCGCCTTCGGATGAATCTGCACCTGATTGACGCCCGGCAGGATGCGCTCAATCGGGTCCTCGAGCGTCACGAGATTGCGCGACTCCGTGTTGAGCTCCGTCAGCGCGGCGTAGAGCGAGGACGTCTTGCCCGAGTTCATCGGCCCACAGAGCACGATCATGCCGGCGGGCCGATGGATGAGCTCGCGCAAAGTTGCCGTGTCCTCCGCCGAGAAGCCGAGCTCATCAAGGGAAAACAGTCTCGCCGAGACATCCATCAGGCGCATGACGATGACCTCGCCCGCCGAGGCGGGCAGCGAGGACACGCGGATGTCGATGCGCCTGTCCTTTGGCTGGAACAGGATGTGGCCGTCCTGCGGCTGCTGGTGCACGGCGATATCCATCCCCGCCATGACCTTGATGCGCGACGTCACCGCCGGGCCGAGATTCGCAGGCATCGTCAGGATCTCGCGCAGGATGCCGTCGATGCGGAAGCGCAGCCGGACCCGCATCTCCTGCGGCTCCAGATGGATATCGCTCGCATGCAGGGCCACCGCCCGCTCGAGCACATAGTCGACGAGCTGGACAATCCCCCGCTCCTCCGGCCGCATGCCATAGCGCACCTCCCGCACCGACTCCCGCACGAGATTCTGCCAAAGTAATTCTGGCGTCTCCAACACAATCCCCCCTGTCCTATGCTTCATTCTCAACTGCATTCTCAATTACTATTTCTACAAAATATGAGAAAATCCTGTCTTTTCTGAATAAGAAATCACCCGTACTTCCCGCACATAGAAGCACATCAAAAAAAGACGGCCCACCACTCTGTGGCAGACCGCTCTTCCTCTATTGTCTTCACAATACATAGCTCACATCACAGCATGACGGAATCCAGTTGCCATACTATCACGGTGCGGTTCGCGATTCACGATTCGTTGACGCGCTTGCCCGTGATGTGCTCCGGCGTCAGCTCGAGCATGAGCATGCGCGGGCCGGCATGTTTTACCTCGTTGTCGAGGTACACCTTGTCCTGTGTGAACTTCTCGCCGAGCAGACGCGCGAGGCGCAGTGCCGCTTCCTTATCCTCCAGCACGCGCATGCGCCCGAAGACAATGACACTGCGGAATGTCAGCGACCACTCCACGCCATCCTCATGGCGCCCCTCACCCGTGATGCAGTACGAGACCTTGTCACACGCGCGGATCGCATCGAGCTTGTGGCCCGCCAACGCACAGTGGAAGTAGAGCTTGCCGCTCTCCTCATCGTAGTAATGATCGAGCGGTACGCCATAAGGATACCCATCATCCCCGAGCACCGAAAGCACCCCGCGCTTTTCCCGCTTCATGATTGCCACGCACTCTTCCGCAGGCAGCTGCTGCTTGAACCTTCTCATCTTGCGAAACATTGTATCACTCCTCTCTGCTTATTACGCAGATTAATGATTATTGAAATCTTAATTATCCCTTTAATAAGTTTCTTTATCAAAAATAGAATTCCTGCTTTTATATGAACAGACTGACATTTTCGCATGAAAAAAGCGCCTTCAAGGATGTTACTGCCCTTGAAGGCGCTTGGCTGTTTGAAGGTTACTTAGTCTTTCATATTGCTGCCTGTCCCGCCTGCTTCGGGGTAGAGGCTACGGTATTTGTGTTCGGTCAGCAGGACTTTGCGGACGTATTCGCGGGTCTCCTTGTAGGGGATCGCGTCGATGTCGTGGAAGTCGGCGGGCCAACCGTATTCGCGGATCCAGGACTGGACGTTGCCGCGGCCGGCGTTGTAGGCGGCGAGCGCGAGGACGTCGTTGCCGTCGAATTCGCGCTGCAGGGTGCTCAGGTACCAGATGCCGTAGCGGATGTTGCGTTCGGGCTCGTGGATGGCCTCGACGGAGTACGAGGGATCTTCGAGCTGGCCGGCAATCCACTCGGCGGTATCGGGCATGAGCTGCATGAGGCCGATGGCGCCGCGGTGCGAGTGCACGCCGTCCTGGAACTTGCTCTCGGTCTTGATGACGGCGATGGCCAGGTACGGGTCGACGCGGTAGCGGTCAGAGTAGGTCTCGACGGTGTCGCGGTACGGGAAGGGATAGAGGTAGTGGCGCTGGAAGGCCTCGGACGCGAAAGTCAGGTAGATGGCAAACGCGAGGAAGATGACGGCACTCGCGATGGCGTAGAGGTACTTGCGGTGTGCCGTCCTGCGCGCCTGTGCGACGCGCTCCAGAAAATCAGGTCGTTTCAAATGTGGGTCTCTTCCTTCCTGCTGTTTGATCCTGCCGCTTGATGCGGCTGCTTCTGCCAGAGGGCGCGCAGCCTCTCCATGAGCTCCTGCTCCGTGCCGCTGTTGTCGATGATGACGTCGGCGAGCCGGCGCTTCTCTGATAGCGGCATCTGCGCGGCGATGCGGCGCTTGGCCTCCTCGCGGCTGTAGCCATTGCGGCTCTGCAGACGTGCGAGTTGCAGGGGCTCTGGCACGTCGACCAGCCATGATTCGTCGACATGCGCCTGCCAGCCCGTCTCGAAGAGCAAGGGGATGTCGAGGATGACAGCGGGCTCCCCCGCCGCCTCGGCGCGCTCGAGCTCCCGCTCTATGGCCCTGCGGATCACGGGATGCGCCGTCTCGTCGAGCCAACGCTTCTCGGCGGGGTTGGCAAAGGCAATCTGACCGATGCGGCGCCGATTGAGATGCCCATCCGACAGGATGACACCCTCGCCGAAATGCGCACGGTAGGCTTCGTAGAGCGGTGCCTGCGGCTCCATAAGCTCATGCGCGATGGCATCGGCATCGATGATGCAGGCCCCCCAGCCGCGCAGGATGGCCGAGGCCGTGCTCTTGCCGCTCGCAATGCCGCCCGTCAGGCCGATGCGCTTCATGGCTCCATCCCCTTCTCTAAAAATCAATGCATACTTCAAGATGATAGTACCAATCAACTCTAAAAAACGCATGAAAGTAACGCCCGCAAAATCAGAAGCCCCTGATGAAGATGCTACTCAGACGTATACTCCCCTTACGGGGAGGAAATATCTTTCAGTGCTGGCAATACGGACAGAAATGCGTACCGCGACCGCCGACGGTAATCTTTTCGATGGGTCGGCTGCAGGTGGGGCACGGCTTGCCTGCGCGGTGATAGACGCAGAGATGCTCCTGATGGTGGCCGTAGCCGCCCTCGCCGTTGCGGTAGTTGCGGAAGGTCGTGCCGCCGTCGGCGAGGCCGTCGCGGAGGACGCGCTGAATGGCCGCTGCGAGCTTCTTGCACTCTGCCTGCGTCAAGCTGCCGGCCTCGCGGCGCGGATCGATCCCTGCTAGGAACAGGGACTCGTCGGCGTAGATGTTGCCGAGCCCCGCGATGCGGCGCTGGTCGAGCAGGAACGACTTGACGGGCTGCTTCCTGCCGCGGACGGCCTGCGCGAGGTACGCCGGCGTGAAGGCCTCTGACAGGGGCTCCGGCCCGAGCGACTGGAGGCCCGGCACGGCAATCTCCTCGCCTGCGGCAAAGCCGTAGACGCAGCCGAAGGTCCGCACGTCGGCGAAGACGAGCGCACCGCCGCCCGCGAGGTGGAAGACCAGGCGCGCGTAGGCGTCGCGCTGCCTGCCAGACGGGTCGTAGACGAGGCTGCCCGTCATGCGCAGGTGGAAGACGATGGTACTGCCATCCTGCAAGTCGAGCAGCAGGTACTTGCCGCGGCGCCGCATGCCTTTCATGCGCTTGCCCGCGACGAGCGACTGGAACGCCTCGGGTTCCGGGCATTTCAGCTGGCGCGGCAGCAGGATGTCGGCGCAGACAATCGTGTGGCCCGGCAATTGCTCATCGAGGTACTGGCGGATGATCTCCACCTCGGGCAGCTCTGGCATCGCAATCCCTCCTCTCACTTCGCCTCGGCCCAGTTGCGGCCCCAGTGGATGTCGATAGAGAGCGGCACGGAAAGTTCTACGACGTGCTCCATCGACTCGCGCAGGATGGCCTGCACCACATCGAGCTCGCTCTCGACGACTTCGAGCACGAGCTCATCGTGGACCTGCAGCAGGATGCGGCTCTTGACGCCCGCCTCCTTGAGCCTATGATAGGCGGCGATCATCGCGAGCTTGATGACATCGGCGGCCGTGCCCTGTATCGGCGTGTTCATGGCCATGCGCTCGGCGAGCATGCGCTGGTTGAAGTTGCGGCTCTTGATGGCGGGCAGCTCGCGGCGGCGGCCGAACATCGTCGTGACATAGCCTGTCTCATGCGCCTCGGCGACGACCTTGTCCATGAAGGCGCGCACGCCGGGATAGCGCTCGAAGTAGCGGCTGATGTAGTCGCCCGCTTCCTTGCGCGAGATGTGCAGGTTGCGCGCGAGTCCGAAGTCGCTGATGCCGTAGACGATGCCGAAGTTGACGGCCTTCGCATGGCGGCGCAGCTCCGGCGTGACCTCCTCCAAGGGGATGCCAAAGACCTCGGCGGCTGTGCGCGCGTGGATGTCCTGGCCGCGCTTGAACGCATCGATGAAGTTCTCGTCGCCCGACATGTGCGCGAGCAGGCGCAGCTCGATCTGCGAGTAGTCGGCCGACAGGAGGTAGTCGTACCCCTCGCCCGGCTCAAACAGCGCGCGGATCATGCGCCCTTCCTCCGTGCGCACGGGGATGTTCTGGAGATTCGGATCGGAGCTCGAGAGGCGGCCCGTCGCCGTGACCGTCTGGTTAAAGCTCGTGTGGACGCGGCCCGTGTCCGTGCGGATGAGCCCCGTAATGCCATCGAGGTAGGTCGACTTGAGCTTGCTCCAGAGGCGGTACGCGAGAATCTGCTCGACGATTGGATGCTCGAGGCGCAGGCTCTCGAGCACCTCGGCATTCGTCGAGTAACCCGTCTTCGTCTTCTTGCGCACGGGCAGGTCGAGCTCTTCAAAGAGCACGGTGCCGAGCTGCTTGGGCGAATTGAGGTTGAAGGTATGGCCTGCCATCTCGTAAATGGACTGCTCGATCGTCTGCAGTCGGTCAGCGACCTCCTCCGTCTTCTCGGCGAGGTGCGCGCGGTTGACGTAGACGCCGTTCTGCTCCATCGCGGCGAGGACTTCGACGAGCGGCAGCTCGACCGTTTTCATGAGGTGCGTGAGCTCTTCTTCTTCGAGCTTCGCGCCGAGCAGCGGGTAGAGGCGGCTGATGGTCTTCGCCTCCCAGACGGCCTGGCTCCGCTCGTCGGCAAACGACTCGGGGGCCATCTCCTGCAAGTACTTCTGCGAGAGCTCCGGCAGGGCGTACTTCGAGCGCTCCGGCTCCAAGAGATATGCCGCGAGCTCGATATCGAAGAAGTCGTTCTGCCCCCTGACACCTGCCTGGTCGTAGCGCTTGAGGCCGAAGACGGCCGCCTGCTGCGCCGACTCGAGCAGGTTCAGCAGCGCGGGAAAGGCCGCGCTGTTCTTCGTCACGAAGCCGGCCTTCTCTGCATCCGGTCCCGCCACGACGGCTAGGCCCTCGAGCGAGGCAAACGGCGCGAGGCCAGAAAAGATGCCGGAGACAGCCAGATACGGTGCCTCGGCCGCGGCCTTGATGGCCGCCTCATCCCAGAGATCATAGGAGAGGTCCTGTGCGGCCGCATCTCCTGTATCGCCGAGGTCGAGCGCCAGCTCGGCTGGTCCGTAAAGGCGCTCAAAGTTGCGCCAGACGGCGCGCAGTTCGTGCGCGTCACAGAACGCCTGCATCTTCTCCATGTCCGGCTGGATGCGATAGTCCGCCTCGACAAATTCAATCTCCGGCACATGGAGCTCGATTGTCGCGAGCTCCTTCGAGAGGCGTGCCTGGTCGGCATACTCCGTCAGGCGCTCCTTGAGCTTCTTGCCGGAGACTTCCTCCACATGTGCGAGCACGTTCTCAACGGAACCATAGGTCAACAGCAGCTTCGAAGCTGTCTTCGGGCCGACACCCGGGATGCCCGGAATGTTGTCGGACGTATCGCCCATGAGTCCCTTGAGATCGATGAGCTTGAGCGGCTCAAAGCCATACTCCTCCTCAAAGGCAGCCGTGTCGTAGTCCTTGAGCTCCGAGATGCCCTTCTTGGTCAAGAGCACGCGCAGGTTTGGCCGCACGAGCTGCAGGGCGTCGCGGTCGCCCGTGACGACGCGCACATCATAGCCCTCAGCCGCGGCCTGCGTCGCGAGCGTGCCGATGATGTCGTCGGCCTCGTAGTTGTCCTTCTCGAGGAACGGGATGCCCATGTTCGCGGCGAACTCGCGCAGGAGCGGGAACTGCGAGAGGAGTTCCTCCGGCGTCTTGTCGCGCGTGCCCTTGTAGTCGGCATAGCGCTCCGTGCGGAAGGTATGGCGGCTCTTGTCGAAGGCCAGCGCCATAAGATTGGGCTGCTGCTCGGCAATGAGCTTCGTCAGCATGTTTGAGAAGCCGAAGATGGCCCCCGTCGGCTGACCATGCGAATCGCTGAGATCTGGCGGCAGTGCGTAAAAGGCGCGGAAGATCAGACTGCTGCCGTCGAGGACGAGGAAGCGCTTCTGCTTGCTGCTGTGTTCCTGCTTCACGTAGGTTCCCCCTTTTCTTCTAGAAAGCGAAAGGGACCAGCGCTTGCCGGTCCCGGATAAAATCTGATGCGGATAACCGCTTATTTTGCTTTTGCTTCGGCCTTGACATCCTTGGCTGCTGCTTTTGCATCCGTCACAGCTGCCTTAGCGTTCTTAGCCGTTTCTTTCGTAGCCTCGGCATAGACTTCAGCCTCGGTCTTAGCCGTGCCATTCTCGACAGCCTTGCCGTTCTCGACAACCGGTACAGTCTCCTGCTTCTTAGCCTGCGTCTTCAGCTCGAACTTGCCAGCATTGAGGCCGCCGTCGAGGTGATAGAGCGTAGCGACGTCGTCGGCATTGCAGTAGAGCGTATCCTTCTTCTTGTAGCCGACGGCCTGGCCATAGGAGCTCACGAGCACCTTCTCCTCCGGCTTCCAGCCGAGGGATACCTTAGCGGCCTCGGCGAGGTCAACAGCCGGCAGGTACGTGATGTCGCCCTGTACGACGGCTTTGCCCGTCAGCTTCTGGTCGTTGACGTAGAGCGGATAGACCTTCGCGATGTACGTCGGGTTGCCATCCGATGCCTGGATCTTCTGCTCGACATCGGCGTCCGTGACGAAGTCCGCTACGCCGTAGCCGGCGAGCCACTTGTTGACGTCAGCCGTCGTGACATTCTGCCAGCCGTAGCCGTCCGGATAGATGTAGTACGCGATCTGGTCGTCCGGCGTCTTCTCGACGACGACGCGGTTGTAGGTGATGTCGACCGGCGTGCCGACCTCGACCATGTCGTAGATCTTCTCGACGTCTTCCTCATGCATGCGGATGCAGCCGTTGGAGACGTAGTGGCCGACGGAGTCCGGATGGTTCGTGCCATGGATGCCGTAGTTGCCGCCGATGCCAATCCAGCGGTAGCCGAGCGGATTGTCCGGGCCGCTCGGGATGGACGTTGCAGAGCCCGGATCCGTCCAGGTCGGGTTGACTTCCTTGTCGATGACCTTGTAGTAGCCCGTCGGCGTCGGCGTCGAGACCTTGCCCGGGCCAATCGGATAGAGGGCAACCTTCTGGTTGTCGCGGATGGCTGCGATCGAGCGGGCGGCGAGGTTGATGACGAGTCTATCTGCAAGTTCTACCTTTGCCGGTGCCTCAGCCTTGGCGGCCGTCTCCTTCACGGGAGCTGCTGCCGTCGTCTCGGCCTTCGTCGTGACGAGCGGCTGACCCGGCTGCGTGACGAGCGAGACGACATCGTCATTCGCTTCTGCAGCAAAGACCGTTCCGGCTGCCCCCGTCAGGAGTGCAGCACTGAGCATACCAGCGCAAACTTTTTTCCACATAATCAAAATCTCTTTTCTTTGGGTATTATGCCGATGGGCTCGGCACACCACTACATAGTACCATGTCCGCCGCCTTTTTGCAACGAGCAGGTGCAATTTATCCAATGCATTTTTAAGGCTCAGGCCTCTGCGTGGCTGCGGTTTGCCATGGCCTTGTCGTAGATGGCCTGGAGCTCTTCCTTGCTGAACGCGTAGCGCTCGTTGCAGAAGTGGCAGCAGACCTCGGCATGGCCGTCTTCGATGAGCGACTCGAGGTCCGGCTTGCCGAGGCTCAGCAGCACTTCGCTGATGCGCTCCTTCGAGCACTGGCAGCGGAAGGCGAGGTCGGTCGTCGTCAGGTAGTCAACGGCAAAGCCCTGCAAGAGTTCCGCGATGATGCCCTTGGCGTCGAGGCCGTGCTCGACCATGTGCGAGACAGAGTTGACTTTCTTGAGGTTCGCCTCAAGCTTGTCGATGGTCTCGTCCGTCGCGTCGGGCATCGGCTGGATGATGAAGCCGCCCGCGCCGATGCAGGCCATCTTCTCGCCTGCGTGGCCGATGAGGACGCCGAGGCCGACGCTCGATGGCGTCTGCTCCGAGACGTAGAGGTACTTCGTCAGGTCGTCGGCGATCTCACCGTCCGTCAGCGGCGCGCTGCCCGTGACGGGGTTGCGCAGGCCGGTGAAGCGCGTGACGGTGACCGTGCCGTCCGTGCCGACACCGCCGCCGACATCGATCTTGCCAAGCTCAGCGGTCTGGAATGCAACGCCGGACTCCTCCATGATCGCACGGATATGTGCAACATATTCTGCGTTTGCATCATTAGAACCGGACTTTCCTCTTGCTCCTGTAAATTTGTTCAATACGATTCCTCTTCCCAGATATGCGGAATTCTTTTTTTCAAAAGCCTCTGC
>OGOP01001316.1_pt1 | contig 18045 bp, 17 predicted proteins | sample 1552591 | NCBI WGS metagenome assembly OGOP01 (sample SAMEA2580120, study PRJEB22360) | human gut metagenome | biome: human gut; feature: human-associated habitat; material: faeces | place: Denmark | collected 2008/2010 | reverse complement strand
ATTCCCATATCCTTCAATGCGATATGAATGGTTCTGCGCACGCACCCCTCCTCAATCAGATATCCGAGTCCAAGCTTCCTTAACTGTTCGTTCACATCCGAAATATGTTCCGTCATATAGAATTAAAAAATTAATGTTCAATAAAATCCACAAAAAATTCGGCGGACATTTTTCGGGTTGCATTTCTGGTGGCGCTCCGCTTGACTTGGCAGTTGGAGAGTTTTTTGAAAGAATTGGGATAAAAGTTTATCAAGGTTACGGCTTGTCAGAGGCAAGCCCTGTTGTATCCGTAAACGTTGACAGACGAGGAGATTTGGCATCTGTTGGAGCTCCACTCAAAAGTTTGGAAGCCAAAATCGATTCTGAAACCGGAGAACTTATTTTGCGGGGAGCTTCTGTAATGCGAGGTTACCACAATCAACCCAAAATGACATCTGAAGTTTTAGAAGCTGATGGCTGGCTCCACACAGGAGATATTGCAAAAATCCGAAACGGCCACATTTATATAACCGGCAGAATTAAGAATATGATTGTACTTTCTGGAGGGAAAAAAGTTTTTCCGGAAGAAGTTGAGAGTGTTTTAGAAAAAAGTCCATATATTGCAGAGGTTTGCGTACTCGGGACTTCAAGAAACTTTGGAGCAAAAGACGGTACAGAAGAAATTACAGTCGTTGCAGTTCCACAAAAAGATATTATTGCCAAATATGGCAATGATACAACTGAAAAATTAATTAAAGATGAAATAAAAAAATTATCTTTACGTTTGACTGCTTACAAAAGACCTGTTAATATAGTTGTAAGAACAGAACCGTTGCCAAGAACTACAACAAGAAAAGTTAAACGCAAAGAAGTAAAACAATTGGTAAATATATAAGAGGCATTATGAAGAAAATATTTTTATTATTAACAATTTTGAGTTTTTCAATTATTCCAGTGTGTTCAGAAGAAGTAAACTTGAACAATACACAAGTTGATTTACAACCAAAATGGACAGATTTTTGTGAAACAGGTTATGAAAACGCTGTTTATAAAAATAAAGATGATTTCTTCAACATATTCAATTATGTAAAAACAGAACGCACTAAAACAAACTATTGGGCTGAACGCCGTACAAGCTTTGAAAAATATTTAAAAACCTGTAATGCACTGGAAGGCGAGGCACAAGCTGCATGTTATACAGAATTGCGCAAATCCGAAAATGAAAAAAATGACTTGTACAAGTTAAAACGAGATCAACTGCTCTACGAAAACAATATTCAATTGAATAGAAGATAATTCCTCAGATAGTCCATTTGACGATTGTAAAAATAAAAAATTTTACCTAATATTTTAATGTAAACAAATTAATTCATAATTTAACAAAAATTTACAATTTTATTTTCGGCACAGGACGCAAATTTTGGACAGTCAGCAAATTATCGCCACTAGAAAAAGGTGCAAAAATATGTTATAATTTGTGCATGAATTATATATGATGGTCACTTAGGAAACAAAAGGAGTAGGTCTATGACAGTATTAGCTTCAGAAACGATTAAACCAAAAACTACAAAATCAAAATTCAATGATGAATTTGAAAATTATTTGAAAGATCAATGTTTAAAAACAACATTTAACGGTATCGAAGTAGAAACTTTTTCTTGGTACAAGAAAGTTTTAGGCTTGGTATAACGACAAACAAAAAGGGATTTTTAGGGAATGCAAAAAAGATTTTTACCTTAAAGTCCAACCTAAATAACAGGTTGGGCTTTTGGGTTGCAAAAAAATATTGATAAGTGAAAAATTAAAGTTTTTCAAAATTCTGCCGTAATATAATGTGTCAGTAGGATAGCAGAAGGCAATTTTTACGGTAGAATATGAGTATGTATGATTATGAACCAACAACAGAAGATAAAGATCTAAAAAAAGTCGGGCTTGAACTAATGTTTATGACACCTGAAAAAGGTGCATTTGATAATTGGGTTACAGCTGTCGAACTTGCCAAAATGATTGAATTGCCGGTTGAGATTGTGAAGAAAAAATTATCTATTCTGAAAGAAGCCGGTATTGTTCGAGTCCAAGGAATAAGTCCAAAATATTGGAAATTTGATGATTATAACTTTCAAAGAATGGATGAAGATGACGAGGTATACAAGCTCCTATGCAGTTTTGATGACGTCGATTTTGATAAATATTTTTCATATTAAATCATTTAGTTAGCAAAAAAAATTTTGTTCAAACTTGATATAAATATGAGAGTCACTGAAATAAATAATAGCAATTTTTGCATACAAAAAATTAATAATACAAAACACCCCAAATACATTAGCCAAATAACTTTCACAAGTGGAATCGATAAATTTGAGAAGAGTGCTGTATCAACATTTAAGCAAAGTGTAAAAAATTTTTATACAACTTTACAAAATCGTATGGGAGTTGTTCAATCAGAAGATATAGCTAAGATTGCAGAGAATATTACCCAAAGAACGGGTTTTGACCTGCAAACTTCCTATAAAGCTTTGGATATGATAACAACTTTTTCAAGTTACAAAAGTCTAAACACTATCGAAAAAGGACTTTATAAAAAACATCATTTCGGCATTAAAACACTCCCTCTTGGTGGTAACCTTTTTGCAAACAGGGATGTATGCCTGGCTGATACTTTAAAATACATTTCTAAAAGGAATTTCAGGTTTTCTTTCGAAAACAAAAATCCGGCAACAATAGTAGATACCTCAATGCTGAATTCTATCAACAACGCAGGGGTTAAATTGCAAGACTATTTTGCAGACGAACATCCTTTAGTTATTTCAACATTCGAAAACAGCTACAATTTTCTAAACCAAGCAGAACCGCTAGAAGATTTCACTCTCGACAAACTTGCTCGAGCAAAGTATTTTCAAAACAAAAATGGGAAAAATATTTTGTACAACTTAAATTATGTTTTAAACGGCAAAACGATGAGTAGGTTAAATAAAAAAGGAATTCGTTTTGAAGTTATCAAACCGAATATGTTACAACCGTCAACTCCTGAAAAAATTGCAAACAATTTAAACCCCATCATGCCAGACTTTGATTCGTTTTACGATGTTTTGCAAAATATTTCTAAAGCTGGCGACTTACCGGAAACAAAAGGGCAGGCTTACGTTTTAGATATTATGAATAACTTAACAGACATTGCCACTCCACAAAAATTAAGCCAATATCTAAAAAAACTTCATTCGGAAATTCAAACATATATTTTAGAAAATCATAGAGATCATAGCAAAATATTTTACACAATCCCAAATAGCCAAAAGAGTTTTTCTTTAGCAAACTATATGTATGCAAAAGCCAATAATATTGCAAACTTTTCTCCGATTACTCTTATTCATAAAAAAGGTGCAAAAGACCTTTTCGAAAACTTCCAGAAATTACCAAATGGCTCAACAATTATACTAATTGATGACTATATGCTTTCAGGACTTTCCATGTTTAGTGAACAATTTAACTATGATTTTTTGTTAAGAGAAAATCTCATTTTGAATCAAAAAGACATCAACATCATTTTTGCCCCTATTTTTGCAAGCAAAAATGGGAAAACAGAATTTGAAAACATTATAAAATTTTACAATCGAGGGAATAAAGACAAAATAATTACAGCAAAAGAACTCCCAGCATATAAAGAAAATTTCATTTACAATCAGAATAGAAAATTCAATCAATTTCAAACATCGTCTGTTCTACCGTACATGGGACCAGACACAAATCCAGAAGAATTTATTCCAATATATGAAATGTTTCTATACAACCCAAATGCCCAAAAAACACCTGTCGAAAATATCGGAGATATTCCACTATTCTCTTATTAATCTATTTTCCAATGCAAAAATGATCAAAAATATTGTTCAAAATATCGTCTGTAATTACTTCACCAGTAATTTCATCAAGATATAACAGTGCGGATTTTAAATCAATTGATATCAAATCCTGCAATTGATGAATTTTTGAAGCTTCTAACGCTTGCATCAAGCTTTCTCGACATTTTATAAGACAATCTTGTTGTCTATTATTTGTAACAAACTCTGTATCTTCAAGAGAAAAATTATAGGAAGCCTGTTTTATTTTATCTTTCAATTCATCCAATCCTTCTTTCGTAACTGTTGAAAGATAAAATGCATCAGGCTTTCTTTCTTGAACTAAATCTGCTTTATTTGCAATCACAATATGATTTTTGTCCTTAATCAAGTCTAAAATTGCTTTATCATCATCATTTAACCCTTTTGATGCATCATACAAGAACAAAACTAAATCTGCCTCATCTGCAGACTGTTTAGAATACTCAATACCAATTTCTTCAACTTTGCCAACCTCGTCATTATCACGAATTCCGGCTGTATCAACAAGCGTAATAGCAACATCCCAGTCAAGAGTTTCTGTCAAAACATCACGAGTAGTGCCAGCAATATCAGTCACAATTGCTCTCTCAACATTTAATAGAGTATTGAACAAAGATGATTTTCCAACATTCGGCCTACCAACAATTGCAATTTTTATCCCCTGACGCATTACATTAGACGAATTAGCAGATGCTAAAATCTTGTTTATCTTATCTAAAGCTTTTTCAAATTCATCAATAATGTAGTCATATTCGGGTTCCGCAACATCTTCCGGGAAATCAATTCCGGCTATAATTTTTGACAAAACATTAAATATATCTGTCCTAATTTCTTTAATTTTAGCACCTAAAACTCCGGATAAATTTTTGGCGGATTGTTTTGCAAAATCACGAGTTTTTGCATGAATTAAATCAGCAACCGCTTCAGCTTGTGCTAAATCCATCTTTTTATTAAGAAACGCACGTTTAGTAAACTCACCCCGTTCTGCCATTCTAGCGCCATTTTTCAGAACAACATCAAGAATGTTACGAACAACATTAATACCACCATGGCAGTGAATTTCAATAACATCCTCGCCTGTGTAACTATGCGGATTACGAAACGGTAAAAGAATTACTTCATCAATCTTTTTATCCCCGTCAATTATCCATCCATGAGAAATTTTGCCTGCCTCAAGGTTATGTCTTGAATATATTTTATCAATAATTTCAAAACTCTTGTCACCTGATATTCTAATTACACCAACCCCGCCAGTTCCAATCGGAGTCGCAATTGCTGTTATTGTATCAAATTCTTGGATTATATTCATACTGCTATTATATAATAAAAATTTACAGATAAAAGAAGTTAAGTTTTTAGTATTATTGAAAAAGCGCTATTGCTTATCCTGCTGATAATAATAGCGCTAAAATAATCAGGACTTTCAATGGAGTAAGCTGCAACTTACTCCGCCCTTTTATATTATAACATTTTTCAAGTTTTTAAGAGTATAGCCACAAACTATAACCTATTACACATAGTTTTTTGCAATCTGCAACGCTGCAGAAGCAGCCATTCCATAAGGTCCCATTGTACTTAGAACACCGGAAGCTAAATTTGCATAGTTTCCAAATGTACTGCCGGATGACCTTGCTGCATTATAACTTTGAGAATTATAACTATTGCCGGATGAACTATTTGACTGTGAGCCGGAAATATAATTCATTATATTAGAATTCATTTGATTTTGAATATCTTGTAAAAAGTTCAAATAAGTATATCTTTGAGCCAGTTCATTACCTACAAGCTCATCACGCTTCGACATTACATCTTGTGCCAGGTTATTTACTGATTCTGCTCTATTTGCTTCAATTGAGTTCAAATTGTCCATAAATACAGAATTATCTAAGTTTCCAAAACGTGAAGCGACATCATTTTTCAAATCTCTCAACATCGGGGAATATATGTTATTTATAAGTTTTTGTCCATTTAGAGTGTATGCATCCAACTGTGACTGAAGATTTTGCTTTGTATTTTCATCAAAAACATTCACTGAAGGAAGAGAATCAGCAAGTGATTTTTGCACGTAACCATAAGCTCGTTTTTCATCATCTGACATATTGTAGTTTGAAAAAATATTGTTTCCTTTTTTATACGTAGATGCAACAGTAGAACCGTTTACGTTAATTGTTCCGGATGAATATTTCGGATATTTTTTGGAAGATTTTCCCATTTTATTTGCCCTTTCCGAACAAAATAAATGAATTTTTTAAGGCGTTGATAGAATATTATACCACGCAATTTCAATTTCTGTAAAGTAAGTTTTGTTTGAGCTATAATCTAATTATGAAAAATTTAGATAAAATAAACGAACTTATAAACGAAAAAAAATATACAGAAGCCAAAACAGAGCTTCTATCAATGATTAGTGAAGATGAAAAAGATGCAGAAGCCTTAAAACTTCTTGGTCTTTGCCATATTAACCTTGGAGAATACAAAGAAGGACAAGCCGTTTTTGAAACTGTAGTAAAATACAAAGACGATGCCACAAGCTGGTTTTATTTGGCGAGTTGTTATGATAATCAAGACGACTTTTTGCACGCAATATCAGCTTATGAAGAAGTTTTGAGAATGCGAAGCAGCTACGTTGATGCATATAAAAATCTTGCAATCGTATACGTTAAAAACCAAGAACCACAAAAGGCAATCGACACAGTAAAAAAAGCACTTGAATATGTGCAAGATGACTACACTGTCTACTATATAGCAGGAACTGCCTGCATGGCACTGAGGAAATTTGATGATGCTTTAGAATACTTAGAAAAAGCACTTGAACTTAATCCAAAACACTCACAACTTTACAACAACCTCGGAACTTGCTACGTAACTGTCGGCAACCTTGATAAAGCATACGAAAACTTTATGAAAGCGAGCGAATTTGATCCAAATAATTCAATAACATATTTCAATATTGCATCAATTTTACAGCTTCAAGGCAAACATAAAGAGGCTTGTGATTTCTTTAGAAAAGCTTATGAAATAGAACCACAAGATAATTATCTTGTAGCACTTGCTCTTTCCGAAGTTAAATCGAAACAGATTGAAGAAGCTATACAACACTATAAAATTTTGGCAACTCATAACCCAGAAAAGCACAATTATCAATACAATTTGGCATGCTGTTATGATGCCATTGGCGAATACACAAGTGCAATTACAATTCTTGCACAACTTGTTTTGCTTAACCCTAAATCAGTTTCTATGTTAAGGAAATTGGCAAGTATTTATATCAAAATCGGTCAACTTTCTAACGCTAAATTACTTTACGAAAAAATTCTCATCCAAGGGAATGTTTCGCACGAAATTTACTATGAATACGCTCATTTATGCGTAAGAACAAATGACATGGATAAAGCTGAAAAGATTTTGAAAAAAGTTATAGAACTAAAACCAGATTTTGCTTTTGCACACAAAGACTTGGGGGTTCTATATTTGAGTAAAAGGCTCTTTGACTATGCAGAAGATGAATTCAATACCGCATTAAAACTTGCACCTGACAGTTTTGAAATTTTGTATGAATATGCAAACTATCTTCATGCAACTACAGATTTCAAAAAAGCCGATGAATACTACCAAAAAGCACTTGAATTAGATCCGCATCACACTGACGCATTAGCATTTTCAGCATTAAACAAAATCCAATTGAAAGATTTTGACAAAGCTTATGAGCAAATTCAGCATGCTTTGCACCACGAAACAAATAATGACTTTATGTACTTTATTGCCGGCAAAATCCGATTTTTGCAAGGTGAAATTGAAGATGCAAAAATGTATTTTGTTAAATCATACGAAATACAAAAAACATATGACTGCGAACACATGCTGGGCTTGTGCTATTTTGAATTAAAAGACTACGAGCAGGCAAACAGCATTTTCAAACACATGCTTGAAAAAAATCCATTAAATGTCAACTTGCTATTGAATAGCGCGAAATGTTATGAAAAACTTGGCAAAAAAGATGAAGCTTTGAAGGTTCTTGACAAAATTACTGACTCCTTCCCAGAATGTGAAGAAGCACAAGAGATGATTCGAGCAATTTCATAACCGCTTAATTCTTCGCTTTTCACTAAAGACAATCCATCTTTTTCAACCGTCAAGGCAAATAATGACGATGCATTCGTGCTTTTATAGTCAATGAAATATTTTTTACTTTATGAATATTTCTGTACCGTGACTTCGTCATTTAAAGTTCACGTAAAAAACAGACCTCTTTTTGAGGTCTGTTTTTAATCCTTTTTGTTTATTCAATCTACAAAACCTATTAGAAAGTTGTTGCAGGTTTCTTTTGAGCTGTAGCACCAGGAATTGATTGCCAATTAGCAGCCATGATTTTCTTGAATGATTTCAATGCTGTATCTTCAAGTTCACCAAGTTCTTCAGCTTCCATAATCAATTCTCTCAAAGGTAACAATGCTCTTTGGTCTCTAAGAACACCCAATGCAGCTGCTGCACCAGCTCTAACTAGTTCGTTTTCACTGCGATTTTTCATTACATCAATCAATGCAGGAACTGCTTTTGTATCATTTAATTTACCCAATGAAGTTACTGCGTAAATTCTTACGTTAACCCATTCGTCATACAACATATTAATAACTTTATCAACAGCTTTTTTATTTCCTATTTCGCCCAATGCACGAGTTGCATCGCATCTTACGTTAACTTTTTCGTGATCTAATGAAGCAATCAATGCATCAGTTGCAACATCACCAATTTCAATTAAAGCATCTGTTGCAGTAATACAAACTTGAGGATTTTCATCGTTCAAAGCTTCAACTAAAGGTTCTACAACAATTTCGCCACCCAAACGACCTAATGCACGAGCGGCACGAACTCTAACATCTACATTTCTATCTTCACGAAGAGATTCAATCAAGTGAACTGTTGCTTTCGAATCACCAAGTTCGCCTAATGCACGAGCGGCATACAATCTTACTGATCCGTTTTTATCATGCTTCAAAACATCAATCAATGGTTCAACTGCTTTTGAGTCACCCATTTCACCAAGAACACGAGCTGCATTATATCTAACTTTTTCTGAATTACTTGTTTTAAGATCTGTCAATAATTCTTCAAAAGATTTTTTAACTTGTTTTTTCTTGCTGTTCACACTAATTGTCATTAAGTTTTCCTCCAACACAATATTTTAAACATTCTACACGTTACTTATTTATAAAAAATTTCTTGATTAAAATATTGCCTTTTTACCTACTTTTATTAATTTTTGTTAATATAACTTTTTTGTTCCTGAAAAAGTGCAGTCACGAGCTAAATTTTTCTTTAAGGGTAAAACTAACACTTTATATTTCTAATATAACATATTTTGTATTCTTTGTCTTAATTTAAACAAAAAAACATGAAAAACCGACGATTTGTTTTTTTAATAATTAGTGTCTTTCAATAATATTAATGCTATTTTTGTAACAAAAATTTATAATTACTACTCCCCTTGGATAGTAATAACAAATTCACTTCCCTTACCAATCTCACTGTTTACAGTAATTTCACCTTTATGCTTTTCAATAATTTTTGTACAAATCGCCAACCCGAGCCCTGTTCCGACACCAACTCCTTTGGTTGTAAAACCAGCGGAAAATATCTTGCTGAGCTGATTTTGGGGTATTCCTTTACCGTTATCTTTTATCTTAACAACCAGCTTTTTGTCTCTATATTCAGTAGTTATTATAATCTTGCCTTTACCTTCAATAGCTTGGCATGCATTGATTAAAATGTTTGTAAAAACCTGATTAAGCATATTTGGAAAGCATTTAATAGCGGGGATTTCGCCATAATTTCGAACTATTTCAATACGATTTTTTGTCTCGTGGCGAATTAGCTCAAGCGTCAAATCTAGTTCCTTATTAATATCTGCCTCTTGAAGCTCTGCTTCGTCCAAACGAACGAATTTTTTGAGAGAAGTAACAATATTACTAATACGATTAACCGCCTCTTTATCAATCTCATTTATATCAGACAACATCTCTTTTAAATCAACGTCATCTATTGAGCCAAGCAACTTTGCGACAATTCCATTATTTGATTTTATTGAGGCAACAGGCGTATTAATTTCGTGCGCAACTCCAGCAACAAGTTGCCCGAGAGACGCCATTTTTTCTGAATTGATAAGCTGGATTTGAGTTTCTTTTAACTCTTTCATAGCACTTTTCAGCTCTTTTACAGTCTGAATATTCTTTTGGTAAAGTTCAGCACGAGTAATTGCGTTGGACAATTGCGAAGAAATTGCATCTAATATTTCAATTTCCTCATTCAATTCTCGCTTTTGATAACTAAGTAAAACTATGACCCCCATTAGGTTTTGCATATGGTGTACTGGAATAATTATTCTCAACACAGGCTCTTTAAATGGGTTCGCACCAAGATATTCAATTAATGAATTAGATATGGCAATCTCTTTTGTACCAATAGTTTTCATTGTTTTTTCATCAAAAGAAATCTTGGAAACATTTTTTGATTTTTTTTCACCATAAACTTCTTCAATATTAAAACCTTGTCCGTCTGCTTTTGCATAATATGCTTTATAAGCACTAAACATTATCGCCAATTCTTTCAATGCTGATTGTAAAATTTGCGAGATATCAATACTTTCTCTGATATTGTTCGAAACTTTGTTTATAAGCGCAATTCGGATAGCTTGGCTCTGAGCTTTTTGTTTAATTTTTTGTAAATCATCATTTTCTTCAACAAGTTCTGAAATTTTTTCTTTCAATTTTTTATTTTCTTCGTAAACACCTTCAAGCTTGTTTTGTGCACTAACATCAGTAAAAAAAATAATCGTATAATTTCCTTTTTTAATCGCTTGAAGATCGTAATAAAAAATTCTATTCAACTCGGATTGGTAAGAAATTCTTGCAAAAAAATCTTCTTTAGAAACCACCGCATGATAGATAGGAGAATAGATTTCGATATTTTCAGAATTCAAAGGACAAATATCAAAACTTGAATGATGAGAAAGTTTTTTGATATTTGTAAAATCTTTAAACCACCTTTTGAATGTGTGATTTCGGTAAACAACTTCGTGTTTTTTATTCAAAATTATTACAGCATCCCTAAACTGCCTAAAAAAATCGAACTTCTTCATGTTTATTATTATATTTCAATTCCAAAAACTGGGCAATTTGTAAAAAATATTCCACAATATTATCAAATGTTTTAGGAGGAAAAAATGAACGGTTTTAAAAAGATTGGAGAAAAAATAAAATTTTATCGAGAAAAACGAGGAATTACACTCGAAACACTTGCACGACACACCTATATATCTAAAAATAGACTGGAGGAGATTGAAAACGGTCAAGCAATCTATCAATTTTGGACACTACAAAAAATTGCAAAAGCTTTAGAAATCGATTTGCCGGAATTGCTAAATTTCGATTAAACTTAAATATCATATCGAATTTTTGATAAAAGTAACAATTACTTAAACAATACCTATAAATAACAATCTTCTAACTTAAATTGTTTTTATTATATAGATTGGGGATAATTATGAAATGAATTTTAAAAACACTATCAGCAATGAGTAAAGCTTATGCTTTTTCTAAAATAATAGTAAAAATCGGTATGACACTACCAGAAATACTGCTATACAAAGATGTATATAAAAATTGCAGTAAATACATTGAAAAAAGTGCTCTTGTATATGCAAAATCAATTTTTGCAAAGTAAAAACAAATAGGCTTGACAAAAGCTAAAAAATCGTAAATAATATAAGTGTAGGGCGAGAGCCTTTAACTTAAGCGAACTAAAGACTCTGCTTCGCACCCTACGATTGAAGTTTTAATGCTATTACTGCGATTGCAAATGCCAGTAATAGCATTATTATTTTGTCAATCATAGTTTTCAGCCCTCCTTTCGTCCAATTTCTTCGAAAATTGTGTGTGACGTGGTGGCGGTGTGCCGAACCCTACATTAATATTATATAACAACTTCATTTTTTGTAAATATTATTAATCTTCTAGAAAATTTTAAATTTTTCAAGCAACAAAAAAGCAGACTGAAATATTCAATCCGCTTTTTGTTACTTATTAATCTTTGCGCTTACGCATTAACTAATTGTTTTGCTCTTTCCAATTGAAGTGTGCAAGTTGTTACGTCGCATACGCAAGATGGTCCAAAGTATTGGATTGCGCCTGGGAATAAGTATCTGTCGTTTAGCGCCCAGTCTTCTCTGTTTTCTTCCAATTGTTTGAAAACAGGTCCATCAAGTTTTACCAATGCTTTTTGGATAACCGGTTTCATTTCGCCGTGACGTTTTTCCATGTTCATCATCATTGTTAGAGGAATTCCGCCAGCAATCCATTCAGAAGCAGGAGCTGTCAAATTTCTAACTGATGACAAATAGCCTGTCAAACCGAAGTTGATTAGAGCAAAAGCGTTGAAACCTAGTGAATAGCAGTAATCAGCATCAAAGTTTGATGGGAATGCGCATCTTCCTTCATAACCGAAGAAGTGTGATTGTGCATTGAATTTGCCGATAAATTCACCTTGTGATTTCAATTCGTCTAGTCTTGTTGAAATCATTTCGATTAAAAGTTTTTCAGTTTCGATTTTAGAAACTTGAACGTTTCCGTGAGGGTCACGGTCTGCAAGCAATTGACCTTTAATCAAAACAGGAAGTGATGCGTATACTTTTGCGTTATTAGCTTCAAGTCTGTTTTCAACGATGTCGAATTTGTCACGAATTGTAGTTGCGTTTACGAATTCTGAATCGTTTTCTAAAGCTGCCATAATATCGTTCAAGTTTGAAATCATTGATTTCATTTCAGGAATGAATTCGATTAAACCTTCCGGAATTACTGCAATACCAAAGTTTTTACCCATGTTAGCACGTCTTACGATGATGTCGCACATGTAGTTGATAATGCTTTCCAAAGACATTTTCTTTTCTTCAACTTCTTCTGAAATCAAAGTGATGTTTGGTTGAGTTTGTAAAGCAGCTTCCAAAGCTACGTGAGAAGCACTTCTACCCATGATTTTTACAAAGTGCCAATATTTTTTAGCTGAGTTTGCGTCACGTTCAATGTTTCCGATAAGTTCAGCATAAGTTTTTGTAGCTGTGTCGAAACCGAATGAAATTTCGATTTGGTCGTTTTTCAAGTCGCCATCAATTGTTTTAGGGCAACCGATTACTTGAATGCCTGTGTTATTTTTAACAAACCATTCAGCCAAAAGTGCTGCGTTAGTGTTTGAATCGTCGCCACCGATGATTACAACGGCAGAGATGTTTAATTTTCTGCATACTGCAAGTGATTTTTCGAATTGTTCTTCTGTTTCAAGCTTAGTTCTGCCTGATCCGATGATGTCGAAACCACCTGTGTTTCTGTAAGCGTCCATGAATTTGTCATCAAATTCAACATATTTGCCTTCGATGATACCTGATGGACCACCTAAGAAGCCGTATAATTTGTTAGCTGAATTAGCTTGTTTCAAAGCATCATACAAACCTGCAATTACATTGTGTCCGCCAGGAGCTTGTCCGCCTGAAAGGATTACACCAACGTTTCTAACTTCTGAAGAATTAGAAGATGCTGTGTGTTTAAATGTTACAACAGGTTTTCCGTAAGTGTTTTTGAATAATTCTTGAATTTGTTCTTGATCTCTAACAGATTGAGTTGCAGAACCTTCAACCATTTCCAAGCTGTTAATACCTTCTGCAAGGCTAGATGGAAGTTTTGGTTGATACTTTAATCTTTCGATTTGTAACGGTGAAAGTTTTTCCATATTTTTCTTCCTTATATTTAGTAATACCATTTACAAGTAACAGTGTACTATAAAAAAGATAAAAGTGAAACAAACCTGCAATATAACTCTACTAAAACCCCTCAAACACTTGACAAAATCTGAAAAATAGTAAATAATATATGTGTAGGGCAAAGCCCTTAACGTGTTAAGCGCTTTGTTAAGAGCTTGCTACGCACCCTACGATTTTAGTAAATTTAATGCTACTAACAGTATATCAAATGCTATTAGTAGCATTATTATTTTGTCAATCATAGCTATACCTCCTTCCGTTCAATTTCTACGTAAATCGTGTGTAACGGAGTTAGTATGTGCGCCCTACAATACAATTATAGTATAATATTAAAATTAATGCAATATTTTTAAAATTTTTTAGTTTAGTTTCATTGCCAGAATTGCGAAGAATAACAATACATTAGCAGTAATAATTCTTGTCATTCTGAAAAGACAGAAAATCTAACATTCAGCGTAGATTTTCGTCTTATTTAGAATCTATCAATATTGATTGAAGTTGAAGCAATGTTGTTGGAGTAGCCCCCCCAACCTACCGAAACAACTGCAGTGTATACCGCTAAATTTATAAGTATCATTGTCGGAATAGCGTCTTAAAATTACTTCTCGCTCGGGACTGCCATTCATATTGCTACCGCAGATATGAATTTCGTTCCTCGCTCCCCGAGTTAGACACTCGTCCGTAATTTCGCAATTCCGACCTACTTTCTTTCTGAAATGGTCTACTCACTACTCTCCATTCACAACTCACTAACGATATGGTCTTTTAACTTCTCACTCTTATTACAATTTTTGCATTTTTTTATTAATCTGTGAACGGATTTTGTTTGCTCTATATAGGTAATTTGTCAATTTTTCATAATTTGCTTTTGTTTCGCCATAAGGAACCTTCATCGCAATAAGCTCATCTACATTGGCATTAATACTCGTCAATGTCTCCAATGAATCGCTCATATCAAAAATCGATTGAACCTTTTTAGACATTTTAGCAACAATTCTTCTTGACACAAATCTAGCTAATCTCGCAATTGGAGATAGTTTTGGTCGAGGTTTCTTCGGAGTAATAACCGTTGTTAGTTTTTCCGCCAAGCCTCTTTTTGAATACTGGTCTTTTAACTCTGTAATTTCATTTTCCAGCTGTTTAGCTTGGATTTTCAAATCCATTACATCCAAAAGTTTTCCCAAAAGCTCTGCACCTTTAATCTTACTGTTTAAAGCGTCCAACGCCTCTTCTTTTTCTGCAATTAAACATTCTAATTTCAACGTCTTATCATCCAAATCCTTGAATGAATTATTATTCAAGATATTTTGGTCAATATCATTCAGTCTTTTGAAATTGTTTTGGAATAAATTATTGTTCATTGCAGTTTTTATAAAACCCGTAAATTTTATTTTTGTTACTCTATTGTGTAAACTTTTTTGTAATATAAAATTGAACCAACTATTGTAAGCACAATATTTGGCATCCAAGCAGCCAAAAATGGTTGTAAAGTACCGGCTTCCCCAAACGAAATAGACAATGCCCTTATCAAATAATATGCAAAAATGATTAAGATACTGAACAAAAAGCCTCTATTATAACGCACTCTCGGAGGAGTAATTGCCAAAGGTACACCGATTAACACAAGCGCAATCGTTGTCAAAGGTAACGCCAATTTGTCATAAAGTTCAATGTGGATTGAATTTCTTTCTTTTTCATCAATATGATTTGTTCGAATATAATTGATTAATTTTGTAAAATTCATTTCTTTTGCAACATTTTTATTTAATTCTTTAGACATATCAAGCCCAAATTTTACAATAGACTTGTCAAAAAGTGTTGTGTTTAGGATATTTCCATCATCTCCGACAGTATAAACTGCACCTTTTTCAAATTCCCAACCTTCCGGAGATGTTTTCCCTTCATCAGCTTGAAGGACTTGAATTGTTCCCTCTTTAGACGAATCCAAAACTGTTATATTATGAAGAGTTTTGTTTTCGCAATACCCAACATAGAAAAGACGCTTAATACTCCCGCCGTCATTCAATTCTTTAAACACAAAATTCTGTTTCCCCTCAGGAATATTTTTTTGTCCAAGCGACCATAACGCAAGGTCTTTTGACTGCTTTGTCATAACCGGAACAATACTTTCATTTATAACAAATGAACAAACAGACATTATCAAGGCAAAAATAAATATCGGCTTAGCAATTCTGTTCAACCCAATTCCACAAGCCCTCATTACAGTAATTTCAGACTTCAAACTCAAACCATTCAATGTCATTACTGTTGCTAACAAAACTCCCATTGGAATTGTCATCACAATAACTTGAGGCAAGTTCAAAATAATCATCATTAAAGCTACATTGAAAGGTATTCCAAACAATGAAATCTGTTTGATAAGAGTAATAAACGTATCAGACGCAAAAATAATAGACGTAAATACACAAACCCCCATAATAAACATCTCAATAATCTGCCTTAAGATGTATTTATCAAGCTGGGTCATTGCGCCAGAAAAAGGTTTTTCTTCTTTTATAATTGTGTCTGCCATAATTTTATGTTACCTAAAATAATTTTATTTATCAAATTCAATTAGAACTTTTAATACGTCTTTTTCCTTATTTTTTTCAAAAGCTTCAATTGCATCATCTGCCTTATATTTTGCAGAAATCAACGGTTTAAAATCAATTCTTTCTGACTGTAAAAGTCTCAATGCAGGTGGAAATTGTCCGCATCTTGAGCCCAAAACCGTAATTTCATCAATTACGATAGGAGCTAAATTGAATTCTTTTGAAGCAGCAATTGTACTTTTTAAGACCAACACTCCACGAGGTTTTGTCAACGCCAAAGCTGTTTCAAAACCGGAAATTGAGCCTGTAGCCTCAACAACCACATTATAAATTTTCTCTACCTTTAAATCACTCAAAAGTTTTGTCTTCACCCCTTGAGCTTTTGCAATATCCAATTTATTTTGGTGCTTCCCAACAAGAGTCACATCAATATTTTGGCTATTCAATTCTAAAGCAGTAATAAGTCCAAGCTTACCATCACCTAAGACAATTACTTTCTCAAACGGTTTAATATGTAACTGTTCAGTAATTTCACATGCTGCCGCCAAAGGTTCTACAAATACTGCCTGTTCATCAGGCACATTTTCAGGAACTTCAAAAAGCGTTTCCAAAGGCATAGTAAAATACTCTGCAAAAACACCATCTTTTCTCCAAATTCCTAATGTATGTCTATCAGGGCAATGACGATAAAGTTTTTCGGCACAATAAGGGCAATCCGGTTTTTTGCATCCATAACTGATTTCAGCAACAACTCTTTTGCCTAGTAATGATTGATCTTCGTCATTAATTTCCTCAACAACACCAACAGCTTCATGTCCTAAAACACCTTTATAGCCCATATAACCTTTAGTAATCTCAAAATCTGTATTACAAATGCCAGCTAAAGTAACTCTAACAAGTGCTTCTCCTTTTTGTGGCACTGGTTTTTTATAATCATTTACAAGTTTTAATTCTTTATCAAATACAATCGCTTTCATATCTCTCTCCTTTGTGATTTTATTCTAACACGAACAAGAGAAATTTTAGAGTATCATTAGAGAAGATTAGATGCGTAGAAGCAAAAAGAAAGATATTAATTACCTAAGACACAAGGTCTTATAAAAGTGAATAAGCAGAACGCGCTCGAAAACAATATTCACAAGAGGAACTTGCAGAAATGGCTGGCATCACAACAGAATACCTTGCCAGAATAGAAAAAGAAAAATATAGTCCATCATTAGTGGTTATCGTAAACTTGGCAATTGCTCTTGGAGTATCTGTTGATAAACTTATCCCTATTGAAAATATCCAAACTTACATCAAACCCTAAAATAAAAAAATAAAAACAAAAAAGGTCGGTACAATAATGCACCGACCCTTTGTTTATATCTTACAAAACTATTTTACAAGTTCTTTGAATTTTTTACCAGCTGAGAAAGCAGGAACTGTTTTAGCAGCAATTTTCAAAGGAGCACCTGTTTGAGGGTTTCTACCTGTTCTAGCAGCTCTTTTACGTGGTTCGAATGTACCAAAACCAACTAGAGTTACTTTTTTACCTTTTGAAACTGTTTTTTCAATTGTTTCTAATGCAGCTGCAATAATGTCAGCAGTAGCTTTTTGAGAAACTTTAGCTTTTTTAGATACTTCTTTTACCAATTCTTCTTTGTTCATTATGAACCTCCTTTTTCCTTATGCATACAGTAATAGAAACCATTCTCTCTTCCGCATGCTTATGTCTCGACAAAACTTATTATAGCATTTTATTGAAATTTGGCAAGTGTTTTTCAAAAAATTTTCAATATAAGCATATTATAGAGCGGATTTCACGGATTAAGTCCAATTAAATCAACCTAAT
>OGOP01001315.1_pt1 | contig 18058 bp, 19 predicted proteins | sample 1552591 | NCBI WGS metagenome assembly OGOP01 (sample SAMEA2580120, study PRJEB22360) | human gut metagenome | biome: human gut; feature: human-associated habitat; material: faeces | place: Denmark | collected 2008/2010 | reverse complement strand
TGAAAAAGTCAGAAGCATCTATGGCGGCAAGTCAAAGGATTTTGTAACAGCCGTTGATGAAAAAAATATCATTGTCGTGAAGGAACTGACAGAAAATGAGAGCTATACAGATCTGAATAAGACTGCAGAAGTGATCTTAGATCTGTTCCGAGGTTCCGGGCGTGAAGTGCATATTGCCTATGGTACGATCGTTGGAGAGATCAAGGAAGTATCACGTTCTTACAAAGAAGCAAGAATGGCACTTGACGTTGGCAAGATCTTCTTTGAGGAGAAAAAGATCGTGGCATATTCGACATTAGGCATCGGACGTCTGATCTACCAGCTTCCGATCCCACTTTGTAAAATGTTCATCAAAGAGATCTTCGATGGTAAGTCACCGGATGATTTTGATGAGGAGATGGGAACCTGTATTTTGCAGCAGGGAAAAAATATTAAAATAGCAGTTCTGGTCAGTCTGAATCCGGAGGAGTATGTTAATATTCTGCTGTATCGTGAAGAAACCCGGATAGGAAAAGAAGGACGGCAGGCGGATGTCTGTATCGATAGGGATGTGATCAGCCGTGTTCATGCAAAAATTCTGAGAAGAGAGGAAGAATATTTTCTGATGGATCTGGATTCGACAAATGGAACGTATATAAACGGAAAAAGACTTGGTGGGGATGGCATGGAAAAACTACAGCAGGGTGACCGCATTTCTTTTGCAGATCTGGAATACATTTTTCAATTACAATAAAGATAGCACATGATATGTCAGAAATGACGGATGAGAATTGTAAAACTAAAAAAAACATAAAAAATACACCTTTGTCTGTTACAGAAAGACTTCCTGTAGTATACTGAAATCTTAGAATGTTGGGGAAAACTTAAGGCATAAAATCACGCTTGTGCAAAAATGTCGCAGTCATTCTTAAGGGGGGTTTCAGGCGTTAAACCTGGCATCATATTATACAGAAGGAGGTGAAAAGTAGCGAATGGATGAAATCAGGGATTTTTTGAGATCTCGTTCGGTTGCAAATCTTACGGTTGTCATCATTAATGTTGCAGTATTTCTGATCCTGTCCTGTTTTGGTGATACAGAAAATGCAGATTTTATGGCGGCACATGGAGCAAGTTACACTCCTTATATCGTGCAGGATGGAAAATATTATCTTCTGATCACCAGCATGTTTTTTCATTTTGGATTGAGCCATCTGTTTAACAATATGGTAGTGCTGATCTTCATGGGAGATATACTGGAAAAGAAACTTGGAAAAATAAGATATCTTCTGATTTATTTTGGAGGAGGTATTGCAGGAAACTGCCTGTCCGTTTATATGGACATAAAAAGAGCGGAATTTCCGGTTTCAGCGGGTGCATCCGGTGCAATTTTTGCTGTGATGGGTGCAATCCTGTGGCTGGTAATAAAAAACAAAGGAAAGCTGGATGATATTTCCGGCCGAAAATTTGTGCTTATGATCGTGCTTTCTGTTTTCCAGGGCTATACAAGCATGGGAGTTGACAACAGTGCACATATCGGTGGTCTGATCATGGGCTTTCTGTTATGTATGATTCTCAGCATAGGGGTAAAACAATCCGAAGATGACTACCTGACATATGATTAAGCAGTGTGCCTGATTTATCCGGATTATCAGGAGTGTTTTTACTGTCGGAAGTCTCTTCCGGAAAAAGAAAAGCAATACTGCCGTGGTGTGCCTCGATAATACCTCTGGCGATCGGAAGTCCAAGACCGGTACCGTTTGGTTTTGTAGTGACAAACGGTTTAAAAAATTCAGTCTGCTGTTCTTTGGAGATGGAAGCTCCGTCATTTATGATATCGATCTGAAGGCAGTCCTGTTTTTCAACAACAGAAAAAGATACAGACTGTGCGGCAGATTCAAAGGAGTTGCGGAGAAGATTGGTAAGAGCCTGATTTAATTTCAGGGGATCAACCGAAAGTGTCGGCAAATTTTCCGGAACAGAAATCTGATAGGAAATCGGGGAATCCGGAAAAAGCAGATATACAGACTCGGATAATTTTAAGAGGAACGGAGACATTTCCGTAGCACTGAACTGACAGCGAAAGGTGTTGTTGTAGCAGGAAAGATCATCGAGAAGTCTGCGAAGAAAAAGCATTTCTTCGGTGATATCACTCCAGAGTTCGTTCTGCTTTAATTCCGGATGATCTTTTTCAAGTAACTGGAGATAGCTGTTGATCAGAGTGACCGGATTGCGTACTTCATGTGATACTTTTGAAAGAGCAAAGCGGTAGTCTTCAAGTTGTTTTTCGAGAGAAGGTTTATCAGCAGCCATAGTGTATTCCTCCGATTTCTGATTTTTTATTGATTTCAGGATTTTGACCCTAGTATATTAAAAAGTGTATCATTTGGGCAACAAAAAAGCAAACAGAAATAAACGACATAATTCGACAATAATTGCATAAAAACGAATAAAAGTAAAGTTTTTGGCAGGAATAAACAAAAAAGTGCAAAAAATTAGGAAAACATATTGAAATTAAAAACGAAAAGCATTAATATATAGTATAACAGATAAAGTGGATAAATTTGGGTAGCACTTTATTGGAACAACAAAAAGGAAGGGGAAATGACTTATGAGAGATGATAACTGTATTTTTTGTAAAATTGCAAATGGTGAAATTCCATCAGCTACGTTGTATGAAGATGAAGATTTTCGTGTGATTTTGGATTTGGGACCGGCGACGAAAGGACACGCTTTGATTCTGCCGAAGAATCATTTCGCCAATCTTTTTGAAATACCGGAAGATATGGATGCCAAGGCATTTATTCTTGCCAAAAAGATTGCAAAAAAAATGAAAGATGTTTTTGGATGTGACGGCGTAAACATTGTGCAGAATAACGGTGTTGCGGCAGGTCAGACGGTATTCCATTTTCATATTCATCTGATCCCGAGATATGAAGGAGATCATGCAGGCGTAACTTGGAAACCAGGAACTCTCACAGATGAGCAAAGAGAAGAGATTCTGCAGAAATGGAAGTAACAGGGGATGTCGAAATATCGGCAGGGAGAAGAGTAGGATGAACGAAAAGAAATTCACAGAAGTCTTTAATAAATATAACAGGCTTGTGCGAAAAATGGTGATCAGCAGATCTGGTAACGATATGCTGGCAGAGGAGATTTGTCAACAGGTATTCTTACAATATTTTGAGCAGATGAACAACATCTCAGAAGAGTTGATTCAGCCATGGCTTTTGCTGACAACAAGAAATATGGTCTATGATTATCTGAGAAAGATGCAAGTCCGCAAAGATACACACAGCATCAATGGAATCGAAGATTTCATGGTGATCCATGAGGATAATACAGAGCGTGTCATAACCAGATTATCTCACAATATGCTGACGGAACGTATTCTTGAAGAGTTATATGACAAGAAAAAAGAATGGTATTATGTGATCATGGACATCTGTATTTTGCAGATGAGTTATGAAGAAGCAGCGAAGCACCTAAACATTGAAGTACAGGTGCTTCGTGCAAGACTCTACAGAGCCAGAAGATATATTCGAAAGAAATATGGAGAAGAATATCAGGAACTTTATTTTTTTCCGGAAGTAACTTCTTCAATCAGAGAGGTGATTTTTGAAATAGCATCGCTCTGACCGCTTTTTTCCATAGCAGCTACATAGTCAGCACGTTTTTCGTATAGTTTATCTATGATTGGCAGTATAATAGTTGGTGCCAGATTTTCTTCGGTAAGAACTTCACTGAATCCCTGATTTTCAAAGGATTCTGCGTTGAGGATCTGGTCGCCGCGGCTGGCATTTGCGGAAAGCGGAATCAGCAGATTTGGTTTTCTGAGTGCCAGCAACTCACAAATAGCGTTTGCACCTGCTCTGGAGATGCAGACATCGGCAAGGGCAAACAGATCAGCAAGTTCTTTTTTGACGTATTCGAACTGAATATAACCTTCCATATCTGTTTTTGTCGAATCTAATTTTCCTTTACCGCAAAGATGGATGACCTGATATTTTTTCAAAAGTTCAGGCAGAATACCGCGGACGGCATCATTGACGGCAACAGATCCCTGGCTTCCGCCGATAACGAGGATAACCGGTTTGTTTGCGGCAAATCCGCAGAGGTTCAGTGCGGCAAGTTTATTGCCATGCAGAAGCTCTTCACGAATCGGTGAGCCGGTCAGGACTGCTTTTCCTTCCGGAATGTAACCCATGGTTTCAGGGAAGTTGCAGCATACTTTTGTTGCAGCAGAAAGAGAAATCTTGTTTGCAAGTCCCGGTGTCATATCGGATTCATGGATAATAACCGGGATATGGAGATGTTTGGCTGCAAGAACAACAGGAACAGCTACAAAACCGCCCTTGGAAAAAACAACATCCGGTTTCAGCTTTTTCAGGATTTTACGTGCCTCACCATAGCCTTTTAATACACGGAACGGATCAGAGAAGTTTTTTGGATCAAAATAGCGTCTCAGCTTTCCGGAAGCAATTCCATAGTAAGGTACGTTTACATCTTCAATCAGCTTTTTTTCGATTCCTTCATAGGAGCCGATATAGTGAATATCATAACCAAGTTCCCGCAGTTTTGGGAGCAGAGCAATGTTAGGTGTTACATGACCGGCGGTACCACCGCCAGTTAAGACGATACGTTTCATGTTTATCCTCCCTGTTTTGGTATTTTGCCTTTAAAGCAGACAGAAGGGGCTGTTTTAAAGGGAACATACTAAGTTTAAATATTATGATGTGGTTGTCAAAAAATACTGTAAAACCACACTTGTGCAGGCACTTTGTGGTTTCAGGATTTTGACTCTGGTATCATCTTATACTGTTATTAAAAAAAGTCAAGAAGGGACTAGAGGATTTATGAAAAAGAATGAGGGGAAAATCAGGAATATTCATTCACATCAGGACCGGGAGAACCTGAAGAAAGCTGAATTTGATTCAAAACTTTATTCAACGATGCGAAGCAATTTTGCAAAAGAGGGAAAGAAAATTGCAGGCGAGCTTGAAAATGATGAAAAACTGGATTATGTAGGTGATGCTCCGGATCTGTTAAATAAAATTGTCGGACAGCTCAGAGAAGAAGGCAAATGGGATGATAACGCCTATAGACAGGAATGTAAAAAAGAGCTTTACGATCTGTTGCCGCAGGAAGATCAGATTGCACTGAGAAGAGGACGGAAACTGGCAAAGATAGAAGAAAAATGGAAGAAGAACAGAAAAAAAATTATGCAGCGGGCAGCAATCATTGTGCTGGTCGGAGGAGTTTTTGTGGCTGGATTAGGAGCGGATGCGAGTAGAGAGCAGATTATGAATATCTTTGGGAAAGTAGGAAGCGAAGGGCAGAAGGTATTTCTTGAAAAAACAGATGAAGAGATTTCTGATGCGAACGAAGAAAGAGATCGAAAGCAGATAAATGAAGAATTGGGAATTAATGTGCCAAAGCTTATATATAAGCCAGAGGGAATGGTTTATGAAAGTTATGAACTTGATGATAAAATTCAAAGTGCGACTATGAACTATCTTACTATGGACGAAAAATATTATTATATATATATGAGTAAGAAAGCAGCAGATTCACGAGAAGTCATTGAGATAGATGGAAAAGTTATAAACCAACATTTGTTGAGCGTAGAATATTTAGAAAAAGGTGTGAAGGTAGAGCAAATAGGAGAGAAGAGTGGAAAAAGTTTATATAAAGCCGATTTTTATTATGATGATGTTTATTATCTACTCATTGGAGAACTGGAAAAAGAAGAATTTGATGAAATAATTAAAAAAATGATATTTTAGGCGTCACTTTTTTCCTTCTGAAACGTTTATTATAGTGTAATGTAAAAAACAGAGATGAAGGAGGAGAAAAAACATGAGGATGAAGAGAGCGTTCAAAGCAATGCTGGCAGCAACAGCCTGTGTGTGTATGTTGGCAACTCCGATTAGTATCCATGCAGCAGAACCTATGGATGGTCAGATTATTGAAGGATCATTGTTGACTCATGATGACAATGTAGAAACAACAAAGTTGTTTGAATGGAAATTTAATAATCCGGAATCAGAAGTCGCAACGATTGGTACTTATTATGCAACAGGACATTCCGGTATTTCTAAGCAAAGTTCAAAATCTATCTATGTAACAGCAACGACTAACTGCTATGAAAAATGTGATTTGGTTACGGCAGAAGTTAATTTGCAGAGATTGGAAGGTAGTACCTGGGCATATGTGACTACCAGAAGCAAAACAGGAAAAAATGTGGGAAGTGTTACGGTAAGTGATACAATTACAGTAAAATCTGGTTATTATTACCGGGTTGTAACTGTTCATAGTGCGACAAAAAATGGAACCAGAGAAGTTGGATCGACATCAAGTCATAGCCTGTACATCGGCTAACCTGCTTTGAAGCATGAACTTGTACAGAGATTCATTGTAACCGTATAAATGCATGGAAGATTTGCATATAAATTATGGAACGTGCAAAGTCAAATGGCATATCATTACGGAATATGCAATTCACATCGTATGTAAATGACAATGACATAAATCTTAATATTCCTATCGCGATTGTGAATGTCTCCATCTACAGTGAATCAACGTACAGGCTGACGTGTGAATGGCGTGAATTTTATTTTTCATTGCGAAGAGAGTAAATGTATTTATGATGTGTGAGTGTAACGATTCGGTGCAGGTCGAAGCATCATCCTACTGCTGAAACTGTGAAAAGCACGGAATGGTTATGTGTGAGTTTAAGCAAAAATATATTAGAGCGTGAAAAAATTGTTCAGGTATGAACAAAACTCTGAAAAAACAAGCCGCCCCGGGATGCGTGAATGTCCATTACATTACCTTTCATGGCAGAACGGTTTTCGCCAAAGATATGGCGAGTGATTTAAAATAGAAACTACAAAAAACAAAAACGAAAGAATTACAAATATGCAAAAACAAAAACTGTGCATACCATGCGTGGGGCTTCCCTCCTTTGCAGTTGTGCCGGGCTTGTTCTGCAAAGGAAGTATGGTTGCATCATGCTTTTGATTGCAAGGCAAGGGGAGAGAGCGTATGCAAACGAAATATTTTAAAAATATGTTCCAGAATATTTCACAGGGAGTTATGTATTCCACAGGAGTTGCAGATTCAGAGACAAAGAACAGCTGGGTAGCCTGTTATATCTGTGCAGGAGAAAATGAGGAGTCTCTGGAATTTAAGGCAGAGAAAGCTTTTGCCGGATGTAAGGATGAGGTAAGGCTTGTGGCTGCGGGAGATGGAAGCGAGGCAACTATCCATCAGCTTATGGAATTTGTGAAAAAGAATCGTGTGGAGCAGGTGATTCTTCCTGGAAACCATGAAAAGGTGGCAAAAGAACTGCAAAGTGCCGGTGTAAAACGTGTGGTGGAGATGAAGCCGGGCAGCTCTTTATATGATGAAAAAGACTTCTGGCAGTTTAAGATACATTGTTATGGAACAGATGAGGGTTGTTTCCTTGTAATGTTTGCCGGAGATAAAGGAATAGACTGGAAAATAATGGACTGTCTGATGAGTGTCAGAATTTTTGATAAAGCCAAATGCGGCAGTCCTCAAATTGATATGGAAAATCTTGTGTGTTGTGCCAGATGTGGGCTGTATAATGATTTTGATGTGTGCAAAGGCCATAACCAGAACACAGGAAAAGGATATACAGCAGGTGCGATGCTTCTTGGTAATATATCACTTAAAAAGTATTCAGAAGCAATAAAAAGGGATTTCTCAGAGGTGAGAGATCAGATTCGTTACATTTCCATAACAGGAAATATGAAACAGGCAGATGGGGAACTGAGTACGTGGATTGGGGAATCACGTACGGAATTAAATCACTATTATATTTTACCATCCGGATGTGCAGACACAGGAGATTTTATAACAAAAATCCTTTCCGAGTCGGGACGCAATCGCGTATACCTGACAGGAGAGAAATGTGGTGTTTGCGGATCGGGATTTTTTATTTCCCGAAAGCTGGATTAAAAATTACAGTACTAAAAAATCAGAATATGTGATAAAATAAAAGCAGGAAAACAGAACGGAACAGATTATCATTAAAACAGAGAGAAGGTGTTTTTATGAGGATTACATTTTTGGGAGCCACGCATGAGGTGACTGGAAGCTGTACTTATCTGGAAGCCTGCGGAAAACATATTTTGATTGACTGCGGAATGGAGCAGGGACCGGATGAATTTGAAAATCAGGAGATACCGGTTGCGGCAAGTGACATTGACATGGTACTTTTGACGCATGCTCATATCGACCATTCCGGTAAACTTCCGCTTTTGTACCAGAGGGGATTTCGGGGACAGATTTTTGCGACGAGAGCAACTGCGGATCTGTGTGATATTATGCTGCGAGACAGTGCACACATACAGATGTTTGAGGCGGAATGGAAGAACCGAAAAGGACAGCGTGCCGGCAGGGCAGAAGTTGTGCCGCTGTATGATATCAACGATGCACAGGGAGCGATCAACTGTCTTGTTGGATGCGATTATGACAAAAAAATCAACCTTGCAGATGGAATCTGCATTCGGTTTGTGGATGCAGGGCATCTGCTTGGCTCTTCTTCCATCGAGATCTGGATCAAAGAGAACGATGTGGAGAAAAAGATTGTATTTTCCGGGGATATCGGCAATCTGAATCAGCCATTGATCCGTGATCCGCAGTATGTCAAAGATGCGGATTATGTTGTGATGGAGTCTACTTACGGTGACCGCAGCCATGGTGAATTTCCAGATTATGTGACGGAGCTGGCAAGGATCATCCAGAAGACGTTTGATCGGGGAGGAAATGTAGTCATACCATCTTTTGCAGTCGGACGTACGCAGGAACTGCTGTATTTCATCCGCAAAATAAAAGAAGATAAGATGATCCACGGCCATGATCATTTTGATGTTTACGTGGACAGTCCGCTGGCGATTGAAGCGACCCGCATTTTTATGAAGCACATGTATGAGGATTTCGATGAAGAGGCAACGAAGCTTGTTCAGGCGGGGATCAATCCGATCGGTTTTGAAGGACTGAAAACAGCGATCACAAGTGACGATTCCAGGATGATCAATTTCGATGAGAGACCAAAAGTTATTATTTCTGCGAGCGGTATGTGTGAGGCAGGCAGAATCCGACATCATCTGAAACATAATCTCTGGAGAAAAGAAAGCACGATTCTTTTTGTCGGTTATCAGGCAAAGGGAACACTGGGGCGTATTATATTAGAAGGGGCAAAATCCGTAAATCTGTTTGGAGAGGAAATAGAGATACAGGCGGAGATCCGAAGGCTTGCCGGTATCAGCGGACACGCTGACAATAATGGGCTGCTTAAATGGATCGGAAGCTTTGAAAAGAAGCCGGAGAAGGTTTTTGTGATTCATGGAGAGGACAGCGTGTGCCAGGTTTTCACAGATCGTCTGAGAAACGAAATGCATCTGGATGCAGGAGCACCTTACAGCGGTACGGTCTTTAATCTTGCGACGGGTGCGTATGAGAAAGAATGTGAACCGGTTCATGTGGTTAAGACCGAGAAGAGTCTGAATAAGGCAATGAAGGCAAATACTCCGTTTGCAAGACTTCTGGCAGCAGGTCAGAGACTGCTTACGGTTATCCGCCATAACGAAGGCGGAGCAAATAAGGATCTGGCGAGATTTACAAGTCAGATCAATTCCCTCTGCGATAAGTGGGACAGATAATGAGATGATGGTTTCGTACAGGTCAACGCATTTGTCACTGAAACCAAAAGAACATGATTTGAACGCAGAGAAGCGGATTGCGAATGTCCGCTTTACTGTATAAAAATCAAAAAGCTCAGGTTGCGGATGATACCGTGTGCCTGGGCTTTTGTAATGCAATCATTATTGGGGACTTTTGACACCCACATCATATTATAAGAATATAATCCGGAAATTATGCATTGATTGCTTCTTTTAATGCTTTTGCCAGCTGATCCGGGCAGGAAGTTGGTCTTGGACCACAGTGGATGCCTTCCAGTCTGGCGATGGCATCTTTTACTTTCATGCCTTCTACTAGGCGTGCAACGCCCTGTGTGTTTCCGGAACATCCGCCGATAAAGTTTACGTGTTTGATGGTGTCTCCGTCCAGTTCGAACTGAATTGCCTGAGAACAGACACCTCTTGTTTTATATACCTGCATTTTAAATACCTCCTGTTTTTTATGCGAGTTAGGAAATACCTGTCATCTCACGGAGCAAGATTTCCTGATGCTTTGACTTGATTATACGCATTTTATCAGGCGGATGCAAGACATATTATATTCTGCAAAAAATCCCACTGATATGAAATTTTGCTCAGCTTGACATAGACCTGATTTTACGGTAAAAATAGAAGTGTTGTAATAAAAATCTTAAATTACAGAAAAATGAATGGATTTTATAAGTGCCAAATTCATTAATATAGAAGGAGACAGACATGGGTACAATTGGAATTATAGGAGCAATGGAAGTTGAGGTAAAAGAGCTGAAGGAGCAGATGCAGATTACACGTCAGCTGACAAAAGCAGGCATGGAATTCTGCGAGGGCATTCTGGAAGGTCAGGATGTTGTTGTGGTACGCAGCGGTGTTGGGAAGGTAAATGCGGCGGTCTGCACACAGATCCTGATCGATGTGTTTGATGTAAAAGCAGTGATCAATACAGGAATCGCCGGTTCTCTGAAAGCGGAGATCAACATCGGTGATCTGGTTATTTCCAGCGATCTGGTTCATCACGATATGGATGCAGTAAGCTTTGGTTATCCGAAGGGACAGATTCCGCAGATGGATGTGTTCTCTTTTGAGGCGGACAGGGCACTTGCGGATCTGGCTGAGAAAGTATGTGAAGAGGTTAATCCGGAAATTCAGGTATTTCACGGAAGAGTTGTCAGCGGCGATCAGTTCATCGCAGACAAAGAAACCAAAGAGAACATTTCGACACTTTTCGCAGGATACTGTACCGAGATGGAAGGTGCTGCGATCGCACAGACTGCACACTTAAATGAAGTGCCGTTTGTTGTTCTGCGTGCGATTTCAGATAAGGCAGATGACAGTGCATCCATGGATTATCCGACGTTTGAGAAGCAGGCAGTTGCTCACAGCGTCAGACTGGTTCGCGGCATGATGAAGAATCTGGCTGCAAAAGAAGCGTAGAAAAAAGAACGAAAACTGAAGAACTTCATAAAAAAATCCCCCGATTTTCGAGCCATAAGAGCAGAAATTGTCGAACGATTCTGCTTTTCAAATGCAAATTCTGAGGCTATAATGTGCCTGCAACATTCATCCGGAGAATGTGACTGCTGCAGCAGCGACACGTGAAATGAAAACAAGCAGGATCAGAAGGGGGATTATCCATGTTACAGTTTTTAAGTCAGCAGACAATATTGTTCTACACAATGGCATTGATCTGTGCCTGGGGAGTGATCAGCCAGGTGGTACTTCGTTCGATGTATGGAAACCTGCTCAGAGATGTCAGAAGGCAGGGCATGGCGAAAGGTAAGTTTATGAAACAGCTTCGCCAGCGTTATCAGAACGTATGCAGAATGAAACAGAATACGGTCAATGCTTTTAACACGGAAGCATTTATACGCAAAAATCTGCTGGAGTACCGTCTTTTTGGAGGATCTTTGCATACCTGGAAACGGATGGCACAGATGGCTGCCATATTATGTGCAGCACTGGGAGCGGTGGGATGGTATATCAGCCAGCCGCAGGCGGTTGGCGGCATGCGTCAGACTTATCTGACAGGCACTTTGCTGATGGAGGGAATTTTTCTTCTGGTCTTTGGCGTTCTGGATACAGGATTTGCAAAACAGTCATTGGAGATTACTTTGCAGGACGAACTGGATAATGTGCTGGTGCTTCATGCTTCTTCCGGTGTACAGGCTGCAAAATCTTCTGTTGCAAGACAGAAACAGCCGGATGCTGTCTCAGCCGATACTGGCGGAATTTTCAAAACCGGCAAATCAGGTGGAAATGGCAAAATGCGATGCATCGTCAGAAGAAGTGGCAGTTTCTGCTGAGTCGGAAGACGTATCCGGACATTTCGGAAAAATGGTTTCCATGCCGGGACGGAAAAAGAAGAACGTAAAGAACAGCAAGGATGGTATCAGGGACAAGCAGGAGCTGAAGGAGAATCTCGGAGAAATCCGAGAGGGTATCCATGAGACAGCAGCTGCGGCGGATACACCTAAAGAGCAGACGGCGAAGATTCTGCGGCAGATGGATTCGGATGAGCAGGAACGTGTGATACGGGAAGTTCTGAAAGAGTTATTGTCATAATGGAGCAGGGATTTCCCCTGCAGACTAGCATTACGAAAGAGAGGAAACTGCTATGGAGATTGTATTTCTGGAGACCATATCGCTTGGTGATGACATAAATCTGGACAGATTTGACGAACTGGGACATGTAACAAAATACAGAGACACACCGGTGGAACTGGTGCCGGAGCGGGTAAAAGATGCAGATGTTGTTGTGATCAACAAAATTCCGATGAATGAAAAAACGCTGGCAGGTGCTTCGCATCTGAAACTGGTAGCCGTAACGGCTACGGGAATGGACAATATTGACCGGGCATATACAGACAGCCACGGCATCCTGTCAGCGAATGTAGCCGGCTATTCTACGGAAGCAGTGGCACAGCATACATTTGCACTGATGTTCTATGTTCTGCATAAACTGGCCTATTATGATCACTATGTAAAATCAGGTGCGTATTGTACCTCCGCTCAGTTTTCTCATTTTGAGCAGAAATTTTCAGAGCTTGACGGAAAGACCTGGGGTATTGTCGGCATGGGAGCGATCGGAAAACGTGTGGCATCCCATGCACAGGAATTTGGCTGCAACGTTATTTATTATTCAACATCCGGGAAGAACACCGATCAGCTGTATGAGAGAGTGGATTTTGAAGAACTGCTGAAACGTTCGGATCTGATATCGGTGCATGCACCGCTGAACCCGGACACAAGAAAACTTTTTGACAGAGCGGCTTTTGAGAAGATGAAGAAGTCCGCAATTTTTATCAATGTGGCACGCGGAGCGATCGTGGATCAGGAAGCACTTACGTGGGCTTTGCAGGAAAATAAGATTGCGGCAGCGGCTCTGGATGTGCTGGATGGAGAGCCGATGAGGGAGGACAATCCATTAAGGCAGATCCAGGACAGCGGCAAGCTGATCATTACGCCTCATATTGCCTGGGCACCGAAAGAGACTCGTGAAAGACTGCTGGACGGAGTCTATGAAAATATCAAAAAAATCCTGTGATACCAAACAGTTCGATATCACAGGATGCACATAGCTGAAACAGTTGTCAATCCTCTTCGATTACCTGAAGTTCAAGGTAGTCGAAGGGGATTTCTTCTATAAAACTATCCTGGTAAAAACGAGTTTTGCTGTGGCGTTTGAATTCCTGAATATTGGAATCGAGCCAGATCGGTTTGCCGAGATCAAAGTCGTAGCAGATCTGATCTAAAGAATCAAAGATTTTGTGTGTGCGTGTATCGTTTCGGTCATCTTCTATGACGGTATCTCGAAGCATATGGTTGTCTTTAAAAATTTTCCCCCATAAACGGAACATAACATTTCTACCTCCATATAAAAGCTGCCATAAAGGGCAGAAGTAATCGATTTCAAGTATAGCGGATTTTAAAATGAAAGTAAAGAGACTGCCTGAAAACGGCAGCCTCTTCAAACTTTTTCACTTGAAAAATGGAAGTGAATAGTTTATAATCATCTCAGAAGCAATCAGAGGGTTTGCGTATGTCCGATGGTTGCCACCGGAAACTTATAAACGAAGTTTATAAATTACACACGGCTATCTCCTAGGGGTGTAGGAGATAGCCACTTTTTTATCTCAGTCGAGAAGACTCCCACTTTTGCAAGTGGTGAGTAATAACAAGTCTTTCTCAGTGGGAGTACAATCTCCGACTGAGATAAACGCTCCGCGAGGATGTGCAGTGATTCTGAGAAGAATATGTCAGCTTTCGCTGACCAGAATCACGCACCAAGTCTCACGTGCGTTCGACTTGAATTACGGTGGTTGTCAATATATGTAAGTGCTGCAAAAATTACAAGCACAAGTGTTAATACTTCAAGTGTATTCATACAATATCTCCTTTCCGTTTCCGGAAGGAACAACCACCAGACTATTCCTACGTTAGCTCTAATCTGATTACTATTAGTCTAGCATATATAAAATGAATTGACAACATACAACATAAAATTTATTAATTTTACATTTTGTATATCAAACCTAATCGGTTTTCTTTGCAGTAGCCTCCACCTGGCGGCTGACTTTTGAGGTGTCACGGTTCATAAAGTAGCTGTAGATCAGGGAGGACATTTCCTGAAGAGAATCTACGGCAGCACTTTTGCTGGAAACCTCGCAGGACATGATACATAAAATATAATCGCCTTTTGGTGTGTAGACGATTGCTGCATCGTTTTCGCAGTCGGAAGTCTCACCAGTTTTGTTTGCAACACGCGATTCCGACGGGATCGTGGATGGGATTTTGTAGGTAACCTGCTGATTTAACAGAAGTTCTTCCATCTGGCGGGAAGCGAGATGAGAGATAAATTCTCCGCGGTAAATACGTTCCAGAAGGCGACCGCAGTCTTTGGCGGAAGTTGTGTTTTTGGTATCAGCGTCGTACCACAGACTGGTGTCCTCCAGACCGTTGTATTCGTGCGTATATTCAAATCCCTGTGCTTTTATGAAAGCATTTACTTTCTTCATGCCTTTTTTGTGGTCGTGATCTTTGTTCAGATAACGGACCAGCTCATTTGTGGCAGAATTATCGCTGACTGTGATCATTTCATCGAGAAGATGTTTGGTCGTGTCATTCATTTCCAGATTGCCGTTCTGGATTTCCTGCATTACGGCTCCCATCACATAAAGTTTGATCAGGCTTGCGGACTCCTGGGCACGTTCGTTGATGCTTATCACATTTCCGGTGGTCAGGTCTTTCAGATAAACAGACCACTTGGAAGAATAGCTGTTGATGCGTCTGGTAAGCTCTGTTTTCAGCTCTTTCCAGGAAAAATCCTGATTCAGAGAATCAAAAGTGTAGGAAGGTGTAAGAGTGGCTTCCTGCAGAATCTGTGAAAAGGTATCGGAATTATCAGCCATAAGAAAAGAAGCTGTGTTATTGGAAGACTTGCTTTCTTCCGGGATTTCCGTTTCAGCTTCTGCCTCCGCTTCGGTCTGAAAAGTGCTTAATGTTTCAGGGGATACCGTTTCGGTTTCGGACGGAACGGATTCTGTCGGAGTACTTTTTTCGGTTGTTATATCCTGGCGGAACGGCGATTCCTTCAGCCAGTCTGTTGTATCAGAAGCAGCTGCCAAAGCAGGAAAATTCTGTAAAAGAATACTGCCGGACAAAAAGGCAGCAGTAAAAGTTTTTTTCAGTTTCTTAGAGGTCATGCTACATCCTTTCTCCTGAAAAACAGTTTGATGGATCAAGATACAAAACAATGTCTGCCAATGCTCTGACATCATTCTGAATCATACAATAAACTTTTCGTTCTGTAAAGAGTTCAGACAGAAAAATATTCTTGATAAATGCTGGAAAATATGCTACATTCTCAACGTGACAAGACACCTGAAATGACATTGTTGAAGAATCAATATAAAGGTGTAAACTCACTCCGGGAAGTGCATACAGGCAGTCTGACCGGGAAAACTTTATCGAGGAGGAAAGAAAGGCATGAAAAAATTACTGAACCACATTTTTATTGATGGTTTGAGCGGCATGGCTTTGGGCTTGTTTTCTACACTGATTGTTGGTACAATAATCCAACAGATTGGAAACCTGATCGGTGGAAACATTGGAGACATGCTTTTTATCATGGGAAAGATGGCAGCAGCGATGACCGGTGCTGGTATCGGTGTCGGTGTGGCACACCGTTATCAGGAAAGTCCGCTGGTGGTGCTTTCTGCGGCAACGGCCGGCATGACAGGAGGATTTGCAAGTAAGATTCTGGCAGGTTCACTTCTGGTTGACGGAAGCGTTGTTCTGGCAGGGCCTGGAGAACCGCTCGGTGCATTTGTAGCGGCATTTGCAGGAATTGAACTGGGACATCTGGTTTCCGGTAAGACAAAAGTAGATATTCTGGTAACGCCGATCGTGACAATCGTAACCGGATGTGCAGTCGGTCTGATCGTAGGACCGCCGATTTCCAAATTTATGACCGGACTTGGTGCAATCATCAACTGGGGAACAGAACAGCAGCCATTTATCATGGGAATCGTGGTTTCCGTGCTGATGGGAATGATCCTGACACTGCCGATCAGTTCTGCGGCTCTTGGGATTATTTTAAATCTTTCCGGACTTGCAGCCGGTGCGGCGACGATTGGATGTTGCTGTAACATGGTAGGATTTGCAGTGGCAAGCTATCGTGAAAATAAGGTTGCCGGACTTCTGGCACAGGGCATTGGAACATCTATGCTGCAGGTGCCGAATATTGTAAGAAAACCAATCATATGGATTCCGGCGATTGTTTCCAGTGCCGTTTTGGGACCGGTCAGCACAATGCTGGTCAAAATGACGAGCAATGCAACAGGCTCCGGTATGGGAACCGCAGGATTTGTAGGGCAGATCATGACCTATCAGACGATGGCACCGGAAATCGGAGGTACCATGACAATGATCATCATTGTGGTATTCCAGATTGTGCTGCCGGCAGTGATCACACTGGCAGTGTCCGAATTTATGAGAAAAAAAGGCTGGATCAAAGACGGCGATATGAAACTGGAACTGTAGGAGTGAGCTTAAGCCTCCTGCAAAGTGATTCCGACAGAATCATGTATCAGATTTCCTATGCATCTGATTTGATCAAATATGCAGGAGGTGTAAAAAGAAATTATGAATCGAAAAGGAACAGGGCTTGTCCATATTTATTTCGGGGACGGAAAAGGAAAGACAACAACAGGAATGGGACTCTGTGTGCGGGCAGCCGGTTATGGCTACCGTGTACTGATCTATCAGTTTATGAAAAACAACAAGACGAGTGAACGAAACATTCTGGAAAAGATAGAGAATGTTTCAATCGTAAACGGACTGGATCAGGAGAAATTCAGCTTTCAGATGACGGAACAGGAAAAGAAAGAACGTCTTGCTTTCTATAACAGTCAGTTTGAGAAGGTGACAAAGAAAGCGGTGGAGGAAGACTTCGATGTGCTTTTTCTGGATGAGACGATCTATACGATCAGTGCGGGACTGCTGGATGAAAAGCTGGTACTTGACTTTCTGAAAAAGAAACCGGACAAGCTGGAAGTGATCCTGACCGGAAATACACCAAGCGAGGCGATGATCGCTGCGGCAGACTATGTATCGCAGATCAAAAAGATCAAGCATCCGTTTGATGAGGGTCAGGCATCCAGAATGGGGATTGAAAAATAGAAACGAATCGGAGAGTGTGTGAAATCCGGCACAAAAATATCCGTAAAATGAGGAGTGCCCCCAATGTCTGGTACATTGGAGGCTATTATGAAAAAATTTATTGCTTTGTGTAAAGTGTATCAAAAGCTTTCGCTCTTGAACTGTTTACATAGTAACAATGATGTATGAATAGAATATGAACACTCTGTGAAAAGTGTGTGAAAATAACAAAAACAGGTCTTGAACAGACCTGTTTTTTGTTGGAATGTACTAATACATGACGGAATTGTTGGAGTACAAAGTACGGAACAATTCGTATGCATCTTTTCATCGTAACATCAAAGCTTAATGTTTTTGAACAGGGAGCCAAGACTTGTGGTAGCGGCTTCTGTCTCCGGAAGTTCGAAAGTCTCTTCTTCGACTTCTTCTGCGGCTACATCGTTCAGGGCTTTCATGCTCAGACTCAGTTTTCCGTCTTTGATCGCAGTGATCTTGACTTTTACAGTATCACCTTCGGACAGAACAGCTGCCGGTGTTTTGATACGTTTTTCGCAGATCTGAGAAACGTGCAGCAGACCGGACAGGCCATTTCCAAGGTTGATAAATGCACCGTAAGGTTTGATAGTCTCTACGGTTCCTTCGGTAACGAGTCCGACCTGAACGTTGGAAACTTTTGCTTTGCGTTCTTCATCTGCTTTCTCACGCAGGATCTCTCT
>OGOP01001314.1_pt1 | contig 18073 bp, 13 predicted proteins | sample 1552591 | NCBI WGS metagenome assembly OGOP01 (sample SAMEA2580120, study PRJEB22360) | human gut metagenome | biome: human gut; feature: human-associated habitat; material: faeces | place: Denmark | collected 2008/2010 | reverse complement strand
TCGTAAAGGATCTGAACGGTCTTTCCAAGGAACAGTTCATCGCCGCTCTTGAGGAGAACTTCACGGTCCGCGAGATGGGTAAGGAAATCTACCACCCTGACCATCTGCACAACTTCTCGATGTACCTTGACGGGAAGTGGTACTCTATGGAGGCTCTTCCTGGCCGGTACGACGACAAGGATCCGATCGGAGTTCTGGATGTCACGATCCTCTCGAACCTCGTACTTGACAAAGTGCTTGGAATCAAGGATCTGCGCACGGACAAGAGAATTGATTTCGTAGGTGGAATCAGAGGTCTCGGCGAGCTCAGGCGCAGGGTTGACAGCGGTGAGATGAAGGTCGCCTTCGCCCTCTACCCTGTCTCGATGCAGCAGCTCATCGACATCGCCGACACCGGCAACATCATGCCTCCGAAGACCACGTGGTTCGAGCCGAAACTCCGTTCCGGCCTCGCCATCCACACTCTCGACTAGATGTTTCACGGCCTTCGGAGAGCCGAACGGTCACTGAGCTTGCTTTGCAACCGGTCACTGAACCCGTCAAAGTGACCGCCGCAAGGCCAAGGGAAGTCACGGCCACTGACCAAATTTACTTTCAGGTCAATGAGCCTGTCGAAGTGACAGACGTCGGAATCATAGACACGACCAGCGATCGGCCACCAAAGCCAAACAGCATGGAACAGGCCTCGGCTCACATGAAGGTCAACTAATTATGAATATCAAACTATGCGTTATCCTTCCGTCCTTTCCGGCGGAAGGATAATCGTTTTTCGCAGGTGCCTGATGAGTGAACCGCCTCATCTGGTAGAAGAGTCCGTTATTGATAACGCACTCATATTCAGAAAAAAAGCCGATTCCCTTTGGTCGATTCCAGCCAAAGACTCAACGTTATTAGATTCATTTTCAGCATATTAATCGCCACCGATTGATTATCAATCAGTGCCACGAAAAGCATTGGTCAGATGCAATTTAACACTTCGTCTTAAGTGAGTCAACACTAAAGGCAACATCTTAAGGTATTTGTTTCCAAAGTATTACACGTCACTCCTTGACAATCAACCAGTGCGGATTAAAGCATTGAATGTCAGATAACCAACGACATGCCTTTGGTTCAAACATACCGAAGACAAGTAACTTTATCAATGATAGTCAGGGCATTACATCCCATGCAGAGACGAAAGAGTGAGGAACGGGGGTACCTCGTCTGAAAGATACAACTGATACTCCTGCCAAGATATAGTCTCAAACACAGCCCCTGATACATCTGATGAAATTCTTCCGGACTTATGTACTTTCCTGTCTTTGACACTTTGATTTTAAGATATAAAGGCCCCAGAGCGCTGTAATGGCGATTCTGGGGCTTTTGCAATTATGCAAGTATGTAATGCATCAATGGTGATTTCACGCCGACTGGCAGTCCGTCACGGCGGAACTCACTCCGCGCTGCTTCGTTCGGCCCTCCTACCGTCTCCTGCGTCCTCGCTATCGCGAGAACTTGTATCCGGCAGGCACCTCCCACTTTCCGAGGCCGTGGGCTGGCCACGTCCGCCGTGGCTGACCGCCTGTCGGCTACGCCTCGTCATTGTCCTTTTCATCCTTTGAAGTCTTGATGGAGGCTATGATGCTCTTCATGGCCTTCTTTGTGACTATCTGGGTGTCGGTTCTGAAGCCGGCTGAACCATGCAGGTGATTAGTGAGGTCGGTCCTTGTGTAGGTCGGGATGTATCCTTCTCCCGTTACTTTGAGAAAGTTCATGTCCTGTAGGGTTCCGATTATCTGGTCGGGGCTGAACTTCTCTCCGGCACGGTTGACCTTCTTCGCAAGGTACTTGTATATGATGAGCGCAAGGAAGCAGGTGAGGAAGTGTGCGGTAATGCGGTCGTCGCGTTGGAGGAAGACGGGACGAGCCTCGAATTCGGTTTTGGTAAGTCTGAAGCAGTCCTCGATTATCCAGCGCCCGCCATTCACTTTAATGATTTCCGGAGCGTCGTCCCAAAGGTCGGTGCAGATGCCGTAGAAGCCATCGAAACGGGATTCCTGATCTATCATCTCCTGATTGAGTGAGTAGCTGCTGTACTGGGCGACCTCGCCGTCAACGGTGCACTTCTCGCACTTGATGAAGCGCTTGGGGTCATTCTGGCTCTTGCCGAGTTTGCCGGCGGTGCCGTTTTTTATGCTCTGTTCGGCTCTCGCTATCTGTTTTCCTCGTATATGCTGCAGATAGTCGCGGTACTTGAACGAGAAGGTCACGATCAGTCTCTGCTCCAGTTCTTCACCCGTCTTGCTGAGTTTTGTCTTTATCCAGCGTTCCCGACAGAAAAGCCTGTCCGCATATTCGTCAGAATTCAACTGGGTAAGGTCGTATTCTTCCTTTGACAGTGTTGGGCCATTCTTGGTACTGAAGTCAACCAGTTTCCATCCTGTCGTCTGTGTGGCCCAGTCCTGCAGGTGCTCTTCAAGTTTCTTGAGCGATTGGACGGTAATGAAAGAGCGTTCTCCGACACTGTCGTGCTTCCTGTTGTCGTACGATGACAGGCCTCCGTCAGTGCAGACGACTACTTTTGACAGCCCGAATCTCTCCTTGAGCTTCTCCTCCAAAGGCTTGAGTGTGGTGGTCTCGGCCGTGTTCCCGGGATTGACACAGAACGCAAGTGGAATGCCGTCCATGTCGGTAAACAACCCCATCTGGACTATAGGGTTTGGCCTGTTCTCTTTTGAATGGCCGTATTGGCGGAGGCCGTTTTCCTCTTCCGATTCGAAATAATAGTTGGTGCAGTCGTAATAGATGACCTTATCGCGCCGCTTGCCAAGTTTCAGACTGCGCCTGTATACGTCCGCCTGGATGTCGTCGCTTTCTTCCGCGAGGATGGACAACGCCCTGTATACTTGATGAATGTCGACTTTCGGTTGTTCTATAAATCGCTTTGCATCCTCGAGCGACGACAGCTTGGAACCAGGATAAAGTATCCTTGTGAAGAGCAGCATCTGAAGTATTTCGTCCAGGTCGTACTTGTTCCTGTGGCGCTTCTCTATCTTTCTGCATATCTTGTCCAGACCCAGTTCGTGATACACTTTCTGGAGAAAGAGATATCCGCCATTGTAACATCGCTGGGCATTCTTGTCAATGAGTACGGCGGGATTGCACTCCAGTATTATCTTCTTCCTGTTCTCTTTTTCCTGGGCAGTAAGCTCGGCAACGTACTTTTTGGCTTCTCCGATGGGATCTTCTCCCCCGAAGCGCTTTTCCAGATCTTCAAGAGTGCCGAGGCGCTCTACGTACTTGGTGGAAGGCTTACCGTCTTCGTTGCGGTAACTCTTCTGAACATAGTAGATGGGCTGCTTGCCCATTGACAGAGTCTTTAGAATCATATCTGTAAAATCTAATAAGCATCACAAAAGCATTACAAATATAGAAAATAAATTTGACAAAAAAAAGAGTTCTGAACGAACTCTATCAAATATTTTTAACTATTTTCGGATTTTAAAGTGTCAAACTACCGTGCAGAATAACAATAGCAAAAAAGGCAAAAAACATCATTTCCGCCTTTTGGAGCAGAAAAACAGTAGTTTGGAACAAATTAAATTCATCCAACCTTGCTTGTTTTATAAAAAAGATATACCTTTGCAACGAATAGTTTTTTCATAGGTTAAGTTTTAGGTTAGAATTGCGAACGGGGTCTGCTGCGACAGCAAACCCCGTTCATCTTTTATATCCATAAGTGATTAATAATGAGGCGATTACCCCCCCCTGTGCGTGTCCTTTCATGGAAACGGCGACTTTCAGGTTGATTGGAGATGGGGTGAATGGCATGTTGGAACTATCATTGGAATGGAAAAAAATGCGTAAAAAGTGATAAAAAACAACTATCCCGGATTTTGTGACACACAAAATCCGGGATAGCCGTTTTTACCTGTTTTTGACCAATCGTCCTATTTTTTTCAACGACGGTGTGGAGTCCGGTGTGAAGTCGTTGGTGGAGTTGTTGGTGTCGGTCAGCTTGCCGTCATTGCCTCTCTTGCGGAGGACGGACTTGCCGTAGCGCTCAGGGTCCTTGTCGATCTTGCCGCAGTGTGTCCAGCCGGCGTCGATGGACTCATCCCAACTGGTGTACTGGAAGTCCTCCTCGATGGCGGTGTTCACGCCGTCCAGAACCCAAGTGTTAGGAATCTTGTAGGCTTTAGAGATGTTCATCTCAAAGTCTCCGACGAGGGAGTGGTTGATGTATTTGCCTTCCCACTTATAGCCGGCGAGGTAGGATTCCTTTGTGACACCGTAAGGTGGCATAGAGATGATGTAACCCTCGAATCCTCTGTCGTGGAGAACCCAGATTGAAAGTGTGTAAGTAAACCAGATGTCAAGGTTCGGCACATCCGGGTTGTCCACATCCTGGTTGGATGATGAGGTGGACTTGTCATACCATTCGAAATCAGCGCCGCTCAGATCGAATGAGTTCGGATTGGTCGCCAGATGGTTCTGCGCGTTGTTCGCGATGATCAGGGATTTACCAGGCTCCACAGGAACATCGTGTCCGCCGCCAGGAATGACATAGACGGTTCCCACACCACAGGCCTCTTTCTTGATCGGATCCAGGAACTCAAACGGAGTCTTTGTGGAAGAAGGGTACTTTGCCTCTGAGATCATAAGGCCGTCAAGATAGAGAAGCTCGTCGGAGTTGTTCGTGATCTTAAAATACTGGTCCCCGTGGAACTTGTCCGGCTTGCCGGTTGTAGGAAGAGCGTTGCTGGTGAAGAACACTTCCTCGATAAGAACCTCGCCCGGCTCGATGTTTCTCCAGCTTTGCTCCAGAGAGACTTTCTCCAATTCCGCTCCGGCGGTTGTCTTGAGAACAACATCAGCGGTACGGTAAGCGTCGGTCCTGTTGGTGTCAAGCTGAAGGACGACACTGTCCTTTCTGGTCTCGGCCACGGAAATCCATTCCGGAGTCTCACCTACTTCATACACATAGCCTTGAACGGCAGGGAAAGCGACTCTGCCACCTTTGCCTCTGACCTTCAAAGCGGAAGACTCAGGCTGCTCCGGCGGAACAGGACCGTTCTGGGTGATCTTGAAAGATTGCAGTCCGAGAGCCGTGTTGAATGTCAGCGTAGAGGTTCTCGGGGTAGCGTCCTCGTAAGGCTCGACCGTGACGGTGACCTCAGTGTCGGAAGTTCCGCTGAGAGCCGAGACCGTGTACCAAGTGTCTGTCTGCGGCACCTGTGCCGTCCAGTCTCTGTTGGTGGAGATGAAAACTTTCTGCTCGCCTCCGTTGGCGTCAAACTTCAATTCCTCGGTTGAAATTGTGAAGACCGGATTTTCATCTTTGCAGGCCGCAAGCGCGAGCGCTGCCGAAAGGATCAAAAGTAACTTTTTCATAATCTATTAGTTGTTAACAATGATTGAATTCTTTTTCTAAAACGCCAGTCCTATCGCGGCGGTCAGAAACCCAGCGTGCCCAAAGCCGTCGATGGCTCTGAACGTGAAATCCGGCCTGAGGAAAACGGCGGTGTTCTGCCCGACCTTGCGCTGGATTCCAAGGCTCAGTCCGGCTGTCGTCCGGTCTGAGGTGATCATCGAATGAAAATGCTCGTAATGATCCAGAACCCTCGCTTCAGTGTACTCCGCCGGAATCGAAAGCGTCCCGGCCATCCCGAATGCGTGGTTGAACCTCACCTCGGCGCTGAACAGCCACTCCTTGCGCGACTTCCTCAAACCCGCGTTCAAACCCGCCTCCGCGAATCCGAAGGACATCTCCCTTTTCGGGAATATGTATTCGGCGGACGATTGGTAATATTCAAAGTCCGGCGCCACGCTGATCGTTCCTGCGGCTGACGGAATCTCCACCGCGCCTTTAAGATTGGCGGACAGAATCCGGTTCCGGTACATAGTCAGGGAACCTAACACAGCATATTCCTTGTTCTTGCCCGTGTCGATGATGTTCTCCGTGCTTTGCCGCAGCTCGTAGCCTATCCCTGCGAGAACATTCCACTTCACAGAGCCGCTGAACCGTTTGTAACCGACAAGACCGTCCACTTTCTGAATCCACAGATCCGAGATCGGCACTTCATTGTTGGCGACCAGCAGACATTCGATGCCCAAGCTGTTGTAGGACAGCAATCCGGTCCAACCGTCGGGATGGCCCGGCGTGACCGTCGCGGAGACTTCCCAACCGTGGCCATTGTACCTGCTTGAGGTAAAGTCTCCCGCACCGTCGAATCTGGCGAAATGGCTTCCCAGACCTGTGAAATGCAGTTCCGAGGTGTTCGCCCCAAGCGGATCATAGAAACTGACATCCTGCGACTGTTTGTAAACCCTGAACGCGGCGTTAAGGTCAAAGACATAGCCTTTGGCCGCGATTCCACCGGTCAGCGCTGCGTTCAGGTCGGATGTGACCGATCTTGGACGCGGATCCACCTGCCGGAACTCGTGCAGTGCCCTGTAACCACCGTAAACCCCGATGTGCGCCTTCCCGATCAGCCTGGACCAAGCTCCGTAGAATGAATATTGCTCCTTCTGGAGATTGCCGCCGATCGTGTCCACCATCACATCCGGGTAGAGCAGCTCAAAATCCGATGTGGAGTTCCAAAGGACGTTCCTTTTCACCCCTCTTGAATATTCCGCCCCGGCCCTGACCGCCGAATGGTTCTGCAATCTGATCAATGAATATACCTTCACCGAACCCTGATCCAGCCCGTCGCCTTCCTGTGGCAGTAGAGCGTCATCCTCCCGGCGCAAGTCATAGACCGCCTTGATCTCTGAATATGTCGGGATGTCCCAGAGCAGGAAACTGCCTGCGTTGTGGCCGGCGATCTCGCTTCGCCCCAAGGCACGGACAGGGGACAGATATCTCTCCGAGGCCGAGTTGACATCAGATTTATCTTGTCCACGGGCCGGTGTCACGGCCGCCAGAACTGTGAATATTATGCAGACGATCCTGTTCATTTCAGTACTGTCAATTCAAGGTTCAAAGTCTCCTTGTCGTTCAGCAAGGTCACGGAGGTCATCGGCGAGTTGTAACCCGCGAAACGTACCTTCTTGCGCTGACCGTCGCTGAACACGGCCTTGCCGTCGAAGGAGATCATATATATTCCTTTCCTGAGCTTGACCGTGGCGGTCCCGACCTGAAATGTCGGAATATCATATTCCTGCCTCGTGTTGAGGTCTCGGATGAATGACCCGTCAAGGGAATTGTCCACCTCGACCCTTTCAATTCCGGCGCTGACGGACGGGCAGGTCACGTTGAGGGTCACAATCGAGAATACGTTCTGGCCGGAGTCTTTCTCGCAGCCGCAAAGGACGACCGAAAGCATCAGGAGAATATTTCGTATGGTTTTGTGTGTCAGCATATTCATTAAAGTTTGAAGTTAAGCTCCATTCCGAAGTACGGCAGGACGGAGCGGCGGACGAGGATGCCCATATTCGTCCTGTAGTCAGGCGAGACATCCAGAATCTTGTTCACGAACAGGGCGCAGGAGATCTTGTCGTGGTAGATCTTCTTGGTGGCCTTGAGGTTGATGTTCATACTGAACGGGATTCTGAAATAGATGGACATCGAAGGGGTATATTCCCGGATCATCTGCGCCAGGATTCCGTTCGCGGCGGATTCGTCCGTGAAAGGGTGGCTCTCCAGATTCTTGTCGATGTAGGATATCGGGCGGGCGTCTTTCGCCGTGTTCTGGCTTCCGGTGAACCATTGGCACTGGAACGAGGTCGAGAAGATCATCCCAAGCTTCGGGATCTGGGTGTCGAACATAAAGTTCGTGTTGAACACCTCGCGCAGGAAACCGTCCGTGTCCTTGTAGTAGCCGACGTAAGGATAGGTCTTGCCGGCCACGACCACCGAAGGCCTGTAATATGTCGGCTGGCTGTTGCTGTACCTCGTTCTGAACCAGGCGCCGCTGACGGTGACCTTGGTCCTTATCGGGCGGATTCTCGGAGCGGACAAGGTGAACTCGATACCTTCCTTGAGGGTGCGGCTGCCGTTAGTGTTGAATGAATATCCCACCAGAAGCGTGTCCGGAACCCACAGGGTCGTCTCCACGGAAGGCAGGCCGGTAAGGGTGCTCTTGTCGATCGTCTCCTCTTGGTAGTCCTTGTAGATGAGCCGTGTGAACTCGCTGGCGTACCTGAACCCGGAGGTCATATCCTCCCTGAAATAGTCGATGTTGAACGAGAACTCCCGGCCGACCTGCACATCGGCGGCGATTTCCCACTTGAAGTTCCTCGCCGCCTTGAGACCGAAGTTGGTAGGATTAATCTTCAGCACATAGACGTTGATCCTGCGAAGATTCTCCTCGACAGGCCAGTAGTTCATCTGAGTGACATCGTAATAGATAGGATCCGGATAAAGCTGATCCATCGTCGGGAACTTCGTGTGCCATCCGGCTCCTCCGGACAGTCCGACCTTGACATCCTTGCCGAGGGATTTCTCCAGCCTGAGGTTCAGCCTCGGGTCGAAGTACGGCTTCATATTCACTGAATATTCCTTTCCGGCTCCCGCCATCGCCGCCACCCTCACTCCGGCGAGCCATTCGGCCTTGAACCCGTTTCCGAAAGTCCAGACGGAATTGTCTTCGATGAAAGCCGACATCTGGTGTGTGGCCGGGATTGAGGAATAGTCTCTCGGGCGGACATTCATATCCACGGAGAACGGCCTCTCGGGATCGAATATGGTGCCTTTGCCGAAGTTCTTGTTGACATTCCACTGTGCACCGGCCTTGAATGTGTTTGAGATGCTCCCTAAGTCCTTGCGGAACTTCGCCGTGCCTTTGAGGTAAGCATAGAACGGCTTTCCGTCCACTTTCAGGGTGGCCTCGTACTTGTAAGGCACGATCGTGACATCGAACTCGCCCTCCTCCAGACTGGTCGAAAGCGGCATCGGTGAACTATATTCCACGAATTTCCATCTGTCGATCAGGTCTTTCTCGTAGGTCAGGGACCCTGTGATGTCGAGGCTTTGGAAGAACGATTTCAGGCTCTTGCTCCGGACTGTATATTCCCCGCCCAGCGCGAAGCGGCTGTAGTTGGACTTGTAGGTCTCGATCGGACCGCAGTCGCCGAAGTCCAGATTCTTGTCGGACTTCTGGTTGTCGAACGAACCGGTGTAGTCCAGGCTTCCACTGAGGGTTCTGACAAGCTCCCCGGTCCAGGTCTTGCCGATCCTGTAGCTTCCGGTCAGACGCTTGTAGTTCTGTCTCGTGTTCCTTGGATCCGCCCTGGAATCCAGAAAATTACCGCTGAAGTTCATCGTCAGCTTGTCGGTCTTGCCCCACTCCAGATCCTTGCCGAGGTAAAAGAGCTTGCTCTTCATATCGGCCTTGAAGCGGGCTCTGGTGTCGTTGCCGCCCTTGCGCCGCTTTATGTTGACAAGGCCGCTGGTGAGGTCGCCATATTCAACTGAAGGGATTCCGCGGATGATCTCGACGGATTCCACATCCTCGGTTGTGATTGTGCGCATATCGACTCCGGCGTTGACGAATGATGATCCGTAGTTACTGTAGGCCGGTGTGGTCTGGAGGTTCGCGTCGTTGTTGACCGGAACTCCATCGATGAGGAAACGTATTCCGAGGGATGAGGTGTTGTAGTTGTCACCGGAGACCGAAACAGCTCTCAAATCTATGGTCTTCGGAGTTGAGAATGAAGGATCTACGGAGCGTCCGCCTGGCAGCAACTCCAGCAGGTCAGCGAAACTTGACGGCTGGATATGCGCGATCGCGTCCTGCCCGATCCGTGACGAGCTTGTCAGCCCGTGGCTCTCGGTCGCCGTCACCACCACCTCGTTGATGGCGAATGAATCTTGGGCTAATGAATATCTTCCGTCCTTCCTTACCGCTGTGGTCAGCGTTTTGTAACCAAGACAAGTGATCTGAAGCGTCCCGCCGGTGGCCTTCAGCTTGAACCTCCCCAAAGAGTCAGTGACATCCCAGACCGCCTGGTTACCTTTTATGGTCACGGCGGCTCCGGCGACCGGCGAACCGTCCGCCTGATCGACAACGGTGCCGCCAACCTGGGCGAACGCGCTGATAGACAGCAACGTCGCCGCCACGATGATGGTTAATGACTTTATTTTTGCCTCGAACACTTTTTGATTTTCTTTTTTTTCAGGCTGCAAAATTATCATCAAACCAATCTTTGGTCAATGCCAATAAATTGGGAAAATATTCCCGCTTCTTAACCACTCTTTGTGATGGTGACCAGCACGGTGATGCGCCCTCTCTTTTTAGTGCCGTGGCACTTAACTGCTTGTTTTATAGCTAAATGACCGATATCCTGGTCTTGGATTTGACACCAGGAGATGGCTCTTATAGTTGATAATCAACTTCTTGCCTGCCACGCTGGCGAATACCAACAGTTAGCGATTGTGAAAATCTTACAAAATGAATATTTTTGTATCGTAATTTGAAGGTGTTACTATGCTGGAGGAGTGGGATGCCGGCGGTGTTGGTGGCAACTGAGAGATAATTTTTACAGCAGGCAATCACTTGTCTGCGGGAGACAAGGTATATGAAACTTTCTGAACTGAAGACTGGAGAGGTCGGAGTCATCGCCAAGGTGAACGGCCACGGGGGGTTCCGGAAGAGGCTCATCGAGATGGGCTTCATCTCCGGAAAGCGTGTTGCTGTCGTGCTGAACGCTCCGCTTAAAGATCCTATTGAATATGAAATACTTGGCTACAAAGTTTCGCTGCGCCGCTCCGAAGCCGGACTGATCGACGTGATCAGCGAGGAGGAGGCCAAGGCCTCCGTTGACTCCAAGCAGGACTTCACGTCCATCTGCGACGTGGACTGCGACGAGGTCGCCGCGCTGAATCTGGAGATGGCCCGTCTGGCAAAGGAGAGGCACCACGTCATCCGCGTCGCCCTCGTCGGCAACCCGAACTGCGGAAAGACATCCCTCTTCAACATCGCCTCCGGCAGCCACGAGCACGTCGGCAACTACAGCGGCGTGACAGTGGACGCGAAGGAAGGGCATTTTGAATATGGCGGCTACAGGTTCGTCTTCGTGGATCTGCCGGGAACATATTCATTGTCAGCCTACAGCCCTGAGGAACTCTACGTCCGCAAGAACCTGGTCGAGAACGTGCCTGATGTCGTGGTCAATGTCGTGGACGCTTCCAACATCGAGAGGAACCTCTACCTCACTACCCAAGTTATCGACATGAACCTTCGTGTGGTGATGGCTCTGAATATGTACGACGAGCTTCAGGCGAGGGGAGACAGCCTCGACATCAAGCAACTTGGCTATCTTCTTGGTGTGCCTGTCTGTCCGACCGTGAGCCGTGACGGGACCGGCATCCCCGAGCTGCTGGACACCGTGATCAAAATCTACGAGCAGCACGACGAGAGGCTGGCCAGACACATCCACATCAACCACGGCCCTGAACTGGAGAAGAGCATCGACCGCATCAAGCTCCTGATCCAGAAGAACCAGGACATCCGGGACAGGTACTCCACCCGCTATCTGGCCATCAAGTATCTGGAGAACGACAAGCAGATCGACGGGGTGATCGCCACCCTGCCGAACGCCGGCGAGATCGCCCAGGTGCGCTCCGAGGAGACGGCCCGTATCGAGAACCTGATCCACACGAGTCCGGAGTCCGCCATCGTCGATGCGAAATATTCATTCATCCACGGAGCTCTCGCCGAGACTTACACCCAGCATGTCGAAGCCAGGCCGCGGAAGACCGTCACCGACAGGATCGACGCGGTCGTCACGAACAAATGGGCCGCGTTCCCGATCTTCATACTCCTTCTTTACCTCATCTTCCAGTCCACGTTCACGCTGGGCAACTATCCGATGAACTGGATCGACTGGCTGGTGGGGCAGTTCGGGGATTTCGTCGCGAACTTTATGAAGGACGGCTGGTTCAAGGATCTTCTCGTAGATGGCGTGATCGCCGGAGTGGGAAGCGTGCTTGTGTTCCTGCCTAACATATTGATTCTCTATTTCTTCCTTTCAATAATGGAAGATTCCGGGTACATGGCGCGCGCCGCGTTCATCGTCGATAAGCTGATGCACAGGATCGGCCTTCACGGGAAATCCTTCATCCCGATGGTTATGGGCTTCGGCTGCAACGTGCCGGCGATTATGGCGACCAGAGCCATCGAGAGCCGCAAGAGTCGCCTAATCACGATCGCCATCATTCCGTTTATGTCCTGCGCCGGCCGGCTGCCGATCTTCGTCCTTCTCGCCGGAGCTTTCTTCCCGCATAACTCCGCCCTCGCTCTTTTAGGAATATACTTCCTCGGGGTCCTGCTGGCGATTCTGTCGGCGGTCGTGCTGAGCCGTTTCATCAAGGAGGATGACCTCCCGTTCGTGATGGAGCTGCCTCCTTACAGGGTACCGACCGGAAAGGCCATCTGGCGACACACCTGGGAGAAGGGAAAGCAATATCTTGAGAAGATGGCCACCACGATTCTGATCGGCTCAGTCGTGATCTGGTGCCTTGGCTATTTCCCGCGCTCCGACAAAGGCGCTGAGTATCAGCAGGAACATTCGTACATCGGCCAGCTCGGCAAGGCTGTCTCACCGGCTCTTGATCCGCTCGGATTCAGCTGGAAGATGGACATTGGCCTTTTGACTGGTGTCGTTGCGAAGGAGTTGGTTGTCAGTACTTTGGGCGTGATGTACGCTTCGGACGAGCCGGCTGTCTCCGGAGCTGTCGAGGCCGCCGACACGGATGTCCTTGCCGCCGACACCCAGCTTCAAGGCACATTGGCGCGCTCGGTCACCCTGCCAGCCGCGGTGGCCTATATGATATTCATTCTCCTGTATTTCCCTTGCATCGCTACCTTTGTGGCGATCAAGAACGAGACCGGCAAATGGCGCTGGGCCGTGGCGGTCTGCGTCTACACGATGGTGGTCGCCTGGCTCGCCGCCTTCATCGGCTTCCACATCACCGCACTGCTGATATAGAGGCTATTGAGGAATATTTAATATATTTGTAGGGGAGTTTCTTCTTCCTCCGCTTTCGGTGAAGGCGCGAAGGCTTGAGGGAATGTAAATAAATCTGAATATGAAGAAATATACAATAGATATGTCCGTGTCGGACTTGATTGACATCGACTACAGCCTGCTTCAGGTGATCTCCAGAATGGGGCTTTCCCTTAAATACGCCGGCCTGCCGGTGGCCGAGGCCTGCCGGAACAGCGGCGTCGATCCGGACACATTCATCCTGATCTGCAATGTCTATTCCTTCCCGGACCACGTGCCGTCAGAATCAGAACTGGAGAATGGAAACATCAAGGACATCATCGGCTACCTCCACAGATCCCACCTCTACTACACAGGAAGGGCTCTCCGTACCCTGGAGGCCTCGTTCGACAGACTTGTGGAGTCTTTCGATGAGAGGCAGAAGAAGGTTGTCCTGAAATTCTTCAACGACTACAGGGATGAGCTTGACAAGCATTTCGCCTACGAGGAGGAGGTGGTCTTTCCGTATGTCGAGTCCCTGCTGCGAGGCGCGGCGGGAGACTCTGAATATTCCATCGAGCAGTTCGAGGAGCATCACGAGAACGTGGAGGAGAAGCTTGAGGACTTGAAGAACATCGTGATGAAATATCTTCCGGGGGACTGCTCCAACGAGTTGAAGATTATGGTGTTGCTGTCAATCTATCATCTGCACGATGATCTGAGGAGGCATACCTACGTTGAGAATAATATTCTTGTGCCGATAGTAAGCGGGTTTGAGCGTGATGGAAAATAGGAAGACTGTGACATTGATCGTGCCGTCTGACATTGTCGCCAGGGGGCTTGAGAGCATTCTTTCTGAACACGGTGAATTTCAGGTTCAGGAGAATCTGGTTGACTGTTCAAGGGCCAGCGAGGCGAGGCTTCGCAATCTGGCTCCGGACATCATCATCATTGACCCGTCTGTCTTTGATTTCCAGGGTCGGAAGGAGGGGCGTCTGGCGATCGCCGAGCTTTGCGACGCTTCCGTGATCGCGTTGGAGGGGCCGGCTGTGACGGAGGATGTTCTGAAGCAGTATGACGGGGCTATTTCGTTGTATGATGATTCTGTGGGGATATTGAAGAAGATTCATTCGGCGGATGATTCTCGGCAGCCTGACGTGGCTTCCGATGGGGATGAGCTTTCGGCGCGTGAGAAGGAGATTCTGGTGTGCGTGGCGCAGGGGATGCTCAACAAGGAGATCGCCGACAAGTTCAGTCTGTCCATCTACACCGTCATCACGCATCGTAAGAACATCACGCGCAAGACCGGCATCAAGACCGTCGCCGGTCTCACCGTCTATGCGATCCTCAACAATCTCATTGACATTAATTCTGTTCTGTAGTACTAAAGGATAGGCAATACCCCTCTCAACCAGAATTTTGCACGTTACCAAAATTCTTGGGTCGAGAGGGGTATATGCCTATAGGCTAACTTGTCCGAATGGTTCAAACCTTATTCCGTCACAAAGTCTTCGGTGTGCTATTTCAGGTTAATCTCCGCAATGACGGGATAATGGTCTGAGTAGCGGACGCGGGGGACGGAATGGGAGACGGCGGTGAAATGCGACGGGTAAAGAATATAATCGATGCGGATGAAAGGCCAGAGGAATGAATATGTCGCTCCGAAGCCTTTGCCGGCTTCCACGAAGGAGTCGTCCCGGCCCTTCTTTAGACGGTTGTAGGTGTACGACATCGGATTGTCGTTGAAATCTCCCGTCACGATGGCCTCCAGCGTGCAGTCCTCGATGTCCGACATCACTTTGTCCACCTGCTCCGGCCTCCTTCTGATGGACTTCTTCATTTTCTCCTCCGTCTCCCACATCAGTTCTCCGTCCTTGTCCGCCACAGACTTCTTGAGCCGTGACAACGACACGTTATAACTCTCAAAATGACAGTTATAGACCCGGATTTCGGCACCTTCTCCGATTTTCAGGTCAGTAAATATCGCAAGATTCGAGCTTTTGTCGAACATCAGTTTCCCCTTGTTGAGAATAGGGAATTTGCTCAGTGTCACGTTGCCGTAACTTCCCTTGTCTGTCACGAACATGAAGTAACCAACATGATACCCGGGGAAACGCTTCTCGAAGAACCTCGCCACATCATATTCCCCAGGCAGATTGACTTCCTGAAGGCACACGATGTCGGCATCGTTCTCCATGATGAACCTCACGACCGAGTCGGCGCATGCCGCCCTGCCGCCTTCTTTCTTGAACTCTTGAGCGCTCCCCAAGGCGAAGTGCCCCACGTTGTAAGTCAGTATTTTGACTGTCTCTGATCCTCTTTCCGCCGCACCGGATGAAAACTGGAAATACCGGCCGATGAATATCAGCGAAGGGAGCAACGCCAGCAGTGGAATCAGAAACGAACTCGAGCCTCTTTTGATCGCAAGGACAAGGAATATCCCGTTCAGGATCGCGATAGGCACGAACAAAAGCCCGAAGACGGTCATATACCAGGCTTTTGCCGGATTCACGACCATCGAGGCGTAACTGAGCAGAAGCAGGAAAGCCGAAATCAACATCAGCAATCTCGCCATGATGCCGCTGAACGAAGTCTCATGTGAATTCCCGCTCATCCCAGATCAGTTTGTCACCTTTGCCAGAGTTTTCCGGATTTTTTCCAGTAGAGAAGTAGCAGGAAGCCGAACAGCATTCCTCCGAGGTGGGCGAAATGCGCCACGCCGTCCATTGTCCCGGTCACGCCGGTGAAGAGTTCAATGGCGATGAATATCAGGACGAACCATTTGGCCTTCAGAGAGATTGGCGGGAATATCAATGTCCAGATGTCGTTCGGGTAAAGCATAGCGTAGCCGATCTGGATTCCATAGATCGCTCCGGAGGCTCCGAGCGTAGGGGTGCGCAGAAGATTGATCTGTCCTGCGGAGAGGATTCCCGAATTGGCTGACGCCATTGCCTCCATCTGGAAATATTCCACGACAGTGTGGGTCAGCGCCGCTCCGAGTCCGGCCACGAAATAGAAGATGAGATATTTCTTTGAACCGATCGTCCTCTCCAGTGCCGAACCGAACATCAAGAGGCAGAACATGTTGAAGAAAAGATGCCAGAACCCTCCGTGCATGAACAAGTAAGTGATTGGTTGCCAGATGCGGAAGAATGGGGAGGCCGGGTAGAACATCGCGAATGTGCTGACCATGAAGTTCTGGTTGATCACCGTGGCGATGTACATCACTATATTGATCAGCAGAATATTCCGTGTGACCGGCGGGAACCTGTTGAGGAATCCGCCTATTCCTGATTGCCTGTCATCGTAGTAGTAGGGCATAATCCTATAATATTCAAAAAATTAAAATAACTTTTCCACCTGAGCGGAGGTCATGATCGCCATGATCCTTTTGCCATTGCCGGTCAGTTCGGGGTTGCTGCTTGAAAGCAGGGTGTCCAGCAGGTGCCGCGCCTCCATCGGGGAAGCCAGCGGGTCGCAGCTTGACGCTCCCAGCAGGGCAATCTTCTCAGCCATAGCCGCTTCCATCACTCCCGGCAGCGATGAACTGTCATCCGAGAGGATCAGCAGCAGGTCAGAGACCATCGTCTGGATCTTTCCCGCCTCGCACGAATATCCTTCCGGAACCCCGTTGACCACAATCGTGTCTGTCCCGAACGGTGAGATGTCAAAACCGAGTCTGGCGAGCAGCTCGGCCTTGTCGTCGAAAACGGCTCTGTTCGCGGCTCCGACCTCTACCTTCACCGGGAACATATTCGCTTGCGTGACGTGCTCGTTCTTTGTGAGGGCCGCCAACGCCCTGTCGTAAAGTATTCGTTCTCTGGCCCTTCTGACGTTCACAATCATCAGACCGTCCCTTGCCGGGGCGACGATATATTTTCCGCCGAGGATGCGGCGCATATCCTGCGCTACACCGGCTGCGATCTTGCGATGGCAGGTCGCGGAGTGTTCGGAGATCCGTGGCTTTTTGCCGAGGCAAACGCGCTGCTCTCCGGCAAAGAGATACCGGAAAAGCCGCCGCTTGCCGAGCGCATGGATCTCGCTTTAAGGCATACAAAAATGTATGCGGAAAAATTCGGCGAGCGCCTTGCATGCCTTGAGGCGCGGCACCAGATACCGTGGTACCTCAAGGGCGTGGCGTACGCCGGGTACTATAAGCAGCGCCTTGTGAAGGTCGAAACGCTCGATGAGCTTGAGGAAATAATAAAAGGTATAAAGAGAGAGCTTGTATGACTGAAGTTTCTGAAAAGAAAATAATCGAAAAAGTTCTCGGCGGCGACGCAAACGCCTTTGAAGAGCTTGTGCTGAGGTACGAAAAAACGGTCTATAACCTTGCGCTGCGCATGGTGGGGGACCGCGACGATGCCTTCGATATGACGCAGGAGGCGTTTATCAAGGCCTACGGCAGCCTTTCCTCGTTCAGGGGCGACAGTAAGTTTTCCGTGTGGATATACAAGATAACGACGAACGTCTGCCTTGATTTTCTGCGCTCGAAAAGCCGAAAGCAGCAGGTATCTCTTACCGTGAGCGACGATGACGAGGATGCTCAGCTTGACATCCCCGACCCGAAAGCCGACCCCGAGCAGCAGCTTATAAAAAAGATAAGCATGCAGTCGGTGGAGGAGGGATTGAAGACTCTGCCGGATAAGCAGCGGCAGATACTTGTCATGCGAGAGCTTTGCGGCATGAGCTATGCCGAGATAGGTAAGGCGCTTTCGCTTGAGGAGGGCACGGTCAAGTCGCGTATTTTCCGCGCGCGTAAGAGATTGTGCACATTTTTGCTCGACAGCGGGAACATTCCGGAGTCTATAGCGTCAAAAGGAATGAAAGGAGGCGGCAAAAAATGATAGACTGTGAAAAATGCAGAGAAATGATAAGCTGCCTTCTTGACGGCGAGCTTAGCCAAGCAGAGCAGAGCCTCGTGCGCGAGCATATTGCCTCCTGTCCCGAATGCAGAAGCGTTTATGATGCATTTTCGGCAGTGTCGGAGCAGATGCATGAGGAAGAGCCGCTGCCCGAAGAACTGCATGAAAAGATTATGTCCGGCATAAAGGCAAAGCCGAAGAAGAAAACCGGTATAGTGTGGATAAAATATCTGTCCGTAGCGGCATGCCTTGCCCTTGTCATATTCGCGGGAGCCAAAAGCGGTATGTTCGGACCGGCG
>OGOP01001312.1_pt1 | contig 18091 bp, 17 predicted proteins | sample 1552591 | NCBI WGS metagenome assembly OGOP01 (sample SAMEA2580120, study PRJEB22360) | human gut metagenome | biome: human gut; feature: human-associated habitat; material: faeces | place: Denmark | collected 2008/2010 | reverse complement strand
ATCGGAAGTATCAGTGATGATGCCGTATTTTATTTAATGTCCAGAGGCATGAGCGAGGAAGATGCCAGGGCGCTTCTTGTCAGCGGATTCGCAGATAATGTGTCAAAAGAGCTTCCGCTGGAATATGCCGTAGAAATGAACAATCTGATTCGTCTTGAAATGAAGGGCAGCATAGGATAAGGAGAGAAGGCCATGACAGATATGATGATCAATAAGCTCCCATCGAAGACCTGGAATTGGCTGAAGGTCAATGAGACAAAGCTTCCCTGGGATATGGAACATACAACCGTACTTCCGGAAGAAAACGTGGCGGTGAAAGAAGAACCTGTCCATTTTTCCGTTCAGGGAGAGGGAGAATACAGCAGTAAGAAATTTAATATTCATGCGGCAAAGGACGAGCAGATCACCGTTTATATGGATTATACGCCGGAGAATAAGCTTGCCGTGTACACGAGTCTGACTCTGGAGGAGGGAGCGCATGTCCGTCTCATCCAGTTACAGCACAGCGCAGAGAATTCTCTTGTATATAATACCATTCAGGGATTCTGTGAAAAGAATGCCCGTATCGAACTGGTTCAGGTTTATCTTGGAAAAGGCGATATTTATTCGGACACAGCGATCGATTTAAAGGGTGAGAAAAGCAGCTTTAAGAGTGATATCGGATATATTGGAGAACATACCCATGTCATTGATATGAATGAGGTAGTCAACCATTTGGGCAGATGTACGGAAAGTGAAATTAATGTACAGGGCTCCCTGCGGGATGGAGCGAAGAAGATTTTCCGGGGAACGATTGATTTTAAGACAGGGGCTTCTGATTCCGTAGGAAACGAGCAGGAAACCGTGCTGATGCTGGGCGAGGACGTGGAGAATAAGACGGTTCCAGTGATTCTTTGTTCCGAAGAAAATGTAGTAGGTAACCACGGCGCAACGATTGGAGAGCTGGATGAGGATACACTGTTCTATCTGGCAAGCAGAGGGATCAGCAGGGAACAGGCAGAAAATATGATGGCAAGAGCCGGTGTTGAGCGTTTAAAGAGCCTTATTGCAGACGAAGCTTTTACCACAATGATTGACGAAGAACTGGGAGGGAACAGCATATGACAGATTACAGGAGCGATTTTCCCCTGCTGACTTCCCGAGGATTTCGGAAGGACGTTGGCATGGAGCATGACTGGATTTATATTGATAATGCAGCAACCTCGCAGCGTCCGCAGGCTGTCCTTGATGCGGAAGAAGAGTTCTATAAAGAGCATAATGCCAATCCGTTACGGGGCAATTATCCCCTTAGCATTGAAGCAACGCAGATGTATGAAGATGCCCGTAAGGCAGTGCGTGATTTTATTGGAGCAAAATCGGTAAGAGAAATCATTTTTACCAGAAACACAACGGAAAGCATCAATCTGGTTGCATACAGCTACGGCTTAAGTCATGTAAAGGCAGGGGATGAGATCTTAGTATCCATTATGGAGCATCACAGCAACCTGCTTCCCTGGCAGATGGTGGCAAGAACAACAGGCGCGGTATTGCGGTTCATGGAGTGCCGGCAGGATGGTTCCCTTAATTTGGACGAGGTACGGGAGCAGATTACGGAGAAAACCAGAATTGTTGCCATTACGCAGGTATCGAATGTGCTTGGCAGAGTGAATCCGGTGAAGGAAATTGCAGCGATGGCGCATGAGAAAAATGCGGTTGTTGTGGTAGACGGCGCACAGAGTACACCACACATGGCAGTCAATGTACAGGAACTGGATGCAGATTTTTTTGCCTTTTCCGGGCACAAAATCTTCGGACCGATGGGAATCGGAGTCTTATATGGAAGGAAAGAATTATTAAAAGTGATGCCGCCATTTCTATCCGGTGGTGAGATGATTGAGTCTGTGAGCAGAGAAGGCGCAAAATATGCAGAGCTTCCACACAAATTCGAGGCCGGTACGGTGAATGCTGCAGGAGCAATCGGACTGCATGCGGCAATCAACTATGTGCAGAAGATCGGATTTCCTGCGATGCAGGAGCAGGAGCTTAAAGTGACAAAGCGTGCTTTCGACGGACTGAAGGAGCTTCTGCATGTTCATGTACTGGGATCGGATCAGCCGGAAGAGCATACGGGAATTCTGACATTTACGATTGATGAAGTACATCCGCATGATGTCAGTGAAATCCTGATTGCAGATGGAATATGTGTCCGGGCGGGACATCATTGTGCACAGCCCTTGCTGCAGCATCTTGGAATCGGATCAGCCACACGTGCAAGCTTTATGTTTTATAATACGGAAGAAGAGGCAGAGCTTTTTGTAAAGAGTATCGCAAGCGTAAGGGAGCGGATGGGATATGGAAAATAGAAGCTTTTATAATGAGATTTTAACCGAGCATAATGTACGGCCGGAATTCAAGCATGATCTGCCGGACGCCGACATTGTTCTTGAGGGTGTCAACCCGAGCTGTGGAGATGATATTTTCTTAAAGCTGAAGGTCGAGGATGATATGATTGTGGACGGAGCGTTTGTGGGAGATGGATGTGCGATCTCGCAGGCTTCTGCGGATATCATGCTGGGAATGGTTATCGGCAGGAAGAAAGAGGATGCCTTACAGCTTGGGAGAACCTTTATGAAGATGATTAAGGGAGAAGCCAGTGAGGAAGAAATTGACTCTCTGGAGGAAGCATCCGCGTTACGCGATATTGCCCATATGCCGGCACGTGTGAAGTGTGCCGTTCTTGGCTGGCGTACCTTAAAAGAGGCATTGACAGGCGAAGACGCAGAGGATGATGAAGACGAATTTTAAAAGAAAATGTGTAACTATCTGAATAGCTACAAGAATATATTGGAATAGGCAAGAACATAACTGGAAGATGAAAATTCCCCACCCGGAAAATCTCTTGAGGATTGCGGATGGGGAATTTATTTTTTGCTTTATAGGAAATTCCGCTAGAATTTTCTACAAAGCAAAAAGCTCTGCATGGATGCACAGCTCGCGGAGAAGAAATTAGTTGCTTTGCAACACCGCTCGCGCGCGAAGAGTTCGCGAGCGAACTCTTTATTTTTGTGTAATTGTTCCGTATTTTCACAGCTATGTTGTTTTTATCATGAACACCTTAAAAGGGATTAAAGCTGCTGATGAACCTCGCGGATCACAGCCTCTTTTAATTCGGGTGCCTTGTCAGGATCGAGATCCACCGGAAATTCGCAGTCAATGGTGGAAACCTCCGGTCTGTAGTTTAAACGAAGTGCATGTGCCTGAATAAAATCAGTGGCTTTGTTGTAAACATCCTCACTTACACCATTTAATTCAATCGTATATAAATTTGCCATATTCTTTATCCTCCATTTCCTGATTTTCAGGTTACCGTGCAGGATCTGCCTGATACTGATCCGGTACCTTATATTTGCATCAGGAACTTTTAGTATCTTTCCTGATAACTATAGTATATACCTGTTGCAGTAAAATTAACAGATACCGGAATGTAGAATATAATAATAGGAATCATTCCTATTTTAGTAAATATATACAAATTATAGGAGTTCCTCAAATAAAATGGACATAAAGCATTCTTCAACTTTCGGGATGATAATAATATCAATGACCGAAGCTTGTCACAAAATACATCAGAGCGGCCCAGGTATATACCGAATAATAAATACCGTTGGAATCTGTTCCCTGATTTAAAATCTGCCGGGCCTCTTCTTTTGTTAAAAGAGAAAATCCGTTAAAGCATTCACTTCCAACAGCGCCATAGGTATTCAGTTCCGGAAGGGTATCACGGTTTATGGAAAGTAAAACGAGAGCATTGCTTTCATCGGTCATTCCCGGAGTGCTGAAAAGAAGCGGACTGATCACTTTTGCGGTATCGCTGTCACCAAAAACAATGCCGGTTTCTTCCTTTAACTCTCTGGTTGCGGTGGTAATAAGGTCGGCATCCTCTTTATCGATGAGACCGGCCGGAGGGCTTAACAGAAACTGACCGGTGGGGTAGCGGAACTCATGACTGAGTAAAAGCTTCGGTTCAGAATCCTTTATATTCAATACAACAATGCAGGTCACAGCATCTGCCCGCATGTTCTTGAATTCTTCCGTGGTTTTCGCAGCTACAAGATCATCTGCCGTTCGCCTCGTCGCATCGTAATAATGTTTTCCTTCTGCATATTGCAAATCAAACACCCGGATAAATTTTGACTCAAATAAGGGCTTGATGTTTTCCTTTGAAAAATCTGGAGTATCCATGCGAAATTTCCTTCTTTCTTTATATATATAAAAGATAAATGACAGGTAATGATTTTAGTATAACGCAATATGTCAGCCATGTACATTCATAAGTTGCCAAAGCAAAGTAACTCAATTTAGTCAATTTACCTCAATTTACCACCGTAGTTACTCGGCGGTTGGAAAAGTTGAAAAAATCATGCCAAAACAGGTTGGAAAAGTTGAAAAAATTATGCTAAAATAGGTTGGAAAAGTTGAATATATAATTTTAATTAAGAAATAAGGGGGATAATATGCTTGACAGGTCGGCAGGAAAAATAATTACAGAATGGATTTCAGATGGAAAAGATGCTTTATTAGTTACCGGAGCTAGACAAATCGGTAAGACATATCTGATACGGGAGTGCCTGAAAAACAGTGGTTTTCCATACGTGGAGTTGAATTTCATAGAGAACCCGGAATTAATTGAGTTGTTTGCAGGAGCAAAGGATGCAAAAGAATTGATGATGCGGTTAAGTCTGGTGACAAAGGAAACACTTCAAGTTGGTAAGACTATATTCTTTCTTGATGAGATACAGGAGTTTAAAGATATTGTTACAAGAATTAAATTTTTAGTGGAGGATGGGAGCTTTCGTTATATTATGAGTGGTTCTCTTTTAGGCGTGGAATTAAACGATCTCCGATCAGCACCGGTAGGCTATTTGTCAGTTATTGATATGTTTCCGTTAGATTTTAAGGAATTTGCATGTGCTGTTGGAGTAAATGAGCATATTATATCTACATTAAAGGAACATTTTGAGGATAGAACCAGAGTAGATGAATTTGTTCATTCCAGGATGCTGGATGTATTTTATCTGTATCTGATTGTAGGAGGAATGCCGGAAGCAGTTGTTATGTATAATGATTCCAATGATCTGGCAAAGGTTGGAGGTATTCATGATAAAATCATCCGGCTGTATAAGCAGGATTTTTCAAAATATGAAAAGACATATAAATTAAAATTACAGGAAATCTATGACTCCATGCCGGGACAGCTTGATCAGAAAAATAAACGTTTTCAATTAAATGTTCTTGGGCAGGGCATGAATTATGACAGGGTTGCAAATGATTTTTTGTGGCTTAAGGATGCGGGGGTAGCCATTCCGGTATACAACATCAGGGAACCTAAGCTGCCACTGATCATCAGTGAGAACCGTAATCTGTTTAAGCTCTTTTTTTCAGATATCGGACTTCTGACAAGTTGTTATTCGAATCAGACGAAATTAGCGATTTTAAATAAAGATGCATCCATTAACAATGGTGCACTTTTTGAAAATGCAGTCGCACAGGAGCTTCTTGTAAAAGGGCATAAGGAATATTACTTTAATAGTAAAAAACAGGGTGAACTTGATTTTGTAATAGAATTAAATGGTAAAGTTACCCCTTTAGAAATCAAGTCCGGAAAAGATTATAAGCGTCATTCTGCACTAAATAATGTTCTTGAAGCAGATGATTATGGTATTCAGGAGGCTTATATTTTTTCGGAAGGTAATGTGGAGGTCGATGGCAAGAAAGTATATATGCCGATTTATATGATTATGTTTATGGATAATCTGCAACTGGATAACCCGATTTACCGGCTTGATTTAAGTGGATTGGAAAATTGAAAAAACGTTTGTGGATCATAGATAGATAATGGTAAGTAACAGCGATTGGAATTGCACATCCGGCCTCTTGCTGATAAAATAAAATCAATAATCTCTTTTGACAGGAGGACAAACCTATGGATGAAAATATGAAGAAACGAAACGAACGTCTGGCACAGACGGTCATAAAAGGCTTACAGTCCCGTAATATGACGGGCTACTATGCCGAAGATAAGGAAGCTGCTTTAAAACAGGCTTTGGAGCTGATCGAAGAAAACAGTACCATTTCCATGGGTGGGTGTATGAGTGCTCACGAAATCGGACTGGTTCAGGCTTTGCAGGAGGGAAATTATCAGTACCTTGACCGTTCTAAGATGGAGCCTCGTGAGGGACTGCTTGCCGCTTATGATTCCGATGTCTTTCTTTCCAGTGCCAATGCAATGACAAGTGACGGTATTCTTGTTAACATCGATGGCAATTCCAACCGTGTTTCCTGTATTGCCCAGGGACCGAAGAAGGTGATCTTCATTGTTGGAATGAATAAGGTGTGTGCTGATCTTGACAGTGCCATGAAGCGTGCAAGAAATGTAGCTGCTCCGATCAATGCACAGCGGTTTGAAGTGAAACCCCCCTGTAAGGAAACCGGTAAGTGCTTTGACTGCAAATCTCCGGATACGATCTGCTGCCAGTTCCTGATCACGAGATATTCCAGACATACCGGAAGAATCCACGTGATTCTTGTAAATGACAATCTTGGCTTTTAGCGGTAAAATGAGGTTTATTTATGAGCAAATCAGAAAAACAAATAGTAAAAGAAAGTGAACGTAACAGGAAGATTTTAGAGACAGCCTTTCGTATTTTTGTTGAAAGAAAGATTGAGCCGGTGAGTATGGGAGAGATTGCAGAAGCGGCCGAAATCGGCAGGGCAAGTCTTTTTCGGTATTATCCGAATAAACTGGAGCTTGTAATTGCAGTCTGTACAAAGGAATGGAAGGAGTACATGGATGAACTGGACAGGACAAGACCGATCAGTTCCATTGATGAGATTCCGGCAATTGACAGACTGATCTTGGTCATGGACAGCTGTATTGATATGTACCAGAAGCATAAGGATTTACTTCAGTATAATGACAATTTCAACTATTATGTCAGCCATATGGGTGTAACCAGGGACAATGAACATCTGACAGAGTTTTATAATGCCCTATATTCCATTAACACGCGGCTTCATATGATGTATGAAAAGGCCAAAGCCGATCATACCTTCCGCACAGATATTCCGGAGCAGGAATTTATACGGGTAACCATACATACCATGGTAGCAGCCTGTGAGTACTATGCGGATGGCTTTGTCTGGGGATCGGAAGAAAACAGGGACTACACACCGGAGCTGCTCATATTAAAAGAAATGATACTTAATTATGTCAGGAATTAAAGGTGTATAGCCAATATAGTAACATATATGAGGTATTTTCCGATGAATATGAATCAGCTGAAATATGTTCTTACTGTTGCCAATTCTTCCTCTTTACGGGAAGCAGCAATGAAATTGTATATTTCGCAGCCGGCTCTTTCCTTAAGCATCAGCGAACTGGAAAACGAGCTTGGGATTGTGCTGTTTGAAAGAAGTAATCGTGGAATCGGGCTTACGGATGCCGGGCGTGAGTTTATTACCTATGCGAAAAAGGTGCTGGGGCAGTATGAAATTCTGGAGGATCGCTATCTGTCGCGTAATAAGGACAAGGAGCGGTTTTCCGTATCGACACAGCACTATAATTTTGCCATCCGCTCCTTTACCAACGTGATCCGCAGGTTTGGACCGGGTAAATATGTCTTTTCCATTCATGAAACAAAAACTAACGAAGTGCTTGAAAATGTCCGGGATATGAAGAGCGAGGTCGGGATCGTTTCCTATTCGGGAGCGAACGAAGCGGTAATCAGAAAACTGTTTAAGGACTTTCAATTAGAGTTTGTTCCGCTGATGCAAAGAGAAACCTATGCCTATTTATGGAAGGAACATCCCTTTGCAGACCGGAGGGAAATTTCGCTGGAGGAGCTGAAGGATTATCCCTGTATTGTTTTCGATCAGAGTGATGACAGTAATTTTTATCTCACCGAGGAAGCGATGTCGGACTATGATTTTGAAAAAATGATTAAGACAGACGACCGTGCAACCACCATGGAAATCATGGCAGAGCTTCTTGGATATTCGGTCGGATGCGGAATGCTGTCGAGTGAGGATGCCATTTTGCAGGGGCTTGTGTCGATTAAGCTAAAGGAAGAGGATCCGTTAACGATTGGTTATATTACCCGGAAGGGAAGCAGCCTGTCCAGATATGGAGAGGCCTATATTGAGGAACTACTAAAGTATCGGGAGACCATATAAAGAAGTTAAATGAGGAGCAAGCCAAAATAGTGGCTTGCTCCTCTTGCGAGAACAACTTATCACACGAAATTAATTCTATGAAATTTTCAACCTGCCAATTCCGTAGTATGATAGGTACAACAAAGAGAGAACGAAGTTACTGGAACGAGGTACGAGTGAACAGTAACAGAATGAAAGGAGCAACGCAGATGAGAAACATGATGACCGGTAAAAACTGTATGAACTGTATGTGTCGAATGTCTTTCTCCCGGGCGGTAACCTGGCACCGATGTAGACTCATTTGTTGTGCATCTTAAAGGTTATGATTATCCTATATGATCATGTGTCAGACGCCCGGGAGTAAAATAATTACTTACCGGGCGTATTCATGTAGAGCACTTAACGAAAGCAAGCTAAAAGCGCAGCTTGAGTTTAGTGGGAACGGTACCTGGACACTTAATGAGAACAAGCAGAGCGAAGTTCGAATTTAGTGAAGCAGGTATATGTAGAGCACTTAACGAAATCAAGCCAGAGGCGCAGATTGAGTTTATATGTAAAGCAGAAGAAAATCCATCAGAACTATAGAGGAGACAGATTATGAGAAAGAAATTATGGAGTGTAATACTTACAGCAGCAATCGCGGTGGGAACGCTTGCCGGATGTGGGCAGACAGGAACCATCGCAGCGACAGACACAACACAGGAGGCAGATACAGCAACAGAGGCTGCGACGGATACAGAAGCAGATCCTGCATCTGAAGTAGAGACTGCGGATGCGGACACACAGGATACAGACACCGCAGCGGATATAACCGAGACGAAAGATTACGGAACACTTTATGTATCGTTCCCGACCGGAAACATCCGGATCGCCATTGATATCCTGGCACAGCAGCTTGGTTACTTTAAAGAAGAGGGTGTAACCGTTGAAGAAGTAAACCTTGGGGGAATGGACGCACTTACCGCGATTAATTCCGCAGACGGCAATCTGGATATTCTGACCACGGGCTTCGTGGCAGATCTTCAGGCAATCGGATCCGGATATGATCTTACCGTAATTGGTGGAACTGCGGTAGAAGGCGGCGCAATCATTACAAAAAAGGGAAATGCAGATCAGTACAAGGATGCAGGAACGATATTGAACTTTGATGCCATAAAGAGTGCAAAGCTCGGCTTGCAGAGAAATGAGGCAGCCTGGGTGATCACGAGACAATATCTCTTAGATAACGGTGTGACAGAAGATGAGATAAAGGCAATCGAAGATGAAGCGACCGGTAACATTGCCTACTATGCGGATCAGACAGCTGTTGCACAGGCCGTTCAGAAGGATGAAGTAAATCTTGCCTTTTTACCTCTTGAATATGCACTTCTTTATGCAGATGCCTATGATCTTGAGGTTGTGGCAAAAGCAGGAGATCTTCAGGAAAATTATGTATGCTGCCGTGAAGTAACCTCAAAGGCAAGACTTGCTGATAAGAAGGATGCCTTTGTTGCTTACGAAAAAGCAAGAATCCGTGCTTTTGAGTATTATAAGCAGGGTGAAACGGACGATAGTGTGGGACAGGATGTTGTGAATATCGTAGCTTCCTGGTCAGGAAAAGAAACCGATTATGTAGATACTTACCTTTACGGTGGCGTTACCAAATATGCGACAGATCCGAATACAGCAGGAATTGTGAAGTATGTTGAGGCAGCAGACAACTCCGGACTTTTACAGAGTGCAGGTATTGATTTTGCAACCTACGATATCAAGCAGAATGTAGATGCTTCTGCATATGGACAGGCGATTACAGAGCTTGCTCAGGCAAATCCGGACAATGCATTCTATGCATCACTTTTAGAACAGTACAATACAGATAATCAGTAGTCAGGGGATCAGTGGTATGGGAAAGATATATGACAATGTGATACAGCTTATCGGCAATACACCCATTCTTCATCTTCATAAAATGGAAGAGGAAGAGGGAGTGGAAGCCAATATTTATGCAAAAGTAGAAGGATTCAATCCGGGTGGAAGCGTAAAAGACCGGGCGGCGCTCAATATGATTGAGGCGGCAGAGAAAGAAGGAAAGCTAAAGCCGGGTGGAAGGATTGTTGAAGGAACAAGCGGAAATACGGGAATCGGAATCGCACTTGTATCCGCTGTCAAAAACTACCATGCCACAATCTGCATGCAGGAAGGAACGAGTGCGGAAAAGATCAAGATTCTGAAGGCCTATGGAGCAGAGGTGGAGCTGACACCAAAGAACGAAGGATTTGGCCGGGCCGGAGGAAGAGCAAAGGAAATGGAAGAAGAGGAAGGGGCTTTTCGTCCTGCACAGGGCGAGAACCCCCATCATCCGGAAGCTCATATTTTACATACCGGACCGGAAATCTGGAGAGATCTGGATGGAAAGGTAGATCTGTTCGTGGCAACGGTCGGAACCGGTGGTACAAGCGGTGGAATCGGAAGATTCTTAAAAAGCCGGAATCCGGAAATCGAAATTTACGGAGTGGAACCCAAAGGATGTCCTGTTTTAAACGGAGGGCAGCCGGGCCCGCATAAGATTCAGGGAATCGGTGGTGGAGCCATCTGTCCAATTACCGATCTTAATCTTTACAAAGAGATCCTGCTTTGCTCCGATGAAGATGCATACCGATACACAAGACTTTGTCCGAAAAAGGAAGGCCTGCTGATCGGAATTTCTTCGGGCGCAGCACTCTGGGCGGCAGTAGAGCTTGCCAAAAGACCGGAAAACAAGGGAAAGAATATCGTAGTGCTTTTCCCGGATAATGGAAACAAATATCTTTCAAGTGACTTATATGATGAGGAGGCATAATCATGGCAAATGCATGTGGATTATTCAGAACAGAAGAACAGGCAGTATACACTGATGAACTTGCAGAACAGTTTGCGAAGGAGGCGGGAGTACCGCCAAGACCACAGGAAACCAGATCCGAGATCGATGACCGGGGCGCTTTTATCCGTCAGCCGAATGCCTTTATCCAGCCATTTGGAGAAGGAGTAAATGACCTCAAGGCAGAAGCCAATCGTTATGCGATCTACTGGGCGCATGGATGCCACTGGTCAAACCGTCCCGTGATTGTACGTGATATTCTGGGACTTACCGATGTGATCGGTGATGTGGCAACCTCCCATTCCGGTCAATCCAATATTTACGGGCATGGATTTGCAGATCAGAAGGATTTCAAGGATCCGATCTGCGGAGCACATTTCTTAAGTGAGTTTTATAAGAATGCCAATCCGGAATTTACAGGAAGAGCAACCACCCCTACCTTTGTGGATGTCAAAGATAAGAAGGCAGTAAATAACGATTACCACAGACTGACCAATTATATTGAGGTACAGTTCCGGAAATTCCAGCCAATCGATGCACCGGATCTTTATCCGGTGAAGTACCGCAGGGAGATTGATGAATTTAATGACTGGCTTTTCCCGACCGTAAATAATGGACATTACCGGATGGCTTTCTGTCAGTCATGGGAAGCCTATGATGAGGCATATCAGGATTTCTTTGATTCCGTGGAAAAGCTGGATCAGAGACTTGCAGAGAACCGTTTCCTGTTTGGCGATTATATTACTGACTCGGATGTCCGGCTTTATGTGACACTCGTCCGTTGGGAGACAAGCTATTATCATAACATCGGACCGATGAAAAAGAGAATCACGGAATATAAGAATCTTTGGGGATATGTGGAGGATCTGTTCAGTCTTCCGGTATTTAAGAAGTATACCTTCTTTGAATTTCCGAAGAATGACACAAAGGGAATTTTTGCCAGCTATCCGAAGCGTATCGCTTCCCAGGTTCCTTATGAGAAGCTGTGGGCAGCAGATGGATCAAGAAAAGCATTATCGAAGGATCCTGAAAATGTATTTAAGAAGCATCCCGAAGGTGAGAGCGTAGAGGATTATCAGTCCGTGATTTCCACAACAAAATGGAATTCCCAAAACTGGGCAGACCAGAACCCGATGGAGCGTACCCTTTCCACAGATGCTTCCATCAATCCGATCGAATCAAAACTCAGAGACTAATAAAAACGGAAAAAGAGGAACAGGCTATGAAGGTATTTGAACAGGCTTCCGATTTAATCGGCAATACACCGCTTGTGCGGCTGAATGGATATCAGAAGGAAAAGAAACTGGACGCAGAGCTTTTGGCAAAGCTTGAATATTTTAATCCGGCGGGCAGCGTGAAGGACCGGGTAGCGCTTTACATGCTGCTGGATGCACAGGAAAAAGGACTTTTGAAAAGAGATTCCGTCATTATTGAACCGACCAGTGGCAATACCGGAATCGGACTTGCCGCAGTAGCCGCAGAAAAGGGAATCCGGACGATCATTGTGATGCCGGATACCATGAGCATTGAACGGAGAAACATTCTGAAGGCATACGGAGCAGAGCTTGTTCTGACCGATGGAAAGCTGGGAATGAAGGGTGCCATTGCAAAGGCTAACGAGCTTGCAGAGGAAATTCCCCATAGCTTTATTCCGGGGCAGTTCACCAATGATGCCAACCCTCTTGCACACTATAAAACAACCGGCCCGGAAATCTGGAAGGATACCGACGGGGATGTGGATATTCTGGTTGCCGGTGTCGGAACCGGTGGAACACTTTCCGGTGCAGGGCGTTATCTGAAGGAACAAAACCCTGATATTCAGGTGGTTGCCGTCGAGCCGAAGGATTCGCCGGTGTTGTCCGAAGGAAGGGCCGGATCGCATAAGTTACAGGGAATCGGAGCTGGATTTGTGCCGCGGACATTGGATATTGACATTTATGATGAAGTCATTCCGGTTACCACACAGCAGGTTTATGATGCCGCCCGTCTTCTTGCGAGAGAAGATGCGGTTCTTGCAGGAATCTCATCCGGTGCAGCGCTCTATGCAGCAGAGGTTTTGGCAAAGCGTCCGGAAAACAGAGGAAAGCGGATTGTGATTATTATCCCGGACAGCGGAGAGAAATACTTATCAGAACCGGTTTATGGATAGTTACGATTTGTAATTAGAGTGAAGACAAAATGAGCAGGATAAAGGAGTTCAGGAAAATGAGCATACAGGAAGAAACCGTACATACTCAGAACAAAATAGAGGTGAAGGATGTCTGCTTCGATTATGTGGATAAGAAGAGCTCCTTTGCAGCTCTCGATCATATCAATCTTTCAATCAAAGAGGGCGAATTCATCTGTATCTTAGGCTCCTCAGGATGTGGCAAGTCCACTCTTTTAGGACTCCTGAACGGTTTGAATAAGGCAAAGTCCGGCAAGATTTTGTTGGATGGAAAGCCGATTGCAGGCCCGGGACCGGATCGTGCGGTTGTTTTCCAGCAGTATTCGCTTTTTCCGTGGCTGACCGCAAAGGGAAATATCCTGTTTGGCATTAAGCAGAGCGGAAAGAAGTATTCGAAGAAGGAACGGGAAGAGAAAGCCGAAGAATATCTTCGCAGTGTAGGACTTGCAGCGGCCAGGGATAAATATCCGAGCCAGTTAAGCGGTGGAATGAAGCAGAGAGTTGCAGTTGCGCGTGCACTGGCACTTGAATCCGACGTGCTGCTCTTAGATGAACCCTTTGGTGCGATTGATCCGAAGCTTCGTTTAGAGCTACAGGAGCTGGTATCTTCTCTTTGCACAACACATAAGAAAACAGTGGTTTTTGTGACACATGATATTGATGAGGCCATTCTGCTTGCAGACCGGATCGTGGTAATGGAACCGGGAAAAATCCGCAGCATTCTTCAGGTAGAGCTTCCTCATCCGAGAAAACGTGATGACCTGATTGGAACACAGGGCTATGAAAAGCTTCACCGGAAGCTGATTGCCAGCTTTTACGAGCAGGTACAGGACAATATTGATGCGGGGGTAGCATTATGAAAAAATTATTACTGCCAAAGAGCTATTATCTGGAATTTGCAGCTGCAACGCTGCTTTATATTGTGAATGTACTGCTCACCCTGTTTTTCCCTTATTTTACTGCACATAAAGCATATTATGACAGTACAGCATATATTACCGTATTGACTACGGCTTACCTTATTTATGTGATTCGTATTCATCTGACCGCGAAAAAAAGTGCATCGGATATTGCCGTTGTATTATTTACTTTTTTTATCCTTTGGGAGCTTTCCTATAAGCTGGGACTCATACATAATGATCTGCTGATTCCTTCGCCAGAGGGTCTGTTCCATGTATTCGTGGAAAAGCCTGCGGAAATCGGTGCGGACGTACTTGGTTCCCTGCAGCTTCTGTTCTGGGGCTTCCTTCTGGCAGTCGTATCCGGCACAATTTTAGGACTTCTTGCAGGCTGGATTCCGAGAGTAAGAGAAGTGCTGCTTCCCTTATCCAATGTGATTACACTGATTCCGCCGTTAATGTTTTCAGCGTATCTGATTATGATTTTTTCCACCTTCCGTCAGGCTGCGATTGCCGTAATCTTCTTCGCCGTGTTCTGGCCGACCTTTCAGGGAATGGTGGCAAGAGTGGCACAGATTGACAAGGCTGTCATTGAAGCAGCCAGAACCATGGGAGTTGGAACGGCAGGTATGCTGGTTAAGGTGATTTTCCCATACTGCCTTCCGGGAATTATCAAGAGTATTTCGAAGAGTCTGCGAGGTGCCTTCATGTGCTTGTCCGGTGCAGAAATGCTGGGAATTAACCTTGGTATCGGATATTTTATTGAGAAATACAAAAGCTTTGCAGATTACCGGTGCGTGCTTGCCGGCATTGTGACAGTTGGTGTTATTACGACAATTATCGATCTGGCGGTCAATAAAGTGGAATCAACCGTGATCCGGTGGGAGGGCTAGATGAAAACGATCAGAGTAAAGGAAGAATGGCAGCGGGCAGGTGTTTATTATGTCCGGACGCAGGCTATGGTGTTAGGTTTTAATTTAAGCCTGGAAGGAGAATTTGCGGACGATACGCCGGATGGAAAATATATTCTGGTAACGGATGATTACGGGAAGCCGTTGAGTACGAACCGGATTCATCTGCTCCCGGAACGAAATCTTGCGAAGATTGAACGGGTGGCAACCATCTCCACAGCAAGGGGACTTGGTGCCGGGGCAGCGGGAATTCTCGCAGCCGAAGACTGGATCCGGGAGCTTGGGTATTCCCATATCGTGATTACCAGCCGGGAAGAGGCCGAAGGCTTCTATCACAAACTCGGTTATATCACCAGAGAAGACATGAATCCCGATACGTTGGAATTAAAAAAGCCGTCAGATCCGGTAAGAGAAGTACGGGATCCGCGATTTGTCTGTGTTTACATGGAAAAGCAGCTGTAGGGTCTTACAGAAACCGCTTTAATACCTGCAGGACTCCGTTCTCCCAGTAGGGAGGGCAGAGTTCTCTGGCGGCGTTACACACCTCTTCACGGCTGTTGGAAACAGCAAAGCTTAAGCCCGCTTTTTCCAGCATCTCTATATCGTTCAGATTATCTCCGAACGTACAGGTTTCTTCCGGGAGAATACCCAGATAGTTCTGCAAATAAGACAGAGCAGTCCATTTGCTGACACCAAGTGGATTGCAGTCTATCCATTCCCTTCCGGAGCAGGCAAGAAGGGATTGATCCTTCCATGTCGGTGTAAAGAGAGGTGCACATTTCTTCTCGCAGGCTGAAGGGTGATAAACGGTAAATTTGATCTGCCGGAGAGCAGGCGATCAGATCCTTAACCGCACAGATATCATAACCATAGGAATCTCTCAGCCAGCGGAACATCTGGCTGTTTTCATTTTCGGCATAACCCATATCCGGTGTGGAGATATAGCTGTCACAGTCCGGCAGATTTTCATGAACCATCCGGCACATTCCCTTCCAGACCTCCTCCGGCATCGTAGAAACCTGCAGGATTTCGTTCGGAGTTCTGACAACAGTTCCCCCATCTGTAATATAGAGCAGTTCATCCCGGATCGGGGAAAACAGCTTCTTCTCACTGACAAACTGACGCCCGGAGCAGACAACGACATGGATGCCTTTCCGGATTAATTTATCAATGACAGTCATATATTCTGCATCAATCTGCAGGGTACCATCTTTCACAAGAGTACCATCAATATCAGTGGCAATTAATTTAATCATAATATTTTCCTCAACAGTTCTTAACTATTGAGATTATAGTTAAGATTTTTAAAAATGGCAACTACATCATAACGTAAATTTATGAAAAAACATTGTCCTCAAAAAGACTTCCTGTATTGTAATTCGTATTGCGATTGTTTTATTATTAGATTAATCTAATATCTGTAATGATTCTGAATAATTATGGGTATTTATTTGAAAAAAGGACAGTTGTCCGAAATGAGGTAGCTATTATGGAAGTAAGAGAAGCTTTACAGAAAAGAAGAAGTATCCGCAAATATACCGAAGATGCGGTTTCGAAAGAACAGCTTGATGAGCTTTTGCATGCAGCAATGTCCGGGCCGAGTGCCTGCAACAGAACACCATGGGATTTTTATGTGGTGACGGATCCGGAAGTGTTGAAGAAGCTTCGTGAAGCTGCGAAGTTTTCAAAGATTACAGCCCCCGCTGCCATTGTGGTATGTGGAAATTTGTCAAAGGCACTTCCGATGCAGTACGCTTCCTACTGGATTCAGGACTGCAGTGCTGCAACAGAAAATATTCTGCTTGCAGCGACAGAACTGGGACTTGGCTCGCTGTGGTGCGGCGTTCATCCACAGAAGCATGCTGAGAAGAGAATTGCGGATATTCTGGGACTTACGAATAAACAGATTCCGTTAAATATTGTTTATATCGGTCATCCGGCGGAGGAACCGGAGCCTCGTGACCAGTATAAAGAGGAGAATGTTCATTGGATATAAAGAAAGGGGTTGCGCAATTGAGCACGAAGGAAAATATTCTTGCACTGTTTGAGGAAAATAAAGGCATTTATTTTTCGGGAGAAGAGATTGCAGCACAGTTGTCGGTGTCCCGTGCGGCAGTATGGAAAGCGGTCAATGCACTGCGCAGTGATGGATACGTGATTGATGCTGTGCCGAACAAAGGATACCGGCTTTCAATGAATACGGATATTCTTTCAGTACAGGGAATTGAAAAATATCTGGATTCGCAGAACCGGCAGCTTACCATTCAGGTTCTTCCGGAAGTCAGTTCTACGAATACCATGCTCCGGGAGAAGGCAAATGAAGAAACACCGGAAGGTTATGTGATTATTGCAAACGGGCAGACCGAAGGAAGAGGAAGACGTGGACGAAGCTTTTATTCTCCCGTGGATACCGGGATTTATTTAAGTATTCTGCTCCGTCCGAAGGAAATTGCAACGAATGAACTGACAAATCTTACTTCCATGGCAGCTGTGGCAGCATGTGAAACGATAGAAGAGGTTTCCGGTCAGACACCCGGAATCAAATGGGTGAATGACATTTATATTGACGGCAGAAAGGTCAGTGGGATTCTGACTGAGGCTTCCATCAGTATGGAAAACGGAAGCGTGGAATATGTGGTGGTCGGCATCGGATTTAATGTCTATCTTCCGGAGGATGGATTTTCCGGGGAAATTAAAGATATTGCCGGAGCCATCTTTGACCGGAAGAAGGATGATGGCAAGAACCTTCTTGTGGCAGGGTTTTTAAATCATTTCATGAATTATTATGCGGAATTTGACAAAAAGGATTATGTGAAGAAGTATCAGGAACGAAGCCTTGTTGTGGGGAAGGAAATCACCGTGCTCGCTCCGTCCGGAAGCAGAAAAGCATTTGCTTTAGAGGTGGATGATACCTGTGCGCTGATTGTACAATACGAGGACGGCAGCACAGAACGGCTGAATTCCGGGGAGATCAGCATCAGAGGAGAGTTATAAAAACTTACATGAAAGTGTGGCGGATGTTTTTATATACTTCACTGTCGTGAGTATGGTATGATATGATAGATGCCTAAGAAAAACAAGCGGCTGC
>OGOP01001302.1_pt1 | contig 18178 bp, 13 predicted proteins | sample 1552591 | NCBI WGS metagenome assembly OGOP01 (sample SAMEA2580120, study PRJEB22360) | human gut metagenome | biome: human gut; feature: human-associated habitat; material: faeces | place: Denmark | collected 2008/2010 | reverse complement strand
AAGGATGATCCAGAAGCAAGCCGTGCTGCTGCCGACAAGTTGATTCCGATGATTGAGGCCAACAAGGATAAATGCTCTTTGTGTGCGCGTCTTGACCACTTGAAGAACCACTTGGTGAAACGTTCTCAATGGATAATTGGTGGTGACGGAGCATCTTACGATATCGGTTTCGGTGGCCTTGACCACGTAATTGCATCGGGCAAGAACGTAAACATCCTTGTCCTTGACACCGAGGTTTATTCAAACACTGGTGGTCAGGCTTCGAAAGCAACTCCTCTTGGCGCAATTGCAAAATTTGCAGCATCAGGAAAGCGTGTCCGTAAGAAAGACCTTGGTTTGATTGCTTCAACTTATGGATATGTCTATGTGGCTCAGGTGGCTATGGGCGCTGACCAGGCTCAGACCCTTAAGGCAATCCGCGAGGCAGAAGCATACGATGGACCATCATTGATTATCGCCTATGCACCATGTATCAACCATGGATTGAAGAAGGGTATGGGTAAATCACAGGCTGAAGAGGCTGCGGCTGTTGAATGTGGCTACTGGCACTTGTGGCGTTATAACCCAGAACTTGAGAAGGAAGGCAAAAATCCATTTACGCTCGATAGCAAAGAGCCGAATTGGGACAATTTCACTGCATTCTTGAAGGGTGAGGTTCGCTACGCATCAGTGATGAAGGCTTATCCTAATGAGGCAGAGCAGTTGTTTGAGGCCGCTAAGGAAAATGCACAATGGCGCTACAACAACTATCGTCGTTTGGCATTGCAGCATTGGGGTCAGAATCCTGATGAGATTGAATTGAAAAAATAACGATAGTTATAAAGAAAATAGTTGAAGGGGGCTGTACTGAAGAGTACAGCCCCCTTTATGTATCAGGATTGCTGAACATTGTGATAGTGCTTGGGACAAAAATTATGGCTATCTTTGCAGTGTGAAAATTCTTTGGAAGGATATAGAAGAAGAATAAACTTTTGAATAGATGAAAGATGTCAGAATAGATAAATGGCTTTGGGCTACGCGGATTTTCAAAACGCGGACAATTGCCACTGAAGCTTGTAAAAAAGGACGCGTGTCGGTGTCGGGAGTAAATGTCAAACCGTCGCGCCCGGTGAAAATAGGAGAGGTCATTGATGTCAAGAAGCCTCCGATTACATATTCTTTTCGAGTGAAAGATGTGGCAGAGAATCGCATGGGGGCGAAGTTGGTCCCTCAATATTTGGAGAATGTCACAGCGCCAAGTCAATATGAATTGTTGGAAATGGTCAAAATCAGCGGATTTATAGACCGGCAAAAGGGCCTTGGTCGGCCAACAAAGAAAGATGGAAGAGAGCTGTCGAGATTTACAGATGATATGTATTCTTACAGTGATACGGATTTTGATTTTGACGAGGATTTCCTTGAGGATGAATAATTTTCTATAATGCGGAATGCAACAATGTTGCACTGAAAAATAATTATCTTTGCATAAGATAAGCTGCGTCTCAGCATAATATTCAAGTGAGCTTGCAACTTGCATTATCTTTGTAAAAACTGGATGAAAAAAATAGGCAAGATATCAATATCGTATTTAGCGTTGGTGGCTGTCATAGCCTTCAATTTTCTTGCCATACATCATCATCACCATGAGATGGCTGTGCCTATTATTGTGGAACTACTTGGTTCAAACGGTGACGATGCGGATTCAGATGCTTCTAATACATGCCACCACCCTGGTGTGCAAAAATGCAGTTATCATCAAGCGGCACTGCGCAATGTGGTTAAAATACACATTGAGAAAAAATGTGTTGAGTTTGATTCATTTATTGCCGGAGAATCACAATTAATAAAAATAGATCCACAAGAAGATGTTGAGTTCTACGATGTTCAGCTGATTTTAAAGCCAGTCCTGGATCAAATTCAATGTCTGCGAGCACCTCCCGTATATTCATTTTTGCGATAATTTGATTTATTAACACAAAAACAATTGTAAAAATGAATATGACAACAGTTATTCGCTGTCTGTCGGTTGCTGCCGTTGTTGTAATGACGGGGTGTGCTGACTCGCACAGCGACAATAAAGAAAAAGAAGAAAACCACGGCCATGAAGAGCATGGTAATGAGATTGTTATCAAACACGAACAGATTGAAAAACTGGGCATAAAGACAACTATTGTCAACCCTTCCGAATTCCAAAATGTAATAAAGTGTGGTGGAGAGATTCTCCCATCTCCATTGTCGCAAGCTGTTGTTGCGGCTAAATCAGACGGTATTATAAAATTGTCTGCGGGAATTAATGAGGGAGTGGAAATAAAGAACGGTGGTGTAGTGTGCAGCATATCCTCTGCAGGAATCTCCGGAGGCGACCCACGTGCGGATGCACGCACTCAGCTGACAGCAGCAAAGCAGAATCTGGAACGCGTACAGAAATTGTACAATTCAAATTTGGCTACAGCGAAAGAACTTCAAGAAGCGCAGGTCGCTGTTGAAATGGCAAAGAATGCAGTGTCGGGAAATAGTAGCAGCAGTGTGGCAGTCAGTCCAATATCCGGTGTAGTCAGCCAGTTGTTGGTAGCGTCGGGCTCTTATGTGACTACCGGCACTCCAATTGCCGTTGTCACCTCAAGTGCTCGCCTTACGTTGAAAGCGTCTGTCCCGCAACGGTATTTCAATGAATTTGCATTGATCAAAACTGCTAATTTCAAACTGCCATATAGTGACAAGATTTTTGCGTTGGATGAAATGCAGGGACATAGACTGACAGCCGGAACAATGGTGTCAGCAACCAATGGCTATTTTGACATTGAATTCAGTTTTGTGGGCGATGGAAGCGTTGCTCCTGGCAGCTATGCAGATGTCTATCTGCTTGGCAATCCAGAATCGGGTGTAATCTCCGTGCCGACAAAGTCGGTAATTGAAGAGCAAGGAAAATATGCAGTTTTTGTCAGAGAGAGCAAGGAGCATTTTGAGAAGCGTCCAGTGGCTATTGGCAGAACAGACGGCAAGCGTATTGAAATAACATCAGGACTCGCAAAAGGAGAGGAAGTTGTGACAGAAGGCGCAGTCTATGTGAAATTGGCAGGCAACAGCGGCGTTGTTCCTGAAGGTCATCACCATCATTAATACCAACCGATATGCTGAATAAGATAATACGGTTTTCACTCAACAACCGCTATTTGATAATCAGTGTGTTCGCGCTGATTGTATTTGCGGGATTATATACCGTTTCTAATACGACTGTCGATGTTTTCCCTGATTTGAATGCTCCGACAGTGACCGTAATGACAGAAGCGCCTGGAATGGCTCCGGAAGAGGTGGAGAAACTTGTGTCGTATCCAATTGAAACCGCTTTGAACGGAGTGAACGGTGTGCGTCGGGTTCGTTCGACATCCGATACAGGATTGTCGGTTGTTAATATTGAATTTGATTGGGGCACAGATGTTTATGTGAATCGTCAGATTGTGGCCGAGAAACTGTCGACTGTGGCTGAAACATTGCCGCCAAATGTCGACAGCCCCAAAATGGCTCCACAGACATCGATAATGGGCGAAGTGATGATTGTGGGCTTGACATCAGCCAAAACATCGCTTATGGATTTGCGCACAATTGCTGATCGCACAATCCGTCCGCAATTGTTGTCGTTGCCAGGTGTTGCACAAGTCACAGTGATGGGCGGGGATGTTAAGGAATATCAGATATTGCTCAGCCCAGAGCGGATGCGTTTTCACAATGTTGACATGTCGGATGTGCTTGATGCAACAGACCAGTTGAACAGCAATACGAATGGAAGCATCCTTCATGAATTTGGGAACGAGTATTTGATAAAAGGTCAAATAAACACCACGGACACTCTTCAATTGTCATTGGCTGCGGTGAGGAGTACAGATGGAAACATTGTGAAATTGGCGGATATTGCCGAAGTCACAATCGGCAGCGCTTATCCGAAACTCGGACTTGCCACAGAAAAGGGCAAACCCGCGGTACTTATCACTGTTGCAAAGCAAAATGAGGCAAATACAACGGTGCTGGTGGAGGATATTGAAAATACTCTTGACGCAATGAAGAAGGCAATGCCGTCAGATATAACTGTTTCTACCGACATCTTCCGTCAAAGTGATTTCATAGACAATGCAATTGACAATATACAGGGTGCATTGGCAGAAGGAGCGTTGTTTGTTGTTGTGATTTTGTTTCTGTTCCTTATGGATTATAGGGCAACGATCATATCCGTGCTTGCATTGCCAATATCTGTCATAATAACACTTATCATTCTGCATGTACTTAATTTGTCTATCAATACAATGTCGCTTGGCGGTATCGCTATTGCGATAGGCTCTCTGGTGGATGATGCTATTGTGGATGTGGAGAATGTCTATAGAAAGTTGCGTGAAAACAGGCAGCTGCCAGAGTCAGAACGGAAGAAGACTAGAGATGTTGTATTTCATGCGTCGTCTGAGGTCAGAATGCCAATACTCAACTCGACGTTGATTATTATCGCATGTTTCTTGCCGTTGTTTTTCCTGTCGGGTATGGAGGGACGATTGTTGGTGCCGCTTGGAATAGCGTTTATAGTATCGCTTGCAGCGTCTACTGTTGTGGCCTTGACGTTAACACCTGTGATGTGCGACATGTTGTTGTCGAAAGACAAGCACCTAATGAAAGTTGGCAAAGAATCATTTGTGACCAGAAATTTGAAGAGAATTTATGACGTGATGCTTAAAAAAGCGTTCAGTCATCGCAGGCCAGTGTTCTGGGCTGTCTCTGCCGCGTTTGTGATTGCCGCAGGTTTGTTTTTTACGCTTGGACGTGGCTTCCTGCCGTCGTTTAATGAAGGGTCGTTTACAATCAACGTGACAGCATTGCCTGGCATCTCACTAGAGGATTCCAACGAAATAGGAAAGCAAGTGGATGAAGCATTGTTGAGTATTCCTGAAATCAAAACAATTGCCCGTAAGACAGGACGTGCCGAACTTGATGAGCATTCGCGCGGCAGCAATGCGTCGGAGATTGAGGCTCCGTATGAATTGAAGGACCGCAGCAAGGAGGAGTTGATGAGCGACATTAGAAAGAAACTGTCGATAATCCCCGGAATAAACATTGAAATCGGGCAACCGATTTCCCATCGCATCGACGCCATGCTCTCCGGAACAGAAGCGCAGATAGCCATTAAGATATTTGGAAACGATTTGTCGACATTGCACGACATAGCGACACGCATCAAGGGCGAGATTGGTGAAGTGGAAGGAATCGTCGACATCAATGTGGAACAACAGATTCAACGTCCGGAAATAATAATTGTGCCCAATCGTGTGTTGATGGCTGAATATGGGATAACAATGTCTGACTTCCGTAAGTTTGTCAATGTCTGCACATCTGGAATTGTTGTTTCGGAGGTATATGAAGACGGCGTGCCATACGACTTGAAACTGAAGGTGGCTGATGACCGTCATAGCGGATTGTCGGCAATAGAAAATCTTATGATTGACTCCGACAAAGGTAAAGTTCCATTGTCGACAGTGGCAGAGGTGCGTTCATCATCGACATTCAATTCAATAAGTCGTGAAAATGCCAGACGAAGAATCATTGTGTCTGCAAATGTCGAGAATCGTGATTTGGTTGGAGCTGTCGAGGCAGTCAAAGATAAAATTAATGAATCCGTAAAATTGCCGGAAGGATATTATATCAACTATGGCGGACAGTTTGAAAGCGAGAAAACAGCATCGCGCATTCTTGGAATCGCAACGGTGTTTGCATTGTTGTTGGTTCTGCTCCTCTTGTATCAAGAGTTCCATCGTGTTTCTGATGCACTGATAATCCTTGTCAATATCCCGCTGGCTATGATTGGAGGAGTGATGATACTATGGATTGGTGGAAAGGAAGTAAATATTCCAGCTATTATCGGATTTATATCTTTGCTTGGCATTGCAACTCGAAATGGAATGTTGCTTATTTCGCATTACCGGCAATTGGAAACTGATGGAATACCTTTGATGGACAGAATTTTTATTGGGTCAAGAGACCGACTTCTTCCTATTATCATGACTGCGATGTCGTCGGCATTGGCTTTAATTCCAATCGTGGCGCGTGGTGCTGAGCCTGGAAATGAAATTCAAAGTCCGATGGCGTTGGTGATATTGGGCGGCTTGCTCAGTTCGACGCTTTTGAATATCTTTGTAGTCCCGATTTTGTATTACGTAAACAATAAGAAGAAAACGTCAAGTCATCAAGTATGAAGAAGATTTTATTATCATTGTCATTAATGGTCGCTCCGGTGTCAATGTATGCCGATGCGTTGTCGACGCAGATATTGCAAAATAGCGAAAGTCTACAGGCTGCAAAATTGTCGCTGAAAGGAGACGAATTGGCATTGCGGACAGAGGGAAACCTTCCGGATCCAGAAATTGAAATGGAGATAATGGCTTTGCCGGAACCATCGCTTGAACTTACCGTATCGGAAACCATTGAATGGCCCGGCGTATATCAGATGCGTAAAAAGGCAAGAGAATGCCGTATAAATGCTTCTCAATATCTGTTTGAGTCAAAGCGCATGGAGGTGGTTAAACAAGCCCGATTGGCATATTTGGATTTAATCAACTTGAATTGCCGTTTGGCAAGACGCAGGCAACTCCTTCAAGTGCTCGACTCGATGCTGAGAAAAGTTGTCGATGTGGAAATGCGTGCGGAATTCAACGTGCTTGAAATCTCAAAGATGAAAATAGATGCGTTTGATATCGCTTCGGATATCAGTTCGATGGAGATACAACGCCAGGTTGTTTTGTCGGATCTTGTCCAGATGAATGGTGGTAAAGCCTTTGAGAATGTGGATATGAACAGCACGAAATATCCGATAGAGAAGAAAGCTGTTGAACATTACATCTCGGCGTATTACAACAGTCCTGACTATATGGCGACATTATCTGGCCTTCAAGCGGATGAGTTTGATGTAAAGGTGGGCAAACGGTCGTGGTGGCCCAATATAACATTGGGATACAAATTTACGTCGGAAGGTGAAGTGCGTGGACATGGCGCCGTTGTTGGCTTCTCAATTCCTCTGTTCTCAAATAAGGGGAAGGTGAAAGCTTCGCGAGCCATACAACAATCCAATGATTTTGCCAAAACATATCAGAGCAGAAAAGGAGAGTCCGACATACGCAGTCGTTACGACGAGGTGGAGCGGATTTCTCAATCCATTGAAGAATATGGCAAACGATTGAATTATTCAGAGGTGAAGAAGTATCTGGATGAAGCGTTGGCTGCAAAATCGATAACCATCATTGATTATCTGGCGGAATATCAGTTTATTCTCAATGCGTTTCAGAAACTTGACGATATGCAGTCGGATTTGGCGGCAAAATATATTGAATTGTCGAAGTATGACTCACTTGATTGAAAGCAGCCCGTCGGTATAGGTAATCTTACCTTCCTTTAATAGGAACCGTACCATTCCGGCAATATCTTTGGCGGGAAAAGCCAATGTGTCGGTGATTTCTTTCAATGTGCGGCTTTTTAGCGACAGCATATATAAAATCCCATCAGCAAGTTCTTTTTCGGAAGGACTTGCTTTTTTGCGTTCCACACATATGTCGCAGTGACCGCAATTGCAGGTGTTTTCTTCGCCGAAGTATTTCAAAATCTTGGCTTCCCGGCATGATGTTTGGTTGGACACGTAGTCAATCATAGAGTTAATCCTGAGTTCCAATCGTTGTTTGCCGACCTCATATGCTTCTTTGTGAATTGTGAGATGCCGGGGTTCCATGCGGGAATATGGGAAGAAAATGTATGCGGTACGCTTTCGAGGAATGTATGTGATAATGTGCTTGCGGCTTAAAAACAGGAGAGTCTCGTATATTTTATTTACGGGGATGTTGTGCTTGTATGCGATTGTAGGCTCGTCGATAAAAATATAGTCGGAAAAGACGCCGGCAAAATTGCGTAGGATCAATTCGAGCACATTGTCCATTTCAGGTGTCATGCCCTCTACATTGTAAAGTTCCCGTTTCTCTACCAAAATCATAATTCTTGACAGAGTGTCAACTTCATCGATATAATCAATGTATTGACATGCCGACAAAATTTTCAGGGCACTGTATGTTTGACGTTCAGGAAGTTTGAATGTGGTGCAGAACAACTGTAGGTTAAAATCGAAGACTTTGTCATAGCCCGCTCCGATTCCAAGACCTAAAAAATCGCACATATGGGTGTATACGTCCTTTATGAAGTCTTTTGGCGGAAAAGCTTCAGAGATGCGGCGTTTTAGAGTGCCTTCATCTTTGGAAGACACGAGGAGCATTACGTATGCTTTTTTGCCGTCGCGTCCCGCGCGTCCCGCTTCCTGGTAATATTCTTCGAGGGAGTTCGGAACATCAAGGTGCATTACAAAGCGAACGTCGGGTTTGTCAATGCCCATTCCGAACGCATTTGTAGCAACGATGATGCGGATTTCACCACGTTTCCATTTGTCTTGTTTGTCGCGTTTTTCCTCTGTCGTAAGTCCCGCATGGTAATAATCGGCCGAGAATCCCTGTGATTTCAGTTGCTCGGCAATGTCTTTGGTCTTGGCTCTGCTCCTGACATAGATTATTCCGCTTCCATAGATCCTGGACAATGCGGAAAATAGTTTCTCGGTTTTGTTCTCTTGATGTCTGACAATATAAGATAGATTGTCGCGGCGGAAACTTTTTCTTATGACATTTGGCTCCTTGAATTGCAACTGCTGCATTATGTCGGCAACAACGGCAGGAGTGGCGGAGGCTGTAAGCGCGAGAACAGGAGCGCCTGGAAATAATTGACGTATCGACGCAATGTTCAGATACGATGGGCGAAAGTCATATCCCCATTGTGAAATACAGTGAGCCTCATCGACCACAATCAAGGATACCTTCATTCGTCTGAGAGATTCGATAAACGAAGATGAAGCCAAGCGCTCTGGTGAAATGTAAAGAAACTTGCACTTTCCGAACATGCATCGGTCAATGACGTTTCGGATTTCTCCATGGCGCAGTCCAGAATGAATGTAAGCTGCGTTTATGTGCCTGTCGCGCAATCCGTCTGCCTGGTCCTTCATAAGAGCAATCAACGGCGTGACAACAATTGTCAAGCCGTCAAGCAGCATCGCCGGCACCTGAAAAGTTATTGATTTTCCGCCACCGGTAGGCAGCAGTCCAAGAGTATCCTTTCCTAGCAAAACAGAGTTGATAATTTCTTCTTGTTTAGCTCGGAAAGAATCATAGCCCCAATAGCGTTTCAGTGTGTCGTGAATTGAACCGCGGTCCATTTCATATCAATTTATACGAATCTCCTTTACAAGCAATTGGTATTTGCTCACATTGTTCGGATGTTTGTTTTCCTCAATAGTGTAGCAGATGTCGAATGGCTTGCCTGATTTGATGTGGCTGAAATACTGCGCCATATTGAAAGCAATTCCGTTCAACACTTTCCCGGAGCTGTTGTTTACCAATTCCAGTTTGATGTGCTCGAGATTCTTGCCAACCAACTTGCTTGTGCCATAATCCAATACGTTCTTTGAACAGAAAATTGGCTTCTGATTTCCAGGTCCGAATGGATTGAACTTGTCGAGAAGCGACAGGAACTCAGGCGTAATCTCCTCAAATCTCAGATATGCGTCAATGTCGATTTGCGGAGTCATTTGATATGGTTTTATCGTTTTGGCGACATATTCCTCAAACCTTCGTGAGAATTCCGGAATGTTTTCTTCTTTCAGCGACAATCCTACGGCATAGGTGTGGCCTCCGAAGTTCTCAAGCAAATCGCGAGAAGCCTCAATTGCCGAATAAATGTCGTATCCCTGTACCGATCGTGATGATCCAGTCGCAATCCCGTTTGACAGAGTCAGCACCACAGCTGGCTTGTAGTAAAGCTCGGTCAGACGTGAGGCTACAATGCCAATGATGCCCTTATGCCAATTTTTGTTGTAGATGACGATTGACTTGTGGTCGGAATCGATTTCTCCACGATTTTCCAAAATGGCATTGGCTTCTTCTGTGATTCGTTTGTCGAGTTCTTTGCGGTCGCGGTTGTATTGGTCGATGCTCTTTCCTTTGGCGTACGCCTCATTGAGGTCTTTGGTGGTGAGCAGATCGACGGCCTCCATGCCCGATTGCATACGCCCGGACGCATTGATGCGTGGCCCGATTTTGAAGATAACGTCGCTGATGGTTATCTCCCTGTTTGCCAGATTGCAAATCTTTATGATGCTCTTCAGACCCAAATTGGGGTTTGAGTTTAGCCGCTTCAATCCGTGGTATGTCATGATCCGGTTTTCCCCGGTCATTGGCACAATGTCGGCAGCGATGCTGACGGCGACCAAGTCAAGAAGACTATACAACTCATTCTGATTTGTCAGCCCGTTGCTCTTGGCGAAGGCTTGCATGAACTTAAATCCTACGCCACACCCGCAGAGGTGAGGATAGGGATAAGTGTTGCCTTCCATCTTGGGATTGAGAATGGCATATGCCTCCGGCAAAACGTCGTCGGGGACATGGTGGTCGCATATGATGAAATCAATGCCTTTTTCCTTGGCATAGTGGATTTCATCAATGGCCTTGATGCCGCAATCCAGCACAATTATAAGTTTGACACCAATAGATGCAGCATAGTCAATACTTTTAATTGATATGCCATATCCTTCTTCATCACGTGTTGGAATGTAGTATTCGATATGCGAATAATAATTCCTTAGATATTTGTATACCAAAGACACCGCTGTCGTGCCATCGACATCGTAATCTCCATATACCAATATCTTCTCTTTTGCCCCCATTGCCATATTAAGCCTATCTACGGCCTTGTCCATATCCTTCATCAGGAATGGATCATGCAAATCAGACAGAGAAGGGTTAAAAAAATGTTCAGCGTCATCTACAGACGTGATGCCCCGCTGAACAAGCAGCTCAGCTATTGCTGGGCTGCCGGCGTATTTTTTCGCCAACTCGATCTCTAAATCTTGTTCTTCTGATGTAAGGGGTAAGTAATTCCATTTACTTATCATTTATATTGTTTTTATTTTTATCTGTCTCAAAGCCTTTTACAGGCTTGGTGTGCAATGATTAATGCATTGCTGTCAGGAGCGGTTTATGGCGATTGTCTGCCAATTGTCGCAGGCCGTTCCGGCTGCCATTGCGCTTTGCTCCAAAGTTAACGCAAATATACTTATTGTTTTTTATTAAACAGGCAGACTTGACCGTGATTTTTTCAAAAATAAAACAAAAAATGCGGCTGTGAATTTAACAGTCGCATTAGCCTTTTCAGTTCATATGAACATCCATTTGTGGGAACGGGAAGTTGATGCCGGCTTTTGGAAGTTCGTTGTAGAACCGCGCGTTCATGTCAAAGTAGACATCCCAATAAAGACTTGTCGGAGCCCATACGCGGACAACGACGTCAACACTGCTTGCCGCGAGCGCGCTCAGAGCCACAAACGGAGAGCAGTCGGTTTTCGCTAAGCGAATTTCTTCAGCTGGCTGCTCCTGTTGGCTTTCGGATTTGTTTTTATTGCGATGAAACATCTTCCACAATCTGGAGTGATGTCTTTCAAACTCGATGTTCGGGCGGAAACATCGGCGTCTTTAAACCGCATGGCTCGGTCGTCTTCAATGTATTTCTTTACAATGCGGTCGTCTTCGTTGACAATGCGTAGAATCTCTCGTTTTGCCACTTCATAGTCATCACCATAGGCGATGCTGATTGTCCAGTCTATGCGACGGTAATCTTCACGGCTGTAATTGTTTATACTGCCGGTTGACAGTCCTCCATTCGGGATTGAAATCCATTTGTTGTCACCCGTATTAAGGATTGTGTTGAATATCTGAATTTCTTTCACTTTTCCAGTGAAGCCTTGAAACTCAATGAAGTCTCCAACTTTGTATGGCTTTAGAAGGAGAATGAGCACACCTCCGGCAAAATTCTGCAATGTCCCGCTCAGCGCCATACCCACAGCGACACCAGCCGATGCAAACAAGGCGATGAACGAACTTGTTTCTATGCCAAGTATGGAAATGGAGATTATTATCAAGATGAACAGCATCACTATTTTGACAAGGCTCAACACAAATGTGGCAAGCGACCTGTCAACTTGTCGGCGATGGAGTATTTTGTTTACGCTTTTGTAAATTTTATTGATGATAAGTTTCCCGAGGTAAAACACCACAATGGCTATCACAAGACGGAGTACCAAATCAACGGCACTTGAAACAAGTTTGTCAACCACTTGCTCTATAGGCAATCCGTTGGCGACATCCGACAGTTTGTGGCTGCTGCTTGAGGCTGTTTGGGTTGATGATATGCTTGAAATTATAAAACTGAGAAAATTCATAAACGTTGTATTTTCCACAAAAATACAAAAAAAATCCTATGGTCGAAACATTTCCAATCGGAAGAAGGTATCTTTGTAGACAAATATGCAAAAAATAAAGAAGATGACAAAGATAAGAACCATTGTCCTGATGCTGGCTTTGATGGTAATACCATCAGCTGCTATCGCTGCCGAAAATTATATGTCGTTGCTCGACCAGATCGACAAGGCTCTGACAAGCAGAGACTGGGCATTGTCGGAGCGCTTGATAAAGACGGCTTTGGAAATGAAACCTGCAAATCCAAGCAACTATTTATTAATGTCGAATTTGGGGACAGTTTACCGCAATCAAGGCAAACTGGATGAGTCTTTGGAGAATTACAATATGGCTCTGTCCGTTGCGCCTAAGTCAACGACAATACTTCATAATCGTGCGGCTTTATATCTTGAGATGGACAGTGTGCAGTCGGCGTTGGCCGACTATAACAAGTTGTTGGATATAAACCCTTCTGATTGCATCGCGTTGAACGGTGCGGGCATGATTGCATTGGAGGTTGGCAATATGGGGCAGGCGGAACGTTGTTTTGACAAATGCTTGAAAACGGATGCCGGAAACATGGACGCCAAACGTGGCATGGCTTTGCTCCGCAGGCTGAATGGAGAATATGACAAGTCGATATTGCTATATGATGACATTATAAAAAAAGAGAACCGTTCGGTGAATTATTTGAATCGGGCAGAGTGTTATATCGCAGTTGGAAAATATCAAGAAGCTCAGAATGACCTTTCGGAGGCGCAGAAATTAGATCCCAAATCATCAGATTTGTATTTGCTTAAAGCTCGCATGGCACAGATGCAGTTCCGTTACGACGATGCCTATGGCTATGCGATGGAGGCTGTCAAACTTGGATGCGACAAAAGTCAAGCATTGCCATATTTAAAGAAAAAGGACAGGTAAAACATTGTTGCTTTGTCGAATTTTGATTAATTTTGCAATGTATGGAACTTATTAATTATATCGAATGCTTGCTCAGAGACAATGATTGTGTGATTGTCCCGGGTTTTGGTGCGTTTATTTGTCAGAATGTTGCGTCAAGCATATGCGACGGTGTTCTGTTGCCGCCATCCAGATCGGTGGCCTTTAATGCCGCATTGACGCATAACGACGGCCTTGTTGCCAATGCCTTTATGAAACAGACGGGCTGCGGATATAATGCAGCGGTAGCGAAGGTGGAAGGCGACGTGAAGACCATAAAAGAGTCTCTTGTTGCAAACCATTCGTTTGATTTTGGTAAGATAGGTTCGTTCCATTACTCTGATGCGGGTTGCGTTGTGTTTGCTCCGTCGGCAGTGGGACTGTCGGGGGTTAATCTGAGCAACTATGGATTACAGCCTGTCAGGATTCAGAACGTCGTAAAATCAGAAGAAAAAGCCCCACGTCGTAGATTCTCGGAAATTAGGATGAATGCATTGCGCATGGCTGCGTCTGTTGCGGCGATTATAGTTCTTGTGCTTACATTAACGACTCCTATTGCGATTGATTCCCTTCCGGACAAGGCAAGTGTTGCGTCAATATCGGCAGCTCAGCCTAAGGCTAAGGGCAAGAGTGGAAACGTTGTTGAAAAAATGACAAAACGAGCAGTCAAAATTGAGTCAAATGACATCGAAGCTGTGGAGAAAGGCGTTGGTGGCGAGACGAAAAAAAAATATAGTGTAGTGATAGCTTCGCTTAAATCGTATGGTCAGGCTAAAAAATTTGTCGAGGCCTCGTCTGAGCCCGGGCTGGTGATCATAGATGCCGCCAAAGGTTCTTCAGTCTATAAAGTTGCATTGGCAACAGGCGACACAAAAGAGGAGATGTATTCATATATTCAGAAGAACGGCATCACTGAAAAATATCCTGATGTTTGGGTTTGTAGAAACTAAACAATTGACGCTTAGTTTATCACATCTTTAATATCTTCAATGTTTACCAAATTATTTGCAATTGCATAGATTGCCAGACCGGCAGGGGAGTGTATCTGCAATTTCCTTGAGATGTTGCGGCGGTGCGTAATCACCGTATATATTGAAATAGACAATGTGTCGGCTATCGCCTTGTTGGTCATTCCTTTTACAACGCAACCGATGATTTCCTTTTCCCTGGCGCTTAAGGCGTCTTGTTCGGAAGATTCTTCGTCAGGCTCATTGACTGCTTCTTTGATTTTACTGCAAATCGTTTCGATGTCATCATTAATAGAAATTGTTGTGTCGTAGTCAGACAGCAACTGGTTGTCGATAAGTGATGACGTCAGTGCCGCAATTTTCAATGATGGATATGTTTTCCGGATTGTTGCCAGATTCATGCCAATTGCAAAAAGCGGATTGATAATCAACAAATCTGGAGTGTGAAGTCTTAGAAAGATTGTCAGAGCCTCTTGATTTGTGATTTCGTTGATTCTGAAATTGAATTCCGAAAAATGCTTCAGAACCGATGCAAGACCGCTTCGCATGATGACCGATCCATCTGCAATTGCAACTTTTATATCCTCTTTACTTTTCATCGGTCAAATTCTGTTCTAAATTCAAGACAACAGGGGTAAACACACTGTCTTCAAGCCGGCAGTGCGTCCTTAAATCTGATTCGCAGTTGAATATGTCAAACAAAGTGTCGTTGAGAAGGTTGTTGCATTTTGTCTGCGGATAATATTTGATTAAAATGTTTTTCAACTCTTTCAATTTCTCGTTTATATGATTGTGGTGTTCCGCAAATTGTGCAATTGAGAAATTGTTGGATTTATGATGTTTAATCAAATTGTCAGCATATGAGAAAATATGGTTGTTCTCATATTCCATATGGCGTCTGACTTCATCTACATATTTGTCGTAGAACATCAAAACTATTTTGATGATGTCATTCTTTTCTGGCTCCAATTCCAACGCATTGCAGAGTTTTTGCCGTATGGTTGGTAAACTGAAGTCCAGGAAATACGAATGCGCTTGCTTCAGATAGTCTACAAGGGCGGGAAGTGACACGGAGTCATAGTTGAATGAAAACTCTCCGCTGTAGGAATCTTCATTTACAAAATTAACAACAATAAGAAAAGTATTGCAGTCAACACCTTGTTCATTGCACACCTCGGCTACGGTCTTCTCGCCAAATCCTAAAGGCAGGCCGAAGCGGCTCATAACTGAAATCAGTGAATAATTTTCGCTGATAACATTGCTCATCTTGTCGGTGGGTTTATATTTGTGAAAATTATCCATTACATCCTTTTTTGTTTGCAAAGTTAAACTTTAATCCAATCGATGACAATACCTACAAATAGGTATTGTCGCCACTTTTTTCATATCTTCTAAGTAATAAAGCCATATCGTGATGTGAAGATATGACTGCTTGATTCCCTGTATGTTCCGTTATTTCAGGCGGAAAAAATATCCAATTGACGCCATAATTCCGATGCTGTTAGAGGCCGCGAATATATCTTTTTTATTGGCTCCGAAAATGTTGTTCAGTCCATAGTAGAACCTGCCTTCTATAAGTATGGAGTTCTTACGGTTTATTGCCCATTCTGCGCCAATTCCCGCAGATATGCCATAGTCCACTTTGTGTTTAATGGGCATGGCGAATTGTTCCGTATTGCGATTTTCCGAAGGAAATCCCTCTAAAGAGGAAAAATTGTTGATGTCAAAATTAGAATTTGTCTTTTCCGCAATCATGAAACCTATCTCTGGACCTGCGTTGAAGAAAAACTTTGCTTTCTCAGAACCAAAATAGATATGTGCCAGAAGGGGTATTTGGATATACGACAAATCTCTGCTGTATGAATATGGAGCTTCCTCAAAATTTTCTTTCCATCCTCGTTGCTCGAAATTCACCTCGCCAATAAGCCCGAAATGATTCTCTTCGATATATCGGAACATGATACCAGCCATCGGACCTGAATGAAACTTTTGTGGCACACTGGGTGAGAACGTGGTTTGAGATAAAGAAACCCCACCTTTTGCGCCAATGCTGAAAGCTCCAGAAAAGTGGTCCTCTGCGACAGAAGTCAGACTTGATATCAAAAGTATACTTGCTATTACGTATTTTTTCATTATTTCAATATATGTTTTTCTACACCTTTTGTCGTGTAGTTGTAAATAAATGAAGCGGTGTTGACAAACCCTCCCCAACTGCTTGTGCGCACAATGTTGATGCCGATTTCCAAACCGTCGGTTGCTTGCATAGGCTTGTTGAAGTCGTTGCCGTTTGTAATGACAGCATTTATGAAGAACGACATCGTGTCATAGCCCAATTCACTCATGTTAGGGATTGAATTGATTGGGCTTTCTCCGTACCAATATTTGTATTTGCTGTCAAACTTGTTGTTGCCTTCAATCGAATAGCGAGAGAACAGGCATACGTTGTTTGCGCGCAGGAAATTCTCATATTCGTTGTATATCGACCATTCAGGATAGCCAAGAATGCTGAATTTTCCATCATTCGCAGGATCAGCAGCCAATTCATCGACCAAAGATTTCAGCTTTTTTAATGCGGATCTGGAGCTTGACGTCGGAACGAATAGCGTGGGGTGTTGACAAACGAAGCCGTTGCTCTCCGATAGGTTGACAGTCTGCTTTGGCAGATTTGTCATTTTTAAATATTCAATCAATGGTTTGTCGTCTTCCGACTCGTCTTTTAAGAAAACGATTTCACAGTTTGCATAATTGCTCTCGACATAAGAACTTACGGAAGAATACATATATGACGACGGAGTGTTGACTTGGAAAAAGCGATTGTTGTTGTAGCACATATCGTTGTTGACTGAGAAGGAATTAATGACATTGATTCCGTTCTTCTGTCCAAAGTCGACAATCGTTTTCAGCAAGTTGTCCTCAGAAGGGGCAAAAATCATATGCGCATTGGCAATCTCTTTCTTGCTCAAGACGGTTGATATGTTGGCATCTGTAACATCGTGAGCATAAAGATTCAATTTTGACTTAGTCTTAAGGTCGTTGACTGCCAGCAATGCCCCACGATAGAAGTCGCGGTAGAACAAAGCCTGTTTGCTTTTGTTGGTATTCTTTGCCTCAAAAGGGAATAAAATGGCAATGTTGACGCAATCGTTGATGTTGTCGTCTGACGTTTCGCGGAAAGCTTGTCTGACAACCGTGGTTGAGTCAGTTTGGCTTTCATTCGCAATAGGGACAACCACATACGATCCACGTTTTAGTTTGTCCACATCGGGATTTGCTTCTTTCAGCTGTTCTTCTGTAATTCCATATTCTTCGGAAATGGATTCAAACGAATCGCCTTTTTCAACTTTGTCGTGTACGAATACCGTTTCAGGTTTGTCATTTTCTTTATTAGCGTTGTTGCTTGGAGGAATAAGCACAGTCATTCCAACTTGGAAATTCTCAGGCGATACACCTGGATTCATTTCAAGCAAATCTTTCAAATCGACGTTGAAATTCACAGACAGCCGATAAAGTGTGTCGCCAGGCTTGACGGTGTATGGCACAGCTTCTTGCTTGTCGTTGCCGACAGGAATTGTCAACACAGAGTCTGCTTTAAGTCCGGTCCTTGCTTGGGGGTTTGCTTGCAGCAGTTCGGCGACAGAGAGTCCGTACATTTTGGCAATGCCATACAGCGTTTCACCGTTTTTTACTGTGTGCTTATGCTCTTTTGGACGAACGACTGCCTGCCGTTTGACATATGCGTCAACCGGGAAATAAAGCACCTGATCTTTCTTTAAGCCGGTTGCAACCGAAGGGTTGTACTTTACGATATCCTCTTTAGGTATGTTCAACTCCCGGGCTATGCCGTAAATAGTCTCTTTCTTTTGCACAATCCGGTAATAATAGTCGACGCCGCCGATGTTGCGTGTCGGCAGGGTCAATTGGGCAAAAGCGGCTGCCCGATTCAGGAAG
>OGOP01001285.1_pt1 | contig 18304 bp, 21 predicted proteins | sample 1552591 | NCBI WGS metagenome assembly OGOP01 (sample SAMEA2580120, study PRJEB22360) | human gut metagenome | biome: human gut; feature: human-associated habitat; material: faeces | place: Denmark | collected 2008/2010 | reverse complement strand
TATAAAAAATCAGGAAATTATTTCAAGGGCACAACATGTGATTATTAAAAATTGTAACAACATCCGCAATCACGGCAATACAGCCGATTTTCAGAAGTCAATCATGGTTGAGAACAAGCTGTGACATGGTTTTGAGATTTTAAATCATGAAAACCCATGGCATGAGCATGATTGCATGGTTTAATTATATATTAAGAATTGTAAAAGATTTGGCATGGAATTCATAACTGCTTTTGAACAAAGTAAACTTAATGAACTTATTCACCTATTCACTTATTATCTTTTTTACTTCTGATATGGTCTTTTCACTTCTCACGTTTCACTTTTCACTTATTATCCTATTCACTTTTATACGCCCCTAGTACCTTACTTAACCTTATCTTTTCTTTCTAAAACAATCTACTTTACACAATCGCTTTTACAGCCAGCAATATTAATATAACCCCGCCAAAAATTTCAAGATATTTTGATGGTAATTGTTTAAAAAAGTTACCTGACCAAAAACCTATCAACGACATTCCAAACGATGCGAGCCCAATCATAGAAATTGATAACAATAACGTTGTATTCGTTAGCCTTAAACTTACACCAGCCGCCATTGCATCAATACTTGTTGCAATTCCCATGCCTATCAAACACTTCAACCCGATACAGCAGACAGTTTCTTCTTTTTCTTGAAAAGCTTCGTAAATAAATTTTCCCCCTAGCGCCATAAATATTGCAAAAACCAACCAACTACTATAAGCCTCAATGTATTTACTTAACAAACCCACACCAATGTAACCTATAAGAGGCATTACACTTTGTGAGATTCCCATGGTTAGAGCAAGAGCAAACGAATTTTTTGTCCTGTTTTTTGTAAAAATCAAACCTTGTGAAAATGATACTACAAGGCAATCCACACCCAATGCGATACTCAAAAAAATCAATTCTGCTATATGCATACTTCAACCTCAAACAGCCTGTTCCAAGGGAATTTATAACTTGTGTCATAATTAACACCAAGTACTTCAAAAACCTTTTCTTCATACGGTTTCATCAATTCTTTTACAAGTTTTTCATCCGGAGAAGTCAACTGCTGTCTTACATTCGCCTGATAAGCCCAGTCGTCAAGCAAACGAACTGTTTGAAGCTTTAAAAAATCTCTGCCAAAATAAAAATCCTTTCCGACGTTATTCTGCATTTTTGCCCCTTTAAAAACAATTGCACCGCAAATCAAACTACCTAAAGAATTTGCTGAAGTATTCCAAGCCGAATAGCCCAAAAAGTTTTCATCAAAACCAACCTCAAACAATTGTTTCACAAACGCATTATCTGCTCCGTTTGCATATCTTACATCCGCAACCATATAAGGTTTTGACGGTTTTTGCCACTTCCCTGAAAACGTTTGTGTCGGGACTTTCATAACAATTTCACCCTGATGATCTTCAAAGTTATTGACATAAAGCAAAATATCCGCATCATCAGGCTCGCAAACGCTACATCCTGCAAGTTCAATCTGTCCTTTTACGGATTTTTCAATAGAAACATCTTCGTAGTTCGAGATTAAATCTTTGCATTCAGGTACAAGAAATATTGGAGCAATTTTTATACCTGTTTCTTGGCACTTATCTCGGTGGGGACACTGCGTTTTCCCCACCCTACTTGTTTCTTTTTCAGATACAGGCTTTAGTTTTTTCATAATTGCTCTTGCAAGTAGAGTCAGAGGAATTTCATCCGCTCCGGTTTTTACAAAGCCACCAAGCTTTTCCAACGCTTTTGCTTCTTGAACATTAAATCCATATTCCGCACAATCATCTTTAGAAAACACTAAAGTATTGAAAAGCCCTTGTTTTTGGTATTCAAGATAAAGTTTGTTTATTTCAAAATTTCTTTTGCGAGTCGCAATATAGTCGTCCAAAATTTCTGATGGAATAACGTTTGTAATACAGCTTTCAGTACCTAATTTGTGGGTTTGATAAGAATAATCAAAGATTTTTTTGCCCCATTTATCCCAATATTCTTTTTCTTCTTCATTAACATTGTTGTTAGAAATTCGCATTATACTAGAAAAAGCGTAAATTTTTGCATTCTTTTTCTCCAAAATAGATTTTAAGTTCTCAACTCTATTTTTAATTTCATCAAATGTATCGGGGCATCTTCTTGACGAAATCAAACCTCCATAAGCAACGGTATCCAAGCACATTACAATTGCGTCCATCTGAGGAAGTTTTTTCAGCCAATCAAAAATTGCCTCAACATCAGCATATTTTGTAAGTGAACCCAAAAACTCTCTTTTAGGCATAAAGAGATTAATATCACTATCTATTGCACAAATCTGCTCCGGCAAGGTATAACAAACCGGTCTATTATCTATTGGTATAAAAGCTATGTTCATAACTTTATTATATGTTAAGATTGAATTTAAGCAAAAAGGTAACAATTTATGACGCCGGACAAAACTCCTGAAACTATTCACACAATGTTTAATATGATTGCAAGCAAATACGATTTTATAAATCGTGTAATGTCTTTAGGTACACAAGATTACGTAAAAAAATCTGCAGTAAAACTACTCGACATAAAACCGCATGCAAACGTTATTGACCTGTGTTGCGGAACAGGCGATTTGTCAGCAGTTGTAAAAAAATCAGAACCGTATGCCTGTGTTACTGGAATAGATTTTTCCGAAAAAATGTTGTCAATTGCAAAATCCAAACATCCAAATATAAGATTTATGCAAGGCGATGTTACAAATCTGCCTTATGAGGAGAATTCTTTTGACTTTGCACTAATGGGTTTTGGATTGAGGAATATTCAAAATGCTGAAAAAGCTGTCGAAGAAATTTATCGAATTTTGAAACCGAACGGAGAGTTTTTACACCTAGACTTCGGAAGAAAGAATTTTGCCAGCAAAATTTATGACACATTAACTCCAGTATTAACAAAGCTCTTGACAGAAAATGCTGAAGCTTATTCATATCTGATAAAATCAAAACACGCATTCCCTCCACCGGAAGATTTGATAAAAGATTTCGAAAACAAAGGCTTTAAGCTAAAAACTCGAAAAGACTTTCTCTGCGGAGTAATTTCAGCACAGGTGATGTTAAAGTGGATTAGATGATTAGAAGCAAAGATGCAGGGGCCGTATCGGGATAAGATACTATCGTATAAAAGTGAAGAAGAAAACAAGTGAAAAGCGAAACGTGAGAAGTGAAAAGACCGTATCAGATTATTGATAATTGATAATATCAGTTATTTATGAAAATAAACAACAGATTACGGAGTCAAAGTGCCACGATAGTGGAATGAACAATAAATTTAGCCTTCTGCAACTACAGTTGTGAGGAGTTCGCCATAACTGTTCATAGAGCCGTCTGTTTCTTCTACAATATAATTGTAGCCTTCTTTACCGGCAATAGCTTTTTCTGCTTTTTCTAAAGCTTCGTCATAGTCTTTTGTTTCAGCTATCAATGTTTTTGAAAATTCTGATTTGTTTTTTATTGTATAAATGTGATACATAATTTTATCTCCTTTTTAAAATTATTATACCACTAATTTCTTCTCCATGGATAATCTTTCGAAATTTCCCAGCCATCATACATAATTAACGCCGAACAAGCATCTCCAGGTCCCCAATAACCACTACCACTTGCTTTTTTATTGCAACCTCCCCAACCTGTACCAAGAAGATCATCTCTTGTAACTTTTCTTGTATTTGTAATTCCAGAATAATTTATTGGATTATATGGAGCAATATGTGGTTTAGGATTGTTTACATCTAATACAAATGTAAAAACATCCTTGCCTATATATGCATATTTGTATTTCCAAAACTGAATTTTTGATGAGTTGCGAACCCAAACTCTAATACGTGTATTATGCTCATACCAAAGCCAATTTTGGTATCTCCAAAACCCCCAAGCCATATCAGGTCCAGTTTTTACTATCATATAAGTTGGAACGCTTGCATTTGCGCTGTTTGATTTTGGATCATATCCGAGTGCTTGCAGAGGATTCATTCCTAGACATTGCTGATTCCCTCCGGGGCAAGTGCCTGATTTAACAACTTTTACATATGGTTCTATATATGTTTGCACCCACGGAACAAGTTCGCCTGCAGTTTGATAATCCCAAGTTGAAGGATCTCCGTGATCTTTCATCGACATCTCTAAAACCTGATTGAGTTCTACATAAGCTTTTTTAACAGCAATTGCCGTTTTACGCTTTTGGTAATCTTCAATTTTACTAGGCAAAACTAGCGCAGAAACAATTCCAATAATTCCTAACGTAATTAAAACTTCTGCAAGTGTAAAAGCTCTGTTCTTCATTTTACCCTCATGTGTGATGAAATACATCATAATCATACTATATAGACATCAAATTAGTCAAATGTCTATAATAATGTGTAATATGTTTATAATATCACGTGTATTATTATGTGTCAATAATTTATTATTATAGACAATATGGTTATTAAAATAGACGAGATTGATAAAAAAGTAGGACTGAATATTCGGCTTGAACGAGTGAAACGAGGGATTTCACAAGAAATTCTTGCTGATATGGCAGGAATTGCTCGTTCTACAATGGGGATAATTGAACGTGGTGAGCAATCTCCATCACTTCAAACTGTTGCAAAAGTTGCCAATGCACTACAAATTGATATGTATAAGTTATTTTTGTTTGAAGAATAATGGAAGAAAGTATATTAGAGGCATTAAATAGTTAATGTTGCCGAAATTGTGTCTTGAAATTGCTTCTCGCTCCTACCTGTGCTATAATCAAACTATGGCAGTATATTTTTTCTATGGAGAAGAAGACTATAATATTGAACAGGAAGTCGAAAAACTCAAAAAAGGACTCGACAAAAATTTTCTTGAGATGTCATTCAAAACGTACGACAATCCCAAGTTTCCGGATTTGATTTCAATTTTGCGTTCTCAACCAATGATGTTTGGGAAAATGCTTGTTGTAATAAACTGTCTCGATTATTTTTCTAAAACATACGACGAAAAAGAACTGCAAGAAATTGAAGAGGCACTTGACAATAATAACGAAAACCTTGATATAGCCTTTGTAGCACAACTTCCAAGAAATGAAGGTAAAAAAATTGATGCACGTAGAAAGCTATTCAAATTACTCAAAAAGCACAATGCCAAAGAGTGTCCGCTTATTCCAACATACAAAACCGCAGAACTTGAAAGCTGGATTATCAAACAGGGTAAAACTAAAGGAATAAAATTTGACAGAGATGCGCTAACTGCAATAATTTCTCAAATCGGCAACAACTTAAGACAAATTGATGGAGAACTCGATAAACTAAAACTTTTTGCATACCCAAAAGATATGGTTACCGCTTCAATGGTTAGAGAAATCTGTATTTCAAACGAAGATTTATTCGCTTTTTCCGACTTTTTAATGGAAAACGAAAAAGATCGTGCCCTTTTGGAATACAGAAAACTACTTGACACTCGTTATCCGCTTGAGATTTTATCAACATTGCAAACAATGCTCAGACGTTGGATTATTTTGAAAGCCAGATCGCAAAATTCATCACCAATGGAACTTTCTCGAATGACCGGAATGCACGAATATGTTGTCAAATTAACCCTGCAAAAACTCAAAAAAAATAATCTGAAAGATTTGGTTAAACTCAAAGAAAACTTAACCGAAGCAGAATATAGAATTAAAGCCGGTTTGGCACTTGATGTAGAAAAAGAAGTCGAGAATGCGTTGTTTAGATAATTACAAGGATAAATTATGAACTCAGATATTACAACTAAATATCCATTTTTAATGAAATATTTCAACAACGGAATAAATTCAACCGGCAAAAATATTGCGCACTGCATACTTTTTTATGGTTCAGACATTCAGGCTCAATACGATTTGGCGCTTGAAATTGCGAGAATGTTAAATTGCTCAGGCACGCACACTCCCGACTGCCAATGTCTAAACTGCCGATGGATTAGAGAAAACAATCACCCTGCAGTTTTGACAATATCAAAAGTTGATAACAAACCATCAGATGACAATTCAAAAACAGTTATTTCTATTGAGCAAGCAAGAATGATTAAAAATGACCTACTTGTAACCTCAGATTACCATAGAGTTTTAATTTTTTGCGACAAGGATAAAGAGGGGAACGTTGCTGGTTTGAACCAACTAAACTTTCAAGCAGACTCCGCCAATGCACTCTTAAAAACGTTTGAAGAGCCTCCTTCTAACACGACTTTTTTCTTTTTAACAAAAGACAAATCAGATATGATTACAACTGTTGTTTCTCGTGCACAATGTTTTTACGTTCCTTCAATGCTTGAAGAAGACCGCAATTATTCTCTCGTAAAAGACGCAATGGAAGGCTATTTGGAACTTGAACGCAATGAAGTTTTAGATTTTAACGACAAAATTCTAGATTTAGCAAAAATGGTCGACCCTCAAGAAGTTTTCACCCAAATGCAAAACTACATCGAATCACTTTTACGCGCAAATATTGACAATTTAGCCTTAAAAGTTAAATTAATCTCTGACCTCAAGGCAATTGAAAAAGCCAAAGACGAAAATCGCTTGAACATAAACATTCAAACAATAGTTGAAACATTAAGTTTCAAAATGATTTTGTAATTATTTGACTTGAAAACCTGAAAAAATATGTTATAATATAAGTAAACGGGCGGAGCAAGTTCCACCTTGCCCCATTAAAAGCCCAATTAATGTGATTTTAGAACTAGTAATATCAAGAAGATTATTACTAGTTCTCCTGTATTAATAATCACGTTACCACCTCCTTTCTCTACCGGTTATAAGATTTGAAGTCTGCGCCGTTGAGTCAAGTGATGATTAAGGGCTTACCCAATCTAAATTGTAGCAAGCCCTAATTATAAGAAATCATGTATTTGATGGAAAAATTATTAAATAATGAATTTACCGTTTTCATAAACGAGTTTGTCATCGGCATAAATTTTTCCGCCACAAGTACCATCAGCCTTAGGTTTCATATTTTTAATCATGTCCCAATGAAGCCCTGATACATTTTTTCCACCTGTTTCAGGATAAGATGCCCCGACTGCCATGTGGATAGAACCACCAATTTTTTCATCAAAAAGAATATTTCCGGTAACCTCTTGGATTTCATCATTTGTACCGATTGCAATTTCTCCAATACCCTTTGAACCTTTGTCCATATTGAACATTGCTTCAAGATAATCTTTTCCTGTTTCCGCTTCAAACCTAATTATTTTTCCATTTTCAATCCATAAATGAACACCTGTTGCACTGTTTCCACGGTAGTTTTGAGGGAAATCAAAGTAAATTTCTCCATTAATATCATCTTCTACAGGAGATGTGAAAACTTCGCCATCAGGGTAATTATTTACTCCAGAACAGCTAATCCATTTTCTACCTTCAACACCAAATGTAATATCTGTTCTATCACCTACAATTCGAACTTTTTTAACATTATTCAAGTAGTTTGCCCATTTGTTTTGTTTTTCATCAAGTTCTCTCAATTTTGCAACCGGATCGTCCAAATCAAGGTAGCAAGATTTAAACAAAAATTCAGCATACTCATCAAATGACATTTTGGCTTCTTGTGCCAAAGCATGAGTTGGAACATCAGCAATTACCCAGCTCGCTTCACCTTTTGCAGTTCTATTCATAAGAGTTTTGGACAAGTCCTGCGATGCTTTTGAACGTCTTGCAAGTTTGCTTAAATCTGCACGAGCCATATTTTTTGTATTCATCGGAGCCCCGATTGAAATAAATTTGTTAACCGTTTCGTATTCTTGTTTTATTATTGGATCAATATAGTCTAATTGTTCATCAGAAGCGTATTTAATGAAAATATCTGAAAAATCTTCAAAAGACGTACGCAAAATCGGATGCGCACCTTTTTGGATTACACGTTTGTAAACCGCTTTTACCAAGTCTTTCGCATAAATACTTGTTGCTCTAATTTGAACCAAATCACCTTTTTGTACATCGGTTGAATAATCAACCAAAACTTCTGCATATTTATCCCAAATTGTTTTTTGCATAGATTACCTCGATTAATTATATATAAATGGCGGGATAGGTATCCCGCCCTACATTTAGAAATGGTGAATAGTGAGAAGTGAATAGTGAATGGATCTTTACGTGCAGTAGCACAAAAATTATTTTTGAGCGGGGTGAACTAAATGAACCACTCACTGCTCACCATTCACAACTCACTAAAAATTATTCCAACGATTCATGACCACTTTTGTGTGATTTCAAAAGCACACCGCGTTTTGATGTTTTAATAAATTCAATCATTTTTTCAATATATTCGTTCATTGGAATTTCAGCTTTAATCTTTTCAATAGCTTGAGTTGTATTGTATTCTTCTGAAATCAATAATTTGAAAGCTTCGTTTGTAGCAGTTCTAACTTCTTGAGAAACTCCACGACGTTTCATCGCAATTACGTTTAGTCCACGAGGAACAGGAGGACGCCCTTCTCCTTTTGAGTACGGTAGAATATCTTGACGAGAAGCAGAAAAGCCGCTTATAATCGCCATATCACCAATTCTGATATTTTGATGGAATACACTCATTCCGCCAACAAACGCACCAAAACCAACATGAACATGACCACCAAGAGTTACAAGGTTAGCCAAAATTACTTCATCTGCCAATACACAGTTGTGAGCAACGTGAGAGCCAACCATCAACAAGCATTTTTTACCAATTCTTGTAGTAAAATCACCGCAAGCAGCAGCTCTGTGAATAGTTACGTTTTCTTTAATAATTGTACCATCTCCGATTACAACTTTTGTTTCTTCACCTTTGTAACCCAAATCTTGAGGTTCTGAACCAATTGTTGCGAATGGAGAAATTGTGCAATCATCACCGATTTCTGCAAACTCAATATGTGCATTAGAAATTACTCTTGTTCTATGACCGATTGTAACATTTTCACCTATAACAACGTAAGGTCCGATAATTGCATCATCAGCAATTTTAGCTGTTGGGTGAATAATTGCGGTTTTATCTATCATTTTTTTATCCTCTCTCTATATACATAACTATAAATACAATTATAGTACAAATTGTAAGGTATCTCAATATTTTTATATTATTTTAATATCAAATAAAAAGACACGAAAATATCGTGTCTTTTTATTAATTTTTGTAATAGGCAAGTACGCCCAACCTGTAGAAGCACCTACTTTTGTTTATTTGAAAGCAAAAGTCATATCAGCTTCTACGCAAACTTTTCCATCAACTTTTCCTACACCGTGAGCTTTACAGATAGGACCTTTAATTTTTTGGACTTCTACTTCCATATCAAATCTGTCACCAGGTCTTACGATATTTTTAAATCTTACACCGTCAACTCCAGCATAAAGTGTCAATCTGCCTTTGAATTCAGGCATTGACATCAAGATAGGTGCAGAACATTGTGCCATAGCTTCTAATTGCAATACCCCAGGCATAATTGGGTTGTTAGGGAAGTGACCTTGGAAGAATTGTTCATTCATAGTCATATTTTTGTACCCTTTTGCGTATTTGCCCGGAACGCATTCTGTAATTCTGTCTACAAGTAAGAATGGGTAACGGTGTGGAATCATTTCCATAATTTGCATCGTATCAAATTGCAATACTTGTTGTTCTTCTGTCATGTTGTTCTCCTTTATTTTATTTAGTGAGCAGTGAATGGTGAGTGGTGAATGGTTCTTATAGGTGTTAATATCTATATTTTGAGCGAAGCGAACTAAAAGAACTACTCACAATTCACAATTCACAATTCACTACTCACCACTTATTTACTTTCAACTAATTTCCCTTTCAACATCTTTGCCACTTTCACGTGGACGGCGTGTCCTGCCTCTTTGACTAAAATCTGACATTTTAGATTTAGCGGATTTACACCTGTCAAATACAAATCTCCAATTAAGTCTAAAATCTTATGCTTAACAGGCTCGTTTTGCGAACGCAAATCTGATGTAAACCCAACATCTTTCAAGCCCAAAGTGTTTTCTAATGTAACACCTTGCGCAAAACCAAGCATCTGGAATTTTTTCAAATCTTTATAAAAACCAAAAGTTCTTGCCTCAATAATTTCCTGTTTTGTTTTTGGATTATATGCTTCCCAACGTCTTGTCAAATCAGGGTGATCATAGTTTACGGCATAAGAAATATAAAGATCATCTGATGGTAAAATTACTAAACTTGTTTTTCCGTTCAAGTAATAAACCGGTTCAGAAACCGTATATTTCTTAGGTTTTGAAAAGATATGTTTTTCAATTCCCGCCTTTTCAAACAATTCAACCCACTGTTTTGAGCTACCGTCAAGTGCCGGAACTTCTTCTTCGTCCATATAAATATCAACGCTGTCAATTCCACAAAACGCAAGGGCAGCCGTCAAGTGTTCCGTCAACATTGCTTTTGCTTTTTTGTTGTTTGCATCTCCCAAAACAACACAATGATCTGTCGCCAATACGTTATCTGCACATGCCTCAAACGGCTTATTGTCTTTTATAAAGTATTTAATTTTTCCTTCTTTTGAAGGTACAAATTTCACTGTGCAAGGTTTATTTTTCATTAAGCCGTTGCCGGTGATTTGGGTTGGTTTTAGTAGTGTGGTCATGATGTTTTGGCCTGGTGAGTAGTGAATTGTGAATAGTGAATGGTTCTTATAGGTGATACTGCACAAAATAAATTTTCGAACACAGCAAACTAAATGAACTATTCACCACTCACTTTTCTCCACTCACTTTACCCTATTCCTTTCCTATATTATCTTCAAACTCTTTCAACAATGGTTCATATTTTCTGAACTTAGCAAAGATATCTTGTGCATCTTTCATTGTTTTCAATTGTTTGATAAAGTCTTTTCTTGGCATTGCCGGAATACCAACGATAATTGATTTTTCAGGGAATGATTTTGTAACCCCTGCTTTTGCTGTAACGATTGAGTCTGATCCGATTTCAATGTGATCTGCAAGACCTGCTTGACCTGCAATTACAACCCTGTCGCCGATTACACAGCTACCTGCAATACCAACTTGCGAAACAATTAAACAACCTTCGCCAACTTTACAGTTGTGACCAATCATTACAAGATCGTCAATTTTTGTATTGTCGCCAATAGTTGTATTTTCAATTGTTCCTCTGTCAATTGTTGTGTTAGCACCGATTTCTACGTTGTTACCGATTACAACAGCGCCGATTGAAGGAATTTTAAAGATAACGTGTTTTGAATTTGTTTCTTTAATTTCGCCATCTTTTCTAGCTTGTTCAATGTTGTCAGGATTTTCTGTAACGAAGCTGAAACCGTCAGCGCCAAGAGAAACACCGTGGTGTAAGATTACATCATTTCCGACTTGAACTCTGTCACCGATATTTACGCCAGCGTGGAAGAAACAGTTTTTACCGATTTTTGCGCCACCACCGATGTATGAATTTGCGGCAATTTTTGTTCCGTCACCGATTACTGCATCGTGAGAAACAACAACGTTTGCACCAATTTCAATGTTTTCACCTAACTTTGCAGTCGGATCAATAACGGCAGTCGGGTGAACTCCTTTGTAAACAACAGGTGCTACATAGAAAAGGTTCAACAATTTCATCATTGCAAGACGAGGTCTTTCTACTTCGATAGTTGTGAAACCATCAATTTGCACTCCTAAAGGTACAAGTGCAGCTTTTGCTTTAGATTTTGCAAGGTTTGCAATTTCTTCTTCCCCCAAAGCAAGTGCTAAAGTATTTTCATCAGACAATAAAGGTGGTGCAATTTGAGAAATTTTTGCATCTTCGACCTTTGTCAACATACCGCCTACGATATGTGTGATTTCTTCTAATGTGAATGTTGCCATTTTATGTTCTCCTTATTTTTATATTTAGTGAATTGTGAATGGTGAGTAGTGAATAGTTCTTATATGTGCTATGCACAAATATTTATTACTTAAATTTGTTCTGTTTTTGTATTGAGATATTTTACTAAACCTAGTATCAATTTTTTTACAGAAGATATTTGACTTATTATACTGTCAATATCTTCTATATAACCAATATTTTTTGAAATAATAATTTGGGTTTCTAATTCAGATATTGAACCCATTGCAATACTTAAAAATTTAAGAGTTTCTTTATCCGAAAATCTAGCACAGCCTTCCGCTATATTAGACGGAATAGATACAGCACATCGTCTCATTTGGCTTGTAAGTGCATAAATTTCATCTTTAGGATAATTTTTAGTAATTATATAAATATCTGTTACAAGTTTGATTGCTTTATTCCAAACTTCTAAATCTTGATGCTTCATAACTTACTCTGATTTGAACCTCTCACTACTCACTATTCACCACTCACTTTCTTAATGACATTCGTCGTCGATTTCCCTTCTACAAACTTTATAAACTCTACTCGTGTGCCGTTTTTTCGCATAATATCTGCTTCCGGCAAGGTTTCCATTGTGTAATCTGCACCTTTTGTATAAACATCAGGTTTTATTTCATCTAAAAGATTTCTAGGACTGTCTTCATCAAATAATACCACATAGTCTACACAAGACAATGCACATAATACTTCAGCTCTATCCAATTCATTATTTATAGGCCGTGTAGGACCTTTTATGCTTCTAACTGATTTATCGGAGTTCAAAAGAACCATCGAATAATCCGCAAATGACTTTGTCTGTTGCAAATATCTCACATGTCCAACATGTAAAATATCAAAACAGCCATTTGTTACTACTACAGTCTTTCCACTTTGATGCAGTTTTTTTACGAAATCCGCTACATTTTCTCTTTGCAAGAGCTGTCCCATAAAAATATCCCCTCTAATATGCCTAAATTATACCCTAAACCTATTAAAAAGTTTTATTATATTAACAAAAAGTAATAATTAATACTCGGCTCAAACTTATTTATTCAAAAATGGTCCAAGCTTTTTGCTCATTTTTGCAAGAAAAGTTCCAATCGGATTTTTATAATTATCAACGGTTGGAATAAATTCATCTTTTAGTATTTTATTCGGAGGAACTACATTTGACATAAAACGTGGAAGCCCATCGCCTAAATAAAAACCGTCTCTTGCATACAATCTTTCATTTATCAAATCTGCAGCTCTCTGAGTGCTTGGTTCTATAATTTTCATAATATCATTTTTCTCATATTGAGAAAAAATTGAGGTAATTGTTAATTTACTAATATTCATATCGTCTTCTTTCTTGGGGTAGGGCTACGATTAGTATAGCTCCATTTCTATGACTTTTTGGCATATTCGAACAGTATTCAATGCTGCGCCAATTCTTAAGTTATCGGCGACGCACCACAATGAAATTCCATTTTTAAACGCCAAATTTTTTCTAATTCGTCCGACAAAGACCGGATCAACTCCTGAAGCATCTCGAGTTGTCGGATATTCCATATTTTCAGGATTGTCGATGACTTTCAAACCGAATGAATTTTTCAAGATTTTTCTAACTTCATCAGGGGTAATTTCATTTTCAAACTCGATATCAACAGCCTCAGAGTGTCCATTATATACAGGAACACGAGCTGCTGTACAAGATATTGGTAAATCTTCCGGCAAATGAAGAATTTTCTTTGTTTCATTTACAACTTTCATTTCTTCTTTCGTGTAGCCGTTTTCACAGAAAACGTCAATTTGTGGAATTACATTGAAAGCAATCGGTTTTGCAAATTTTTTGTTTTCAAACTCTTTACCTTCAAGTCTCGCTTTTGTATTTTCTGTCAATTCATTAATTGCTGCCAAACCCGCTCCAGATACAGCTTGATAAGTTGAAACAATTAATCTTTTAATCGGATTTTTATCCAATAAAGGTTTCAAAACCAACATCAATTGAGATGTTGAGCAGTTTGGATTTGCAATAATTCCTTTGTGCTTGCGCAAATCTTCATCGTTTACATAAGCAATAACCAAAGGAACATCTTTTTCCATTCTAAAAGCTGATGAATTGTCAATTAAGACTCCCCCACGCTTCACGATTTCCGGAGCAAACTTTTGAGATGTAGAACCGCCTGCTGATGCCAGTACAATATTCACCCCATCAAAACTTTCGGGCGTTGCTTCTTCTACGGTGTAGGTTTTGCCTTGAAATTCAAGTTTAGTTCCTGCTGATTTTGCACTTGATAAAAACTTGATTTCGTTGAAATCTATTTTTAATTCGTCAATAATCTTTGTGATTTCTCTACCTACAACACCTGTTGCACCTAAAATTGCAATATTCGGTTTTCTCATTTCTACCCCTTATCCTTACTGATACAAAAAGAATTATAACACAAGAACAAACAAATAAGCAAAATACTAAGCAACAATTAATGTAAGTAATTCATATTTCCATTCAAAATAATATGCGCAGCAGCACCTGTACATTGACGCTCTGTAGAAGATTTTTTACAATTATCAAGTTTATTCGGCTTAATAGAATCTTTCATAATCAAAAAAGAAAATACATCTTTCCCAAAAGTATTTGGAGCCTTTTCCCCATTAACATCATACAAAATATACCCGCAAGTATTACTATACCCGCCGTCCGTCAAATTACATTTGTCACCCTGGGCTTTAATAATAACTACACTACCGTCATTGAGTATAACTTTATAAAAATATTTATCACGATAATTCGTATATGTCCCCCATTTTGAACCGTTTAAAAACTTAAAATCAACGACCATCATACAATTTTTTTCAAAACCGCAATCTTTCAAAACCTTCAACTGCGGAACTATATTAGATGCAATTCCTTGCGTATTTTTTTGAGAAGCGACCCAAGCACCGGCTGTCTCAACAAACCAAGTATCAACTGTCCCATTTTCACTAACTGCCAGACTCATAGCATTTCCAAGCGTCGAATAAATTTTCTTAACCTTTGAAACAGTTGCAACTTCATTATATCTATCTATAACCATCGGCATAGTCAAAGCAGCAACAACCCCTATTACCCCTAATGTAATCAAAACCTCTGCAAGTGTAAAACCAAACCTATAATTTGATAAATTTATATTATTTTTGTTCAATATATTTATCATAAGTTAAGTATATTTTATAGTCTAATAAATGTCAAGTCTATAGAATATACCTATGGACAACAGATTAAAAACATTGGCATTAAATATAAAATTTGCAAGAATGAAAAAAGGAATATCACAAGAAGAACTTGCAGAACTCATTGATGTATCTCGCACCGCAATTAGTTTTATAGAAACAGCTAAACAAAATCCAACTATTTTAAAAGTTATAGATATTGCAAAAGTCCTTGACGTAGATATCAATGAATTAATTAAGGGTATATAAAACATTAACAAAGAATAAAAAAATAGCCGGATATTCATCCGACTTTATATTTTTTGGTGAAAAAATATAAAAATTATGCGTTAACGTCTGATTTAAAAACGTTATGCGCAAATCCTGCAAAGAAACCTGTACCAGCACCAACAAATATAAAAGGCGCCGCAGGTCTGATTTTCTTCAACATAAAATTATAAGATACGGCAAACTGTTTTGCCAAATTTTTTGATACTGAGTTAACTTCTCTGATAATACTGCGAAATTCTTTTCCAGAAACTACATCTTCACCGCCTAAATTCTTAACAGTGTTTTTAATAGCATCCGATGAAAAAGCTTGTTTATCCTTTGATTCAGCCATTTTAATAAAAGCATCCTGTGCCGCAGATTTTTTGTCACCTAATGAGTTAAAATCAGCAACTTTTGCCTTATTCGTAATCTTACGGCAATAATTAAGCATTGCACGCTTATTAATATTATTCTCCTGTTTAGTAACAGGAAGAATATACTTTGAAGCATACCCTGCAACTGCGCCAGCTGTTGTTGTTTGAACTATAGTAAATAATTTAGAATTGTCCGTTTGCCCTACTGCACTTACTGTCATAGCTAATAAATCCTTACTTAACTAATACAATACACTACCTTTAGGTTAAGTTCTAAAGAACTTAACTTTCTAGATATTCAGTAGATTTACACTTAAATATTCTGAACTTCTACCTCGTGAAAACGACATGGCTCAAAACTGAGTAATTAAATCCACTGGGATTATAACTCATAATTATCTTTTTGTCAAGGCTTTAATAACATTTAAAAGTAACATTATTACAACGAGCACAACAATACAAATAAAATAATGTATAATTGTTTCAGCTCCCATAAACAATGAAGCCAAAGCTCCCGCAATAATGGCAACTGATGTCAAAATCATTACTGTCTTCTTTTGAGAAAAACCGGCGTGTAACAATTTGTGATGGATATGTTCAGCATCTGCAACAAATGGGGATTTCCCTTTCGCAATTCTTCTTAATGAAGAAAAAGTAATATCCATAATTGGAACAGCCAAAACCAAAAACGGTAACAAAATTGCCAAAGTTGCCGCTTTCATTACCCCAGTAATAGAAATTGTTGCCAACAAAAATCCAGAGAACAAAGCTCCACTGTCACCCATAAAGATTTTTGCAGGGTTAAAGTTGTAAGTCAAAAACGCAAGCATTGAACCGGCTAAAATAAACCCAATCAATGCACTAATCGGATTTGGAGGAGTCATTGCAACAGCAATAATAGCAAGTGTTACAGCATTAACTGTAACAACAGAACCTGCAAGTCCATCTACACCATCAATAAAATTTAACGCATTTGAAATTCCGACAATCCACAACATTGTAATCGGATATGAAAACAATCCGATATCACCTATAAACGGAACATTATTGATTTGAATGCCTAAAAGATATACAAGAGTCGCAATTGAAACCTGTAAAAATAGCTTAAATTTAGCATCTAAGTTATAAACATCATCAACAAGTCCGAGTAAAAACATTAAAGAACCGCCAAGCAAAATACCTGACAACAAATTGCCTGATGGATAATAGCTCATAAACACAAGACATAAGAATGTTAACATTGTGCTTGTCCAAATTGCAACACCACCAATTCTCGAAATCGGATGTGTATGAATTTTTCTAGCGTTCGGCATATCGACCAAACCTTCTTTTTTAGAAAAGCTGATAACCATCGGAACCAAGCATACTCCAATTAAGTACGCAATTACTGTTCCTAATATATGTGCATGTGTAAGTTTTATTAGCATGATTGTTCCTTTGATTTAGTGAAAAGTGAAAAGACCGTTACTGATGCTACGCATCAAAATATATTTTTGAACGAAGTGAATTATATGACTTTTCACGTTTCACTTCTCACTATTCACTACTTGTATATCGGATATTTCTTGCAAAGTTTCAAAGAACGTTCTCTTAGGCTTTGCAATCCTTGTTCATTATCTGACGAAAATATTGCAGATGCAATAATTTTTGCAACTTCCTTCATATCTTCTTCTTTAAACCCTCTTGTTGTAACAGCAGGAACGCCTAATCTAATTCCGCTTGTTACAAAAGGGCTCTGCGGGTCATTCGGAACAGTGTTTTTGTTAGCCGTAATTCCTACTCGTTCCAAAACATTCGCCATATCTTTACCGGTTTTACCAGTCTTGCGTAAATCAAGAGTCATAAGGTGATTTTCTGTCATTCCACCCACAATATCCATGCCTTCATCCATCAAACCTTGTGCTAATGCTTTTGCATTTTTCAAAATTTGTTCTGCATAAGTCTTAAATTCAGGTTTAGATGCCTCTAACAATGCAACTGCTTTACCTGCAACAATATGTTCCAAAGGTCCGCCTTGCATTCCAGGAAATACTGCTTTGTCAATAATTTGTGCGAATTCTTCATCACACATAGTAATTCCACCACGAGGGCCTCTTAGAGATTTGTGAGTTGTTGTTGTAACAAAGTGAGCATGCCCTGCAGGTGACGGGTGTAATCCGGTTGCAACAAGCCCTGCAATATGTGCTATATCTGCAAGTAAATATGCACCAACTTCATCAGCAATCTCTCTAAACTTTTCAAAATCAATGATTTTTGAATAGTTACTTGCTCCACAAATAATAAGTTTTGGCTTATGTTCATGCGCCATCTGACGAACATTTTCATAATCAATATTACCATTTTCATCAACGCCGTAACTTTTTACATCAAAATACATACCTGAAAAGTTTACCGGAGATCCGTGAGAAAGGTGACCACCGTTTGACAAATCCATACCCAAAACTTTGTCTCCCGGTTTTAAAACTGCCATAAACACTGCCATATTTGCCTGAGCTCCACTATGTGGTTGAACATTGGCATGATCCATGTGGAAAAGCTCGCATGCTCTTTTTTGCGCAATCTCTTCAATTACATCAACATGTTCACAACCGTTATAAAAACGTTTGTGCGGTTTGCCTTCTGCATATTTGTTAGTCAAAACACTTCCGCAAGCCTCCATTACAGC
>OGOP01001283.1_pt1 | contig 18310 bp, 8 predicted proteins | sample 1552591 | NCBI WGS metagenome assembly OGOP01 (sample SAMEA2580120, study PRJEB22360) | human gut metagenome | biome: human gut; feature: human-associated habitat; material: faeces | place: Denmark | collected 2008/2010 | reverse complement strand
TCGTGCTTCTGAAATGCACTTGCTGTTGTGGTTGTCCAAGTAATGGCGTTGTTGATCTCAGTGGAAGATTGCTGGTAGACTCTTCAGTGTCACTGGTGTTACTCAGATCCATATCACGATAGTAAATCCCATTAATTGGTTTTACTTTCTGATGTTTTTTCCGAAACTTTGAACTGTGTTGATGATAATGATTTGCGTCTGGAAATTGTGGGAAAAGCCTGGTTGTTTCTCCAACTTCCACCTCAGATACCAAATTCTCGTACAGATCGGGGTCTGTAAAAGAGTAGACTTCATCAGGGTTTAGAGAATACGATCCACTTGAAATAGTATCTCGCGATTTGTCATTTAACTGCATTTGAAAGTCTTCTCCAGGCGGCGGTTTCCTCCGAAGACGACTAGAAACTGTCACCTTATTATTTGTACTTTTCAATTCACCATTATCTAATGGTTCATGGTCCTCCTCCCTTTCTCTGTCATCAATTTCGTCCTCATCACTATCATGATTTGTGACGTCAATGCTTATTCCGTGTGGTAGATGTCGATCATTAATGCTTGAGCTAAAAGAAGCAAAAGAATCTGTGGACACCGTGTCGACATCATAGTGATGACTTAAGTTACTTACGTCGCTAGTACTTTTATTGAAATCCAAGTTAGGAGATAACGATAAACTAGCGACACTGTTGGAAGCGATTCTCCGGGTATTCTCAAGTCTGTCTCTCATCTCAGCCAACATTGTTTGCCCCATTTTATCACTGGTTGTTAACATGGGCGATGTTTTTGTTCTTGAATGCAATGAATGCCGCAAATTCTTTAACATTTCTTGTGGCGAGTAATCCACAGAAAGCCGTTTAGCCTGTGCATTATTGGGTATTGCTTTTAACTCTATTGATTGTCTCACATTCCTAATCATATCTTGAGGTGTTTGAGGAGATTTTGCAATTTCATTTTTAGATGGGATTGTATGTGGCAGAAGTGTAAAATAATCAGGGTCTGAATCCAAAGCCGACGCTGGAGCTGAAGGTTGAGTCGGGCTTATTGACGGCAGTGCAATTTGCAAAGCTGGCTGAAGAGAGGCCATGGCAGGAGCTGTATTTAGTCTTTTGAGCTGTGAAAATTTATTACTCTTTTTTCTTGACGGATGGGCAGGAAGTGGGGTCCGTAGCGCTTGAGGCTGTTGTTGCTGTTGTTGATGTTGTTTGGTTTGATTTGAGGTACTTCCAATTACACCAAGATGATTCGTGTTATTGTCTGTTCCATTTAATTTTGTCGTAGATTCTTTCTTCTTCTTTCCAATGCCATTAAATGCGGCCAATGCAGCTGCATTTGCAGCACTGTTTCCAGACATCAAACTTGGTATAAATATATATAACAGGAAGCAAGAAAGAAAGAAATTATTAATCTAATTCTATTTTTGGGTTGTTTTCAATATTTTTTTTTCTCCTGTAGTCTCGTTTAGTGTCAACTATACATCAAATATGGACTCCCAAACACTTGCGAACGTAGTATTTCTACAGAGGTTACATGGTCTTTGGAATATAATTTGGTTACATAGAATAATTTTACTAATCTATTGCATTAAACATCCGTATAAATATAACTACTTTCTTTTCTTTTTGGAAGAGTTTGCATATCTTCCGCATCCCACTTTGACACCAGAGTTTCTAATCGTGTTCCCAAAAGGAGAAACAAAATTGTCTGCACTGCCTCCTCCAATCCAATCTTGTAACATTTTATCTTGTTGTTTTCTTTCCCACTCGTCATTTTTTAACGCCCGTTGATACTCCTTCTGGTCTTCATTCAATATCAATGGTGTCTGCAATGACTTGTGACGGTTTTCTTTATTATGCTGATAGCCTCCGTTACCTTGTAATTTCTTTTGGTTCTTACTCAATGGTGATGGTAACGAGTATCGTTCACCACGTCTGATCCACTGAAAGTTCTGTTTTAAATGAGGAGTTATTTTTCCCGTCTTGTTGTCGACAGATACAGCACATCTCAATAATGTATTGCCACCACATTTTGGACAAAAATGTTTCGGTCTACCATCTTTACTCATTGGCGTCAATCTGAAACAAGCATGGCATCTATACATGTAATTACGAACCCGAGTAATCTGTTTCCCTGACATCGCGTTCAATAACTTTATACCAATTTGCATGGCGACATTTTGACAGGCAAAATCACCAGTTGCAAGAGCCACTTTAATAAGCGGACCATTGGTATTAGACTCTTGGACTTGTTCATTTTTGTCTTTTATTATCTCCTCTTGTAGATTTTCTGGAGTAATCCATTCCCCGTCATCATCGTCTTCATTGTATTCTTCAGTTATTTCATCCAGACCAACAGTATTAGATTCAGATGCTGGTTCTTCTTGGGATTCCTGTTCTTGCACATCAACACCTTTGATCAAGTCTGTTTGAGGTGTTTCATCTATAGTTTTATCATTTGACAGTTCATTAGGTTCTTCTGTTTCCAGGCCACCCTTTGGTTTTGGGGAAAACGTTGGCAACAGCCCTTTCTTCCTTAACTCTGCCTTCTCTCTTTGTCTTCTACCTCCTCTTCTTTTTGTGGCAACTACGAACCCATCGTCATCCTTTATTATGTTTGACATTTTGTTTGAGCCATTTTCATTTTCAGCTTGTTGATTCTTCAAGACTTCACCTGGAAAACTTCTTAAGTTGTCTTCTCCATTGTTCAAACACTCCAACTCATATGCTAACGCAACAATGTGCAAATCGTTCACTGACAACACAGAATAATCACCTGTTAATTTCGCAAACTTGACAACTCTATCAATATATTCCTGTTTTGGCTGTTTAATTTTTAAACTATCACCCCAAATTGCTAATTGTTGTCTAGCATATTCATCTTTTAACTCACTATGCACCCCTGGTGTGGTATAATATGCAGTGGCGTATTGCTGCAAAGTAGTAGCTGGCTGTGTAATCAATGGACCAGCATCCAAAATCAAAGACTCAATATTTTTTGTTTCAGACATTATTCAATTAATTTATGATTTGTAAGACATCGTAATTAATTGTAGAGTTATTTTTTTTTTTTTCACATTTTTTTTTGTGAGTGTTAGTTTTTGGGATGAGCTTTGATTCTGTGTACAATCAAACCAAGAGATGTGGAAGGACTGAATACTCCAGTTAAAGAATATAGCACAATTTGAGCTTAAATCATATTATTTACAGCATACTGAGCTGCACACATAGAATGGACGAAATAAGTTTTGGCTTAAATAAAACTGGTAATAATATTTACATATATAATCCGCTTCCGAAGAGATATGGTGGAAAGGAAAATGCTTTTACTCTTGTCTGCCTATTGTGTTGACTCAATTGATAGAAGGAAAACAGGGTTAACTGTACTAGATTTAGGTGAGATAATTGTATCAGCTCGAATTATACATAAACTGGGCCAGCTTTAGTCTAATCTTACAAGAATTTGATCAATTCGATACTCTATAGAAAAAAAAGACTCTAAATGCTATATCTAAAATTTGGATTTTCTTTATCTGTCAAGTCGGCGAACTCGTAGTTTTCAATATGACTCATATCAACTGGTGGTCTTGAGTTTCTTTTCTTGTTTTCAATGTAATAAGAAATATAGATTGCAATCAATGTAAACAATGAAACAAACCCACAAACAACAATAGCAACTTTTGCTCCGGTATAGCCTGGTGCCTGCGTGCTGATAAATGTTTGTGGTCCAATCAAATTCCCAACACAATAAGCTATCAAATACATGGCATTTGTGGTCACCTTCTTTGTATGCCCAGCAACGTTAGAAGATACACATGACAAACAGCAAATGAACCCAAGTGGCCCTAACAAATAAAGATAGAAACCAGCCAATCTTGCACTGTTACTCTTACAAAAAGCCAAGAGACATTCAGCTAAAACAGTAATGGATGTTGCAGTAATACCCATCAACATACGTGATGGGAGAAATTTACAAAGCCAAGCCAATAAGACACACCCAACAATCTCGACAGCTCCTTGAGGCATTTGCATCAAAAGTGATTTAGATGGGGTGTAGCCAAAATCTTCGTTCAACAAGATGGTACCAAAACTTGTCAATCCTCCATTTGGAATATTATTAGACAATGCAAATAACAAAAACAACCAAGTTCTATGATCAGTCAATGCTTCTATGAATTGATGCTTTTTGAAATGTGTGTTACCAAAACCTTGTTGATTGGTTCTAATACGTTCCACTACCATTAATTTTTCTTCATCTGTTAAAAACCAAGCACCTGCTGGTGTGTCAGGGATATGAACCATAATTATGAATCCTAAGAATATCGTCAAACAACCAGTGACGACAAACACGAGTTTCCAAGCTGGTAAAGAATAGTTTCCATTATTTTCAAATAACCCATAAGCAATAGCCAGTCCTACAATAGTACCTATACCATTAGAAGCAAACCACCACGCAGTTCTAAGGAATTGTTCCTCCTTTCTGTACCATTGAGATGTGATAATAGTGAAGGCGGGTGTCACACTCAGTTCCAACATTCCCAAAATAGTTCTCAAGGCAACAAACCCTGGGTATTGGGGAACAGAATGCAAAGCCAATATCATCCCCCAAAGAATAATGAAAACTGACACTGTTTTAGCAACGGGGAATCGTTGCAAAAGCATTGAGGCTGGGAATTCAAAGACAAGATATCCCAAGTAAAATGCAGTAGCCGTCCAACTATACATGTCACCTTGCATTTTTAATTCTTTTCTTAACCCAAGTACTGAAGCATAACTTGTTGTTAATTTATCCATGAATTGAAAGCAATACAACAAGCACATAACGGGTAATAAGTACAAATCAATTTTTCGAAGTAATTTATCCGCCTGAACACTGTCTAACTCGATGGTTTCACCCTTGTGCTCAAGGGCGAGCTTCATAGCTTGATCAACATCATTGGTAATAGCAATCTCCTTACCAGAGGGAGAAATGATTGTAGTTAAAACATGTGGTTTATTATCTTCGATATCTTCTTTGGTGAACGATATTATCGGTTGGATATTAGTCTGGTTTTCCAATTCTTTTTTTTCGGTCATGACTACGTTGGAGTTTTTCAAACAATAGAATTTCCAGAGTGTTTATGAAATAGAAGGGGAAGAAGGTTGTTTTATAGCTATATAAAAATCTATAAAGATTATATATTGTCAAACTAAGAATTGTGTTTAATTACAATTCAATTACGAATTTAATGATCGCCTATTCTCTTACTGGTTATCTAGCATAATTTGATTAATTCAGAGAGTATTTTTTCAAATTGATATTGCAGCCACATATTCATTCTTCTTTCTTTCTTGCCACAGTTGACCATGCATTTTATTCAGAATCCAAATTAATGTTGCAATGCCAAATCAATTAAATGAGCTAGAGGGTTTTAGTTTTAAATTTTTGTTTAGTGGTTTTGATTCAAGACGCCACACTTTCATTTACGGTTGCATTAAATTGTCACCTAAGAACGCTCAGAACAACGTCTCAAACAATCAAACTCACGGAAGCAGTTGCCAATTTTGTCGATGCGCGCGCATTTTATGTTACTTGTAATCAATTATTTCCATAAATCAAATTTTTTCAACAAACTCGCTCGAACGTTTTGATAAGATAAAACTATAGTGACAATAGAAAAAGGAAAAATACGACAATAAATACAAAGTTACAAGTTTATTGTCAAATATATGAAAATCGATATTTATCAGTAACCAATGAATGCTCAATAATTGGGATGGGAGGGTCGCAAAAGCGTACCACAATGTAATTCTGCAAATCATCAACCGTGGTCATCACTGGGAATGTGAGAAAACTTTACTGAACCTCTAATTGCAGCGCAACATCTATACCCTTTTAAATTTTAAGGAGCATCTCTATATTAGCATAAAAATTCTATACAAGTCTATAGTTTAAATAAATAAATGATTTCTAGTCATTGTTGTTAGCTTTGGTAGCATCTTGCAGAACAATCTCAAATATTTTTTGATTAGTGTCAAACGGATTATCAATGTAAAGATTGTGACCACCTTCATTGATTTCGTAATACTTGGCACCCACTTTATTCTCGTTCAACAACTTTACCAATTTTTCACCAGCTTCAGAATTCATAAAATCAAATTGTCCGTACATTATATGAAATTTGAACTTTAATTTTGCAGGGTCCTCTTTCACTGCCTGGTAGAATTTGTCATACAACGGCCATTTGCTTGTTGTTGCAGTTGTTAATAAATACCTGCTGTAAATGTCACTATTAGTTCCGCTGGTGATGGAATTATAGAGATATTCAATTATAAGTGTGAGCTCTTTCTCACTACCATAAACCAAATCGTTGTTGCTGTTGAAAATTGCTTGAGCGCCACCATGCTTGTCAATAAGTTTGTTTATTTTATACAACTTTCCCATCCACATTTTAAAGTACAATTGAGCTCCCCAAGGTCCGAGAAATGGTAACAATCTGGGTAAATGTGGGAGTTTATAATACCAACTGAGAACGTGTTTTTTGGATAGTATAGGCAACCGGCTTAAAAATTTGTAAGAAGTAGGGTCAAGTGTAGGCACCTCAATTCTATCAGAAATTGGGTCTGTATTTGTAACTGCTTGAACATGTCTTTCGATTCCAACAGGAGACAACAAAACCAAATTGTTAACATTCTCAGGGTATTTCAATGCATAACTGCCACACCAGTACCCACCAAATGAATGACCAACCAAATAATCAATACTTTCAATGTCACTGTTCAATCTCCACTTCTCGATCGCGGAGCAGTAAAAGTTTTCAAGATCTTTTAAAATTGGAGTAAAATAGGATCTATACTTTTCGAAATTTTCTGGATCTAATTGGTATCCCTCAATTAGTTTGTAATACTTCCGGTACAACTTTTTGGAGTCAGTTGGAGTTTTATCAAATAACTTCACAATGGCTGTAGCAGGGATACGCCAGTAATTTATGGTATCGTTATTCACTCTGGGATTTGATGACAAGCCAAACGTCAAATTGTCTAAGAAATGGACATGATAGTTGTAGTCAGTATCTTTGAACTTGTTGATTATTTGAAAATTCCTTGCAAAACAGCCTAAAGAAGCACCATAACCATGAATGAAAACAAGATGCTTTGTTGGTTTATCTTTGTTGTTTATAATCTTGAACCCTACCTCATTGATATAATTGCCCTTGTCGTCGATAGTTGTTTTTTTGAACTCTTTGATTATTCTCTGGTTTTCTTGCAAATGAGAGGGTAGCATAAATTCCACTAAAGCTTTCTGCAAATCAGAGAGTCTATTTGGAGACAAGGACTTCCACCAGATATCAAGTCCTGCTTTCCATGGTAACTGCTTGAGCAATGACCTATTTGGCTTATAATTTTCAGGAACAACAAAATTGGTCGTGTTTCTCAAATGAATTGATCGGATGGATATCCTACTGACTGCTCCTCTTCCAAATACGCCCATAGCTAAATTTCAAAATTCAAGTGTTATGTGCCACCCTTCTTTCAAGTTATTATGTTCATACCAGCTCAATTTGCAAAATACTGTTGAATTTGCTGAAAGAGAGTCGCAGAAGAAACAATGGCTGCATGTGGGACGTGTCCGAAGTGCGAATCAATGCTTCTTTTTTTTTTCGGGACCCAAATCTTTTTGTTTACTGCCAGGAAGAAATTCATTGTGGCCAAAACTATTGCGGAAAAAGCTGTTACTGCCAATATTATCCCGCAATCACGGATATACTCCAAAAAAAAATACTTGAATATTTATCTAAAAAAATAACTATACAACAGTACTAAATCTTTTTCTTCGAACTGACAGATTCCTCCAAATATTCAATTTTTTCGATACCATCATGCACTTCATGGCCAACTAATTCTTCATCAAATGTCTCAACATCTTGCCACTCTTCAAACCAGCCTTTTTCAAATGGCCCAACTTTGACTGTTCCAGTGGGCACAGGGAAAAAGTAGCACAAAACAGAATATATTATCCAAGCAGTGAAAAATCCCATAAAAAAGTTTAGCCTGTATACCTGTGTGGCCCCAATGGGCACCTTATGGGTTTCAGTTGCGCCCACAAATCCTACAATATTTGGCAAGATACCACAGATATATGCAACATAAGCTCTCCAATTGACACCGATTTTGTTGTAACGGTATATTGAGTCTTGGTGTTTATTATCTGGATTGGTCAAGGAGTACAAGTCAATTAGCAGAATGAACCCTCTTCTAACATAGAAATAATCACATGCTACAACTCCAGCCACTGAACTTAAGAAGACAGAATATGCCGATAAGTACGTGGTAAACTTGGAAGAAGTAGAGATTAATTTCCATGGACAAATAGCAAGAGCCAAAAATGCACAAATATACCCTCCTCTTCTAATGTTCAAAAACCTTGGTAGCAAAGCTGAACAATCTGTACCGAACGATAACGAGTTGGCAGAAATGTTTGTCCCCAACTGTGCCAATGCAAAAGCAGCAGAAATGAAAAACACACCAGCACGATTCCCGGGAGTATAGTCATTTAGAAAAGTTCCCAAAACATCCAACGGAGACCAGAACGGTTTCCCATACATTGCTTCAGAAGCAGAAGTGACCAAAATACCAATAAGTGAGGTGATCGAGAAACAAATTGGAATGGATAAAGTGTACACCAAGTACTTCATTCCAAACGAAGGTTGACTAGCAAAACGGGAGAAATCTGGAGCATTGACAATCAATGTGGCAAAGTTACCCAAGGAGTTCATAGTAGACTCAACAAATACCCATGCCAACTCAGATCCGTGTACTTTCGACTTTTGATGAACAACTGGACCAATGCCACCAGCTTTTACAATAGTCCACACTAAAAATGCAATACCAGCAATGGGAGCAACATATGCTTTGACGGTGAACAAGTGTCTAATCTTATGTGGGGGGAACCAAAGAAAAGGCAACTGGAATAACCAGAACAAAAAGATCCCCAAAAATTGAAAAGTTGTTAAATCTTTGTCGGGTATTGTGTCGTGAATACGTTGCGGCAAGTTCTTCCCAAATATAGAGTGCAACATAAGTTCAAACGTTGGACCAGCAATGGCTGTCTGAACGGAATACCAGATGCATGACATGAAAACACGATTTAACACTGGCCACAACGAACCATAGATTCCAAATGAAGATCTAGCGGCAACAGGGAAAGAGATGTGATACAAAGTACCAACCCGGGCACCAATGCTCACAAATATACCACACAAAGCATACCCCAACCACACACTAATCCATGTCTGCCACCAATTCATGCCACCTGCCTGGATACCAGTGGCAGCAATTTGCCAAGTGTTGATGTTGAATGAATCAGCAATCCAAAAGAATACGTAATTGTACCACGCCCACTCTCTTCTGGCCTCCTCTACTGGCCTTAAATCGTGATTATAAAGGAACATTTGTGCCGTTGATAGGTCGCCTTTTGGTTGGACTTCCATGGAGACAACCAACTTTTTCCAAAAAGATTTTGGTTTATTCATTTTGCGTGTCAGTTAATAGTTAATTTAGCTTCTAACAAGACATCAGAGCTAAAAGTCGAATTTCATGATCTTTATATACCAATTCCATTCCCCAGATTCTTTGTTATTTTTATTTTTCATGTAATGGCGGCTGATAAACAAGTAAAACGTTTTAATTGGAAATTGATTGCTAGATTACAGCTTATCTGCAGGATATTTAATTTAATTTAGAATTGTTGGATTGTTCTTTGATTTGCTGTATTTCTTAATCTATTGGAAGATAACGACATTGTGATAATTCATTTTCTCAATCAATTCTGTTGCTTTATGGACACGAACATAAATAACAGTACCAATTAAGGGACCACATTATTTTCCGGGCAGTTCTTCCAGATTAGTTTAAAATCGTCTGAGAAATTTTCCCTTTCAGTAATCTGTATAGTGTTACTTAATTCTTTTTAAACGATTTATTCCTTACATAAATTTATCAAATATCGATAATTGTGAATCCAAACCGTAATCGAGCTCGGGTTCTGAATGATTATCAGCAATGCTGATCCTATTGCATTTCATGGTGCAAGAATTGAAATCAATCAATTAAATCAATCAAATAGTGGCTGAAAATACGGATTGCCCCGAAATCTTTGTCTAAGATAAATGAAGAATCTCATTATCTCTCGGCGCGTTATATGCAGAATGTTGCAAATAGTGCAGATTCTATTTTGTCAACCATTCGAAAAGAGAACGGTGCGCCTTATATAAACTGAGAAAGAGTTTTTGTATGGAAGAAATCTTCAGAAAAACTAAAATTTAAAAACACCTCCTAAATCGACAGGTTGTCGTAAATAATAAAGCATGCTGGTAATCTGACCTCCGGGATTTGAATGTATTAGGTGGTAGAATTGAGCTTTTCGCTCTTTCCTTATTTGCAATGGTTCACAAATGCGAATCAGCACATAAAATGTCACACGTTCACGTGAGTATGTCGTCACAAATGTCGCCCAGATGGACTGAATGTGCCAGTTAAATAGTATAGCTATTTCTGCTCAAAATATTACAATTTAAGTTTACTCAATCAATCAAGTTAGGTATAACGACCCTAACAAAATGGTAAGTAGCTACTGCTATATCACAAACCATGCAATTTTAAAATTACTAAAGTCGGTTTTCTTGGTAAATAGCCCTTTACAAAACAGAGCATTGTAGTGTTGCACTCACCTCTACACATGATTTGATATCCATTTCATTCTACTCCCACAAATAATGGTTACTCGGGAGTTAGAAAATGTTGCAGTTTTCAGGATTTTAGGCAATACAAATCAATGCTTGCATTGGTGTTCGTTATAGTATTTTTTTTGTTTTATTGTTCAGTCCCATATGCCATTTTTTTTTCTTCTTGCCTATGTTTTAGTCTCGTTTACTTTACTCCAATATTTTCTCTATATGTTTCCACTCTCAATTAATTATCAAGAGCTCAACCCAACACCATCCTTAGCACCATCCTCCTCATATGTCATCCCCGTTAAATTCGCCGTATAGCAGGTTCAATCAAGGCTTAAACAACAATTCCAGACTGTCAAATCAATTAGTGTATGGCGAATCATCTTCACTCAATGGGTCAGTTGATTCTAATGTACTACGGGTGAATCTGGGGAGTAATTCCAATCCCAACGATTTTATTACATACATAATACCTGATTTTGATGCTGTAACGTATTTTCAAAAAGATTTTCAAGCACTAAATGAATTTCATCTATGCGAAGAATCAGAAGCGTCTGGGTTTGAAATATACCTCGTGGAGCAGTGGATGAATGATCGTAATATTAGTTCTGTTGTCACTACTTTCACAGGTAACGAATCGTCAAAAATATCAGTCGTTAGGTTCACAATACTAAAGAAACCAGCAAAGTATTACCCTTTAAGATTTCAAGAGTATTTAAATGAATTGATACAGAATCACTCTAGAATGAAAAGAATAGAGAAAGAAAAACCCACTTATCAGCACAGTCGAACCAACAGCAACAGTGAAATGTTGACTCTATCAAAACTATCAACAACACTGATTCCAAAGAGAGAAAGCTCCAGCGACTACACCAGCGAGGTATGTTTTGTTGCAAATTTAACTTCGTTGCCATCCAATTTGAACCTTATTCCTGTACCAGGAGGGGACTCGCGTAAAGTGAGCACAGCGTTTATGATAAATTCTAATTTGAAAAAATTGCAATGTACTGGTAGATCGGTTTCGATGATTACCAGTAAAATATCAGATGCATCCGATGATAAATTTCGACAAATGTACAAAATACAAAGCACCAAAGTGCCAATAGTTTTTGCAGCGAAAGAATTGGTAAATATTGTCCAAACTTGCTTATTTTATTTTGATTTATTAGACGCAAAGTATTGTGATGGGTTGCTTTGCACGAAAACTGAAGAAGCAATCACAAATTGGTGGAACTTGATTGGGTTGCCACATTTCAGTGTCAAACCGAACCCTGTTAATGGGATTTTACCGTCAAGAACGGTGGCAGCTATAGTTAGTTTGATACTTAGTGTCAGAATGAGGATACAATTAGTTGGTAGCTCTGATGTTCCAAAGGACCCATTTGATTTTGAAAACTTTATGATTGCTATTGGGCAGTTTCAAAGACAATATAAGTTAGACAAAACGAGAAAGCTAGATATGGAAACATTGAACAAGCTATTCACTGTAACAAACGCCAGGTTGTTGCCACAAAAGAACACTAATTATTTTTATTCTCAAGTATCTACAGGGTCTGATCTCGATCCCCAGAGTTTTGATATAATATCGCAATCAGGGAATCCAAAAGGTTTAGACTCTACCTCGCAGAAGAGAAGATATGGGAAAGAGCTTAAAAAGCTAACGAATGTCATGAAGTCGTCAGTTCTGGACCGTATTAACGCTGCTAGTGTTAGAGATATAGATGATATGCTGGCCCCGTCCAAGGCATCATCTGGAAGGATAAGGAACAAAATTGCTAAGTTGGCAGATACAGTTAGTCCATTAGACGTGGAAACATTGGATTTAGAGTTCTTGGTGAAAAAACATTTGAATGGGAAAACGTTGATTCGCTTGTTTTATGGAACTCAAAGTAGTAATACATTTTTATCAGTGGAAAAATCATCTGATCCACAAAACAAGGGCCATCGCCACAACTTGGTAAACACTCATAATTCACATCTTGCGTTTCCAAAAAGACGAGGGAGAACAATGGTGGAAAATAGCAGCACATTGCAGTACAAATTTGAAAGTTTAAGAGACAAAATAGCCCAAACTCAAGAGTTAGTAATGATCAATGATCCTTCAAGGTACTCTCGTGGGCTAAACAGAATGAAGCTTGGGTTACAAAGCAAAAAGAACCCATTGACTGGTGGAGAAAAGAACAGTATGCTATTAACTCCTGGTGGCAATTATTACAGTTCACCGATGCAGACGGCTTCTTTAGTGGATTCATTTTTGCAAATAAGTAACGACGATGCCTCGGGTGTTGAAAGTGTATGTTCAAAACCTAATTCAATCAACAGAAGATGTGTAAACAGCGTATTTGATTTCAAGCACCCGATAGCAAGTTTTAAACATAATTTGAATAGACGAAACTCGTTTCCATATTTGGAAAACCAGCATGAGCAAAACTTGAACACGCTAGTAATTGCAAAAAATCAATCAGGTATCAACTTTGAAGAAATAGATTTATTGAAGCGAAAGAGAAGTATTAGTTTTTCCTGTGTTGAAGATGCCGTGTTGCTGGGAAAAGTACAAGCTATTGGTTCAATGACGAAGTTTTCTCAATCATTCCTTGATAGTATCCGAGTGTTAATGAAATATGAGAGTTTGAAATCTTACTACCTTGAAGGTGAGAAGAAAGAGAAGCATGTCACGAATCAGCAATTAAATAAGCTGTATCAGTTAATGAATTTGGAATTAATAAAGATGAAAAATCTAAGAAACCAAATGGATGCACACCAGAGCAGAATTATGGAAGGAGGGATCGAAGAAGAGCTCCATTACAGTATGAAAACACTAAATACCACAATTGACCGGTTGGTTTATGAAACAAGAATTGTTGCCAAAAGAATTGACGAATTAGAACAGGATTTTAAACTATATGAAATGAAATTGAACGACGAGTGTAAATCTAAGCTAACGGAAATCATAGATAAAGTACTTCATCTGAAACAATTCAAGGAAGTGTTTACTAGCCCTGAAGAGCGAAAGCAGATTGCTTACAAGTTGACTGGTGATGAGAATTATATTAACTTTGACGACGAAAAAGAATCCATTGGGCTTTTGAGAATGATAGTCATGTTTTTTTATGGGATTATTCTGTCAATTTTCCGTTTTTTCCACTTTAATCGTGATAACATGAATCTCGAGAGAATAAGACAAGCATGGGTTATATTGGATCCTAACAGATCAATCATTAAACACACATACTCGTATATTGGAAGAGAGCCTTCCAAAGACAGTATTGCATCAACCGATTCTAAGTAGTTTTGTATTCCTTACATAATGAGCAAAAGCATTGGACCAACTCGGTAAATTCCTTCCGGTAGTTTTCGGACATTGCTAAATCGGGGTTTTCCTTGGCTCTGAGTTGTATTCTGAGAAGTTTCCGAGCAACATTTTTCATCCTCGCCAGCAATCCAGTCAAATTTTCATTTAGCTGAGCCAAAATAGGTAGCACAATATCATTTACAAATATATCTAGTTGCTTCTTGGTGTAAGCCGCCTCCTCTTCTTGTATCGATTCCCTGGCCTCTAGGTATTCTTTAACCGACTCGATTATTTCTTGATTTTGATCAATCAATTCAATCAACTTGGAAGAAACAAAATCCTCTCGCTGAATGTCCATAATCAAAGATAATCTTTCCTCTTCCAATTTGCGTATAATTGACATTTCATCATTGTCATTAGCATTGTTATTGGACTCGGTTAAAACGTCAGCCTCTTTTGATAGTTGTTCGAATTGGTCTTTCGATACTAGATTTTTTGATAAGCTTTGAAGTTTCGTTATATATTCTTCCGAGTCACTCACATTCTGACTAAGTGACAGTACCAATGTTGAGATTGCCAGCAAGTCATCATATGAGTTGTCCATCGTAGTGCGTTTGAAGAACTGATTCGATGTTTGTAAACACTCGTATCCATGTGGAAAAGTGTGTGTAAAGCTTACCAATTTTTCTGCTTCAATTATTGTTGTTTTTTTTTTTTTTTCAACTGCACGAATAAATATGAACACGTCCTTTTTTTTTGTTGGCTAGTAGTACACATTTGTCCAGCAACTGGAACTTTTGACAGCATAAATTACAGGCTAACTAGCACCTTCCTTCAATTTGAATATAGACAAAATAAATATTACAACATGGTGACAATTGGGAATGCACATGACGATTTGATTCATGATGCAGTATTAGATTATTATGGAAAGCGATTAGCTACTTGTTCTTCTGACAAAACCATCAAAATATTTGATCTTGACGGCACGGATAATTATAAATTGATTACTACATTAACAGGGCACGAAGGACCAGTTTGGCAGGTATCCTGGGCACATCCTAAATTTGGGTCAATATTGGCTTCGTGCTCGTATGATGGGAAGGCATTAATTTGGAAGGAGCAACCAGAAACTCAACAGTGGTCAATAATTGCCGAACATACTGTCCATCAAGCAAGTGTCAATTCTGTGTCATGGGCTCCTCATGAACTAGGGGCTGTTTTATTATGTACTTCATCCGATGGAAAGGTCTCAGTGGTGGATTTCAACGATGATGGTACTACTTCACATGTCATATTTGATGCACATGCAATTGGTGCCAATTCAGCTACTTGGGCCCCAGTATCAACCTCATCAAAGGATTCGGCAGCATTAAAGCAGCAACGTAGAATAGTCAGTTGTGGGTCTGACAATTTAGCCAAAATCTGGAAGTATGATGCTGCTAACAATACCTATGTCGAAGAAGCCAAATTGGAAGGTCATACTGATTGGGTAAGGGACGTAGCTTGGTCACCATCTAACTTGATCAGATCTTACATTGCTACTGCATCACAAGATCGCACTGTGTTGATTTGGACACAGGACAGAGATGGCAAATGGCAAAAACAATTATTAACAGAAGAAAAGTTTCCTGACGTCTGCTGGAGATGCTCCTGGTCATTATCAGGAAACATTTTGGCAGTGTCCGGTGGTGACAATAAGGTGAGTTTGTGGAAGGAGAACTTACAAGGAAAATGGGAGTCAGCCGGTGAAGTTGATCAGTAAACACTTTTCGTTATCTTCTTGTATTGTGTACTTGAAAGGAATAGAAGAGAATAATCTAGGATTACTCTTGATGATATATTTATACAGGAAAATTAAGAGTATAATTAAGACAGATCTAAAATGTATATTATAATTGATTAATTACTTCCTCTATGATTCTTTGAACGTCTTTTGAAGCTTCATCTGCAGCCTCCAAAACCTCAGCATGGCTAGCCATACCTTCATCTAAAGCCGGAGGATTTTCATCGAAAGCACTTGGCGGTTTGTCTCCTACACCAGCATTCGTGATTAGTGATAATGCAAGCACCCTTAACCCTGAATGGCGGGCAACAATTACTTCTGGAACAGTTGACATTCCCACTGCATCTCCACCCATTGTTTTAATCATTCTCACTTCAGCTCTACTTTCAAAAGTGGGTCCAGCAGCAAAGAAATATGTACCCTCATAAATGTTTCTAGTAATACCCAATTTATCTCTGGCGGTAGTTAAAAATAATTTCCGCAATTCATAGTCATACGCATCAGAAAGAGGTTGGAATCTAGGTCCGAATTCACTCAAATTTGGTCCTCTCAATGGATGGTATCCAGCCAACCCTGGGAAATTAATGTGATCTTCAATAACCATCAAGTCACCGGGTTTAAACTTTGGGTTAATGCCACCAGCAGCATTGGTGACAACAACACTAGAAATTCCTAACAATTGGGCCACTCTAACGGGAAAAGTAGTTTCTTGGAAACTGTACCCTTCGTAGAAATGTAAACGGCCAACCATGCACATCACTGGTACTTTCTTTTTACCAATTAGCCCAAACACTAATTTTCCTGCATGACCAGGGACTGTGGATATCTTGAATCCTGGTATTTTCGAGTATGGGATTTCAAGTTTAGGTTCTGCTTGTAAAACATCAGCAATACCTCCCAAGCCCGACCCACATATTATCATGACTCTTGGCTGGGTCAATTCTGGAAATTGATCAATTTTGTGCTTTATTGTATCAGAAGCATGGTTAAGTTGTTTAATGTATTCTTCTGGAGGGATATTTTCGGCCATTATTTTATGTTTGATTGAAAGAAAGAGTGAACAAGGAGAAGTGTGAAACAAGAAACTTCCATGAAACACCGCGCACTTTTTAAACTTACTTTGGGAAGATTTCCCATCTATATTCTGTAACGACAAATACCAAGAATGACTATAGTGTAGAAGGACAGCAAAAAAATTTTAGAGAACTAAAGGTTGCAGGTTAAACCGATAGGCAAAACTACTGCAAAACGTGGCATCTTGGTGAGAATTCGCCATCAAGCTACTGATGGATGCAATTATTTAGTGTCTTGTGACTATGCTTTCAAAGCATTTTTCATTGCTATTACAGTTTATGCTATAAATATTCTAAAATAGGTTTTGACAAAGATACTGCCGACTTGTATCACTATGTACACGTATAAATAAATTAATAACTTCAATTTACTGGCCACCAATCGGGAATACCAACTTTAACACCGATGAATTGAGTTCCGCCTTCAAATGAAGGTAGTTCGAGCTTATAAATTTGGCACTTTTCCACATCAGAAACTGCAAACATCACCAACCCAAGGTTATCCTTTACTGAAACTATTTTCCCAAGTGAGGTTTTTCTCTTCCTTACAACTTTAGAAGAGCCAAATGGTGATGATGCAAAGGGACTTTCATTAGTAGGTGGTTGTTGCTGTTGTGGCTCAGAGTCGTCGAGTGGTGTAATTTCCAATTTCCCTAATGATGAATTTGGAATATTACTCAAGTTTTCTACCACTGGGTCCAGCATGTTCAAATCAATGGGATGATCTTGTAAATAGCTGATATTATACTCTGTTAGTTGGAAAAATTGTACGGGGAATATTCTTTTTCTGATGACACCATTATTAAATGTACGAATAGTCAATTCTTGGCCAACATAGCATCCTTTGTCCAACGACAAACCATTGGTATAATCAAGATTACACTCAAATGGCAATAAAGAACTGCCCTTTGATGCATCCTGAATCTCAAATAACCCATTTTGAAATCGTCTTTGAACAACACCACTCTCGTTAATAGTAGGTGTGTCAAATTCCTGGCTAAATGATTCAGAAAAAAGTGACTCTACAGGGATCACATCCTGTTGACCGTCATTGTCATTATTAGTGGATATTGGCTTATTCGAGATAAACTTTATACCAAAGTTTGGAATTCTGTTATCAACGGCAAATCCCAAAATATTCTTAGCTATTTGTTGATTGAAGAAAACGTTGTCCTTGATGAAAGAGTTCGCATTCTGTAAAGCAGTTGTTGGATCAAGACTTTTAAAGTATTTGAATTGAATATTTTCCAACCATGCATCAAATGTGGCAGTGTCATCATAATAGTAATATGAATAAAGTTTTTTATCGGGAACTATATCGACTTTAGCACTAAGTTTATGTAACTTTAGTATCATCATCAATTGTTGCAGTATCAGTGTATCCACTTCTAATAAATATCCCGGCTCATTCATACTCTCTTGGAAAACCCCATCCACGTTATGGAAAGGGTCTGGATATA
>OGOP01001278.1_pt1 | contig 18363 bp, 28 predicted proteins | sample 1552591 | NCBI WGS metagenome assembly OGOP01 (sample SAMEA2580120, study PRJEB22360) | human gut metagenome | biome: human gut; feature: human-associated habitat; material: faeces | place: Denmark | collected 2008/2010 | reverse complement strand
ACAAATTTAAATGAAATAAACATTAATGAAATAGATAATCTATTATTTAGCATTTTAGTCTATCTTCCAGTATCAAGTTTTGATAAAAAAATGAATTTCTCTGAATTTGCTAACTATGCTTTAAAATATAAAAACGTTAAAACTTCTAGCAGCATGGCACGTGTTGCATTTGAAATAATAAGTATTTTAAAAAACTCCAAAAGATTTAAGGACTTCTATGTTAGCAATTTTGTTAACATAAAAAATGAAGAAATGCAGTTTGGTGGAGCTAAATTTAGTAACAAAGACACAACTATTATAAGCTTTAAAGGTACAGATGGTTCATGTATTGGCTGGTATGAAAACTTAAGATTATCCTATATGTATCCAACTAAAACTCAAAGTTATGCTTTAGATTACATAAAAAACACTATTGATAACAAAGACAAAAATATCTATTTATGTGGACATAGTAAAGGGGGAAATTTAGCTTTAGTGTCCTTAATAGAATCAAGTAAAAGCCTATTTAAAAAAATTAACAAAGTCTATAATTTTGATGGGCCTGGAGTATTAAAGGAAGTATTTTATAGTGACAAATACAAAAATGCAAAGACAAAACTAATTAATATTGTTCCAACTGGGTCAGTAGTAGGTATGCTTTTATATAATGACTTATATGATGTGTGTGAAAGCACTGAATACGCTTTTAATGAACACTATCCAAATTCATTCAAAGTATTTGGTACAAAATTCGTTAAAGGTAACTTAAGCTTAGTAAGCAAAAAAATACACCAGTCTACAACTGAAGAGTTAAGTAGTTTAGACAAAGAAAGCGTTAAAGATGCAGTTGAAAGTTTGATAAAAACTTTAGGAAAAGACGGAGTAGAAGACTTTAACTTTAGCTTAACAGACATAACAGAAATAGTTAAAAACATGAAAAACATTCCAGCTTCTACTAGAAGTTATTTAGTTAAAATGTTAACAACTCTAATAAGTGTAATAGGTAAAAACAAATAAAAAAGCCACAGTTAAACTGTGGTTTTAGTCTATATTAATTAATTCGTACTTAGTACTTCCAAGCCCTAAATCTACTCAACATATGACATTTATATGTGCTAGATTTATAATCGAGTCGTATTTAGTAAAGCAGTTTTCCACTAGGTCATACTCTAAATGCTTTCCTTTATTAACTGGCAGTTTTATTTCATCTTCACTATCCATTATACTAGCATTAGCTATCTTAGTAAACTCATGACTTTCTATAACTTTCATATGGTCTAAAGTTGTCTGTCTTTATCTTATATAAGCTGTATTACATTCAACAATTGTAGCATTAACTTATTGTACAAGTCCCTATATTAATTCAGAATTCAAATATTCTAACTAATAATTTACTGCTTATCTCTTTTGTAAAATATACTTTACTCATAAAACGCTCTATTTAATATAATTTACTTCCTGGAATTACTCCCTCATCTATAAACGATAGTTTAACTATTTCCTTACCATCAACCTTGCACTCAAAAGACAAAAGCATACCATTAGATTCCATCCCCATCATATTTCTTGGTGGTAAATTTAAAATAGCAATTACATTCTTACCAATTAACTCTTCTGGTCTATAAAACTCCTTAATTCCACTTAATATAATTCTTTCGTCATTAGTCCCATCATCAAGTGTAAACTTTAATAACTTGCTACTCTTTGGAACTTCTTCACAATTAACTATCTTTACTGCTCTTAAGTCACTTTTACTAAAAGTATCAAAATCAACCCTCTCAGTAAAAAGTGGTTCAATTTCTATATTCATATTCTACCTTCTTTCTATATTTATTATAAACTAAATACGAAAAAAATACAAATGATAATTTTGTGAAAACCGTTGATTAAGTTTATTTAATATGTTACTATTAAATCGTGTTAGATTTCTTGCTGGTAATTTAACACAATATACAATTTAGTCGATAATTTATATTTTCAGGCAAGAGAAAATATATCTATTCGGGGATACTTCTTAGGGAGTATCCTCTTTTTCGAAAGGAGGTGAAAAAATGAATTATGGATATCAGAATGAAAAAGACTTCGTAACACTATTTGATAAAAAATATTTACATGAACTAGATTTTAACTCACAACAATTCTTAAAAGATGTTTTTAAAGATACTATAGATGATACGGAAATGATTAAATGCTGGAAAAATAAAGTGGCTCAAAAGGCAGATATATTTATTAAGTACAAGAATTATGTCAAAGGAATAAGCATAAAATGTGGAAATAATAACTCAGTTCATCATGAGCAAATTCAAGAATTTGAAAGATATTTAGGAAATCTTGGTATACCCTACAAAGTTATAGATAAATACGTAAGTTATCACTATGGATATAAAAAAGATAAAGATGGTAAAACTGATTTTGAATGTCTTCTTAGTAGTCAAGAATACAAAGAGTTATATCAAAGTGAATTAGATATTTTCAACAACTATGTAAATAAAACAAGGATAATTATTGATATGGTTGATAGATTTATTGTACGTGGAAGAAATTCAGATTACGATATTGATTTTCTTATATGTGGTACAGTAGAAGATTATGTATGGATAAGTAAATACGATTTATATGACTTGGTTTTATCAAAAAGATGTCTGAATTTTACTTCACCACATGTTGCATGCATGACAATTGGCCCTCAAAAAAGATGCATAACTTTTAAAGGTAATATAAAAGATAGATATTTAGTTGCAATTAGATGGAATTTTCTTAGAGAAGATATTACTAATTTTAAGAATAATCTTAAGCAAGGCTAGAATAGTGGTTTTGCTTCCCATCGCTTATATCAAATAAAAAAAACACCAAATACATGGTGTAAATTTCATATGGAGCGATAACAAAGGTTATTCAAAACTCCTAATAGCAAAGTTGATAAACAACTAATCACTATAATTATAATTATTAACGTCTTCCAGTTTTTTTTGATTCCTCTAAATAACCAGCATTTGTTAATAATGTCTTTATTCCTTCAATATCTGCATATTTAATATAATATGGTACATTTATATTGTCTGTTGCTGCTAAATCATAAGCTAAATTAAATGCTTGATAAACTTTAGCTAGTGTAACTAGAGATTTTTGATACTTTGGGCTATCTTCTTTATATTTTACTAAAACTAAAGTTAGTTCTTTCATAGCCTTATCTAATTTTTCTAATACTTGTTCCATTATATCCCTCCTAAAACCATTATAGCACATATTTCAGTAATTTACACAATTTTTTTTAAATAATCTTCTAATTCATTGATTTTAATTTTATTACCGAAGTTTTTGATATAAACATCATTAGAATAATTAAAAACAAGAAACATTATATTATTGATAATTACTTTGTGAGGTTCAACATAAGCCAAATTAGATTTATCAATTTTTCTAATACTCCATTTATAAATGTAGGAGTAGTATTACAAAAATCACAAATAAACTCTAATTTCTTTTTAAGCGATTCATCAATAGGTATTTCTTGTTTGATAATATTAATCATAAACATCATCCTTTCTTTAGGATGATTTCTTTGTAAAACACAAAAAAATCAATCTTTCGAATGATTCTATATATCAAGTTCAAACTAAATAGTTCGAACAGATTCGTCAATGGAGCAATGACATGGGTCATTTGCGAAAAAGTAGAAACAAGTAATCGATTAAATCAATCTATTAATAGTATAACATATTTGTTTATTTTAATAACGTTATAATTATATTTTTATCAACAAGTTTAAGATTTATTCTTCGCCATATTCTTTAACTCTTGTATTTACTCCATCAATAATTTTATATTGCCTATGTTTATTTTTATTTACTTTTTTTAAAATTTCGTTTTCTAAATTTACATTTAAAATCTCTGATAATCCAAGCAAATATATTACTACATCTGCAATTTCCTCTCCTACGTCTGTTTGTTTTTTTCTCCAAGCTTCATATGCTTCTGCCATTTCACCATAGGTTAAGCAAAATTCTTTATTAATATCTGTTACATTAAATCCCTTATTCAATTTATTTTTATAAATATCTTTTTGTAATTGTTTTAAATCTATCATTTATTCTTCCTCCAATACATCATTTATTATTTTTCTAATTTCTAGTATTCTTTTATTCATAAAATTTGGGTGATCCTTGAACCATTTTATATTAAGCGGAGAAGGATGTGGTAGTACTATAGCTGGTTTTCCATTTATGTAATTATCTTTAAAAATTAATTCATTAAAATTTTCTTTTGGAAAAAACACTTTTGCTGATTTTGCACCAATTATTATATAAATTTTGTTATTAATATATTCTAGTTCTTTTCTTATCCAAGTTTCATAACAAATCTTTGGCGGTATTTTATCATTTCCATTTTTATCTTTTCCTGGATAGCAATGAGCTAGAGCTGCAATATAAAAATTGTTTGGATTATAAAACGTGTCATCATCTATCATATACCACTCATATTTTAGTTTCTTCCCACTTTGATCTGTAAATGGTTTTAATGTTTCATGAACGGTAGCAGATGGAGCCTGACTTATTTGAACTATCTTTGAATTGATATTTCCTAAAAAGATAGGATGTGGTTGAAATCCAAACTTATCTTTACAAATTTCACATTTTTTAATATTTTCTATTAAATCATTAAATTCTTTTTCCATATCTTTTTCTGTACTCCTCAATATTGCTAATTACTTCATCAAATATATACTCAATAGGTTGCATTCCATTAACATGTATTAGGTTATTCTCATTTATAATAGACAAATATGCATTTCTAACTTTTGCTAAGTGTTCAGCAGACGCTTTAATATTAAATTTTGTATCAGTATTTCTCCTAATAGATTCCTCTGGTGTGATATCAATAAAAAATCCAAGATCAGCCTTTGGAAAAATTGAATTGATGTTGGCCACCCAATTCTTATCTACACCCTCAGCCATGCGATAAGCTAAGGCTGAAGGCACATATCTATCAAACAACATTATTTTTTCTTTAAAATCGTCATTAGTAATATTTTTCATTCTTATATATCTATCAGTTGCAAATAAATAAGCCTTCAAAATTGGATCTAATGTTCCTGCTTTTGCCATTTGTTTTAATTCCTTACCAATATTTGTTTCAAACTCTTTTGAAATTTCTACTGGAATATCTAATTTCATATAATATTCTTTTATCATTTGGACTAACGTCGTTTTACCACAATTATCTAATCCTTCAAAAATTACTAACATAGTATATCATCTCCTATATTTAATTATACCATAATTTCAACATATTTTGAAACTAAATTTAAACATCCAAGATTCATCCAACATATCTAGTATATATCCAACAGTTGGAAGTAAAATAAAACTTCGCAAACCATTTAATTAATTGATTTAAATAAAAAGTATGGTAGAATTCTTCCATATTTTTAACTTAATTTTGCAAGTGCAAAATAAGAAATGATAGAACAACTATTCCTATATTTATATAGAATAAATTAGGGCAGTGCTATCATTCTCTTTATCCTGCTTATTATTTACTTACTTATTTTTCATTAATTATCTCTTTAATAGTAGGTCTAAATAATAATCCAAATGTTATATCTTTACCTTTAAATAAATTTAAATCTATTATAGGTATCACTTTCAACAATTCATAATTATCTGGTATTGCAGAATCGAATATTGTCATACCATTTTCAGTTCTATCTCCCTTATCTTCACGATATTCAATATCAAAATATTCTCTTAAATAACCCAAATATTTATTTACTTGTTTTCTTTTCATTGGAGAAGATACTAAAACCATTTCTTGTTTATGATTAACTTCAAATGGTAATTTATAATCATAAGCACCAACTTGTGTTAATTTAACTGCTTTATCAATAAAACTACTTCTAAAGTTTATTTGCTTAATATTTAAACTACCTGTATCAGTTTTATCAATCACAATATTATCTATATATTTTGATATAAATTGTTGTTTTTCCTCTTTCGTTTTTATATCCCATTCAAATTTATAAAACTCTTTTTCTTTATAACCATTATCAATAGATATTTTTTCTATATCTCTACGAGCCATAACTTTTTCTATTGTAAAAGTATGAACATCTAATTCATTTAACTCTTGTTTTTTATTATTTAATATTTTTCATTTATCTTTTTTAGATCCTCTTCAAAATCTTTGAATTCAACTATACCAGTTAGATATGCTTTTTTAATTCTTTCTTTTTGTTTGATGTATCCCTCAATTTCTTTATCTAAATTAAGGTCAGTATTCTTATCTTTTTTATCTTCAAGTATTGGTAAAAAGAAACTATTACACATTTGTTCAAACTCTAAAAACTCATATATTGCTTTTATCATGTATTCTTCCACATAATCTTCTCTTAAATTGAAATGACAAAACTCACAATTATAATAAATATATTTTTTCTTTTTACCACCTGAACCTTTACACTTCATTATTCTTCCGCATTTAGGACATACTAATTTTTGAAAGAATAAATAAGTTCTTGTTCTTGTATAAGTTCTTTGATTAGCTAGTTTTTGTGTTTGGCATTCTTCCCACATAGCACGAGTAATTATAGGTTCTACAACATTCATATAAATAACAGTATCACGACCAATTTTTTTAGCTATTCTTTTGTATTGTTCATAGTCGCCCATGTAGATTCTATTATTTATAATTTTTTCTATATCAGTATCATACCAAGATTTACTTAATACTTTTTCTTTATTGAAAATATTGGATATTTGTTGATAACTATTTCCCTCTAAATAAAGATTAAATATTCTTTCAATAATATGTCTAGTTGTTTCATCTATGATAGTCTTTTTACTACCATCTTTTTTATATCCAAGTGGAACAACACCAGGTAAATGTCCTGATTTTATAGCACCATTAAGTCCAAACTTTGTTCTTTCTGATACGATTTCTATTTCTAGTTGTGAAAGAACCGTTAACATTCTTACAAAGAATCTTCCATTAGCAGTGCTAGTGTTAACATCATCTCTATCACATACAAGATAACAATTATATTTTTCTAGGATATTAATTAGTTCTTCTAGGTCACGAACGGAACGAGTGACTCTATCTAACTTATAAGCAACTATATAATTTATTTTACCTGTTTTAACATCATTAAGCATTTCTTGAAACTTAGGTCTATGTTCCATATCTTTTGCACTTATTCCAGCATCTTCATAAACTTTAAAAACATTATATCCTTTAAATTCACATAAACTAAGTAGTTTTTCTTTTTGCTCTGGCAAACTAAAACCTGCACGAGCTTGATCGTCAGTACTAACCCTAATGTAAATACCAGCATTTTTTATTTCTTCTTCACACATTCTTACCCTCCTTAACAAAAAAGGGCGAAGCAATATTTAGGTTATAAATACTACTTCACCCAATAGGTTTAATATTTTCTATAACCATTATAACACAGATTTCGTCATTATTTTAATTTTTTAATAAAATCTTTTAAATCAGATAGTTTTATTTTGGCATTTAAATCTCTGTAGTAAACAAATTCGTGCCCATTGAATAAAAGATATGTCTTATTATTAATAATTGCTCTATGAGGCTCTATATAGCCTATATTGGTAGGTTCTAGTTTTAATAAACTACCATTAATGAAAATAGGTTTAGTATTATTAAGCCTACAAGCCCATTCAACTTTACTTTTAAGTTCATGATTTATTTTAATTTCTTGTTTGATTATTTTTATCATAATATCATCAACACCTTTCTTAAACGACAAAAAAATCAATCATTTCTGATTGATTTAATCATTAACATCGCTTTGGTGCGACGATTTTTGCTTCTGGAGCAAGCGATGGGAATTTTCTCCATAAATTTTATGGAATATTTTGTTATGTATGATTTATTTGATAATTTAGTATGCTATTATTCTAATATTTATGAGTTAACAACTAAATTACATTATGAAGTTAAAGAAATTAAACGTAAATTTAAAAATTCTAAAAGTAATGTTATTAATATAAATGTTAATAATGCAAGATATAAAGTTTATAAGTTTATTTAGAAAAGGAGGTTTATAATGATAGGAGATATATTTGATAAGGTTATGGGTATTACTTTATTTGTTGTTTTGGTTTTTATTGTAATTTATTGTTTTTATGTTGAACGTGAAAAAGAATGTGTTGAGTTTTATAAAGAAAATCATTATATATTAAATGCATGTAAAGTCTATAAAGACAAGTTAGAAAATATAGATTAATTTCTATATTTTTTTATTTTGGGTGGAGATAGTTTTTTTCCGTGTTACATTTATATCATAGAAAGGAGAATGTAATATGGATGTTAAAGCAAGATTAGTTGAAAAGGTATCTAAAAAAGGAAATAGTTACGTTTGTATTGAAGTTTACGTTACTGAGACCATAAAGAAAATGGTATTCTTAACAGACGCAGAACTTGAACTTTTAAGATTAACTTATAAAAAGTAATTAATGCTACCAATAGGTAGCATAGGGTAAATGAGTTGAAATGCATTTGCTCTATGGTGCTTATTGCACCAAGTTCTAATTTTTTGTTTTTTGTAGAATGTGAGAGTCCTCCTCTCACAAAATAGTTATCTACATCAATGATGTTGATATAAATTAAAATTTAAAGAAAGGAGAATGTTGTTTTATGGGAATTTTAAGTAGATTTATTGCTTTAGGTGAAGATGCCCTTGGAGCTGCAAGTGGTTTAACTGACGCACAAGTTACTTCAATCAAGAACTCATTACAATCATTTGGTAGTATGTTATTAGATAACTTTATTAAGTTATTACCAGCACTTGCTGTAATCGCTGCTATTATGTTTGTAATTGCTCTAGTAAAGAAAAAAGTGCATGCTTAATTTTTGGGGCTAGTAAGCCCCTTTTAATTTAGAAATTTAAAGAAAGGAGATATAACTATGTTTGAATGTGTAGATTTTTTGATTAAGCAGTTTTTAGATTATTTGCCACAATGGACATTGATTTTTATATGTTTAGGTTTAATCGGTAGCATAGTTTTTAATAAAAAGAAATGATAGAACAAAAGATTTATGTACCTGATATGACAAATTATAAATGCTTTGTAGTGTCTAATTCTGATACTATAAGAGCATATAAAAGTATACCTACTTTAAATAGTGATGTTGTATATAGAGATTATTATATTAATAGTCACTATGTATTTAAAGACGGAACTCAGTCTTTCGGAAACTATTCTAATTATTTACCTACTTGTGTTTCAGAAAGTGATTTAACAACTAGTATTTATTATAGAAATGATTTTGATAGTATACTAATGATTTTTTTCATTATTGTGTTAGTAACTTATTTTATATTAAAGAAAATAATTAGGGGTTTCTTTTTAGGGTTCAAATATTGTTAAAAAGGAGGCTAAGAAGATTATGGAAGATATTTTTCAAGGTATACTTGCTCAAATAGAACTTATAGAAGAATTTTATTGTTTAAGTTTAAAAGAGCAAGTACAGATAAATAAAATTAAAAAAGGTTTAAAGGAGTTGATAAAAATATATGATAAAGAAAATAAAGATACCGAAGTTCATATTGATAGCATGTTGTTTATTGACTAGTGTATTATCAATAAATAAATTGGATGCGTCTGTTTCTTTAAATGGTAGTTTAGGTGGCTATAATTTTGGTTCTGGTCATGTTTATGGTGTTTCTGCTTCCAAAAGTGAATTTTTTGATTTGAATGTTGTTTATAATATTATTGCTGGGTCAGAAATTAATCCTTTGATTAAGCAATATAATATCGATAATGCTTGGAATGATACTGCAAGTAATCGTGCTTATTTGTATTATAAACTTACTATTTGTACAACTGCAGTTGATGTAACATCAGCGGGTCCTAATGGGTTAGTTATTTATCAGAATTTTACTAATCAAACTTGTTCTGTTGATAAATACACAGGTAAATTAAAATATATTTATTTAAATTTAAAGTTGACTAAGCATAATCGTACTGAGTTAGAGTGGTGGCAACATGAAAATAGTATAACTTTTACTAATCCTAGTTCTACATCTTATAGAATGTTTAATGTAAAATCTTTTGATTTACTTAGTCCTAGTGAATTTACAGAAGAAGTAACAAGTTTAACTAATAATGAGCAAATACTTAATAGTCTAAATAAATTGAATGATTTAAATAATACTCAGATACAGACTAATAGTAAGCTGAATGATTTAAATAATAAACAGCAACAGACCAATAATAAGTTAGACGATTTAAACAATAAACAAAATCAGACCAATTCAAAATTGGATGATTTGAATAATAATTTAAAGAATAGTGATGTAGATACTAATGGCAGTTTCTTTAGCAACTTTACTTCAACAGACCATGGAATAAGTGGTATTATATCTGCGCCTTTGAGAGCTATTAATAAATTGACAAGTTCTTGTCAACCAGTTACTTTTTCTGTATTGGACGAGCCGATAGAGTTACCTTGTGGAGATACTTTATTTTGGAATAAAGAGGGTGTTCAGTCTTTTAGATTAATCTGGAATATTCTCGTAGGCGGACCTATATTATTTTTACTTCTTAAAAAACTTTTTAAAGTAGTGGAGAGTTTGAAAAACCCTGATGATGACCGAATTGAGGTGATGGATTTATGATTAAAGCAATTATAAATGGAATATTTAAATTGATTATGGGTTTAGTTAATTTATTACTTTTACCTATAGATACTCTTATTTCTAAGTATTTACCTAGTTTATCTAATGCTTTGGATTATGTAAATGATTTCTTTGATACAATAGGTAACTTTGTACCTTTTGTAATTAGTTATTTTGGTTTTAGTGAATTAGTGTTAAATAGTATAATTCTAATCATGACATTTATTTTAACGGTGCCATTACTCGTGCATACTGTAAAACTTGCACTTGCATGGTATAACAAGTTGAAACTTTAGGAGGTGTTTAAATGAGTTATGTAATAATTTTATTAATATTAATAGTAGTTTTAATGTTTAAATTTAAAGTTAAAATCAAGATAAAGTCGTTCTTTAAAAAGGGCTTTTTACCTAGTAGGGGTAAGTTTGGAATTTATTGTTATTGCGGTAAGCAAGGCAAGGGAAAAACTTATAGCGTAGTAGAGTACATGTTAGATAATAAGAAAAATAGTATTTACTTGTGCAATGTTGCTGGTATTACTGGAGTAGATTACTTCCATTTTACTGGTTTTAAAGAACTAATATACTTAAAAGAAATAATAGACTATGAACCTAATGATAATACTGATTTATTTGAGTTTATCAATGAAAGATTTGATAGTTTGCGTTCTAATAAATTACTATCTTTACTTGTAGACTATAAAGAAAATAATAAGCAGTTAGTATTTATCTATGACGAAATATTTACAGAGTTACAGAAGAAAAGTGTAATTAATAAAGATGTTATGGACTTTCTTTGTCAAATGAGAAAAAGGAAGATTATATTCTTAACTACTGCACAAGAATGGGCAGAGATACCTCTAACATTTAGAAGGTTTTGTCGGTTTGAAATTGACTGTCAAATGTTAAATTTGTTTCTTGTTGGTGTTCTTATTAAGAACTTTAAAGACGCAGAAAACATGAAATGGAGCGACGAAGACCAAGAATTTATAGCACCCTTAATTAGTAATACAGTAACTAAATGTAGAAAAGGAATTGCTGAAAGTTATGATACATTCTTAAGGATATCCTCCGCCTCGCTGGACGCGCCTTTCAGCAGCGTTCCAGTGAAAGGAGGTAAATAAATGCAATTATTATTGATACTTGCTCTTAGTTGTATAATGCTATTAGCATTTCCTCTTATGAAAACGAGATTTGCTGTTTTTATAGCTATGCTTATATACGCCGGACTTATTGGCTTTATAAATATGTTCTTTGATGATAAAAAATAATTTTATTTAAACTTGATTAAAAGTGTAAGTTTGCTTGCAAATTTATGCTTTTGGCAAGTACTACAAGCGAAAGCGCGTAAGTTTAGAACTAGAAAAAGGGGGGTGTACTACGACACCCCCAATGGTGTGAAATGTGAAATTGATATAGAAAGGATGTTAAATTATGATTAAAAAACGTAATTGGGGAGCAGTAATTTATAAGGAAAGTGCTCCTGAAGATTGGAAAGAAATATTAAAATTGAAAGGTATAAGTTTCGCTGTAAGTCCTTATCATGATAAAGATGTTAATCCGGATGGGACAATTAAAAAACCACATTATCATATTATAATGTGTTTCCCAGGACCAACTACAGATACAACAGTAAATTCTATTATGAAAGAGTTAAACCAACCTATAGCGATAGCACTAGAAAGTGTAAGAGGGTATTATCGTTACCTCACACATAAAGATAACCCTGAGAAATACCAATATGACGAAAAAGAAATTGAATTATATAATGGTTTTGATGTTACTGATGTCTTGAACTCATTTGAAGTATTTCAATGTTTGAAACAAATACAGGCTTTGATAATAGAGAAAAACATCGTTGAATATTGTGAGTTACTAGATTATTTAATTGAGTTTGAATATATGGAATTTTGGAATGTAGCGTGTAGTCATACTTTATTTTTAAATACTTATATAACTTCAAGAAGAAATAAGATTAAAAATGACGTTTTGAAAGTTACAAAGGTAAATTAGTTGATTTAATAAAAAAAATATGTTATATTGATGTTGTAAGGTAGGTGGTTGACACTAATTAGTAAAACGTATATAATAATGCACTCGTAAGGAGTGATATAGTTGTATTTTGAAGAAATTTATACCAATTATTTAAAATTTGCCAAGAAACAGCAAAAAAAACAAAGTTTCTATACATTAGTTTATAATTTTGATACTAGAGTGTTACCATATTTTAAAGGTATGAAACTTGAAGAAATTAGTAGAGATACTATAATCAAATGGGAAGATTATATTTTATCTTTAAATTTTAGTAATAGCTATAATAAAGGACTTTACTATCTACTAAGTGGTTTCTTTACTTTCTGTCATAAGTATTATGATTTTGACAAAACAATAATAAGTGACGTTGGATGTTTTAAAAAGAAATATGAAGAAAGTAAAACTGACTTTTATACTTTAAAAGAATTCAATAAATTTATAAAGTACGTAGACGAACCGGTCTATCGTGAATTTTTTAATTTAATGTTTTTTTCCGGACTTAGACCTGGAGAGGCTATGGCGTTAAAAATAAGTGATTTAAAAGGTAATTACATAAATGTGAGTAAAACCATTAGTTCTCATGGAAAACGTGAAATTGGTACTCCAAAAACGTTTTCAAGTATTCGTAAAGTTAAAATAGATAAATATCTAGTAAGAGATTTAAATAGACTAATAAAAAATTATGAGGAAGGAGATAATAGAGATTTATTCCTTTTCGGTGGTAAGAAACCTTTAAGTCCAACTTCTATTAATCGTAGAAAAGTAAGTGCATGTAAAAAGGCTAATTTAAGAACTATTACATTACATCAGTTTAGACATAGTCATGCAACCATGCTTTTAACTGAAGGTATTATAATAAATGAAGTCAGTAGAAGACTTGGACATTCTAAGGTTTCAACCACTTTAGATGTATATACTCATACTTCTTTAGAACAAGAAAAAAGAGTTTATACAACTCTTTGCTTCAAAAGGTTTTTAAAAAACCTACACCAATTATTTATAAAAACTCATTGAGTTCTTACCACTTTGGAGCAAGCGATGGGAATCGAACCCACGTCTCAGCCTTGGCAAGGCCGCGTACTAGCCGTTGTACTACGCCTGCACTTGTTTTTTCCAAATGCATAAATATCATATCATAATTTATTAGAAAAAACAAGTGTAAAATTTATGTAAAAATCTAATATTTTGTTTGACTATTTTACTTTTTTATTATACACTTTCTATAGAGGGTAGGAAATATGAAAGATAAAATAAGTAATGAAGAATTTGCAAGCATAGAAAGCATATTTAAAAATAGAGACATGGCACCTTATGAAGATGCAATAATAAATGCTTGTAATGCTTCAGTTGACAGAAAAAGAAGAGAAAGAAATGTAAAGAGCGAAAAAAGACGTAAAGAAGAAATGAAATCAAAAATAGTTTCTGCTGTTCTTGCAGCTTTAGTACTTGTTGGTGGAGTAACTATCACAAAAGGTGTAGTAGACAAAGCTAATGAAATTGCAAATGAAATAACTGAAAACAAAGAAAACTATGACAAGCAAAAAGTAATGGACGAAATTAGTAAGAAGATTGGCTCTTTAGTCTTTGTAAAAGATGAAGATTTTAACGAAAGATATGACACAACAGAAGTTAGCATATTAAGCCAGTGCACCAAAAGAACACAAGATAACAGAGGCTACATGTATTTGCACCAAAAAATAGCAGACAAAATTAATGAGTTACCACCTGAATTACAAGAATACGCTATATGTGCAACTCTAGAAGGCATGGGAAGTAACAGAAGTGTTTTATTTGATGGAGTTACTACAAACGCAGACTATCTAATTAAGTGTCTTGGATTAAACGACGCTAAAGATTTAGAAGAATATTTAAGCCATGTTAACAAAGATGGAAGTTCTGATTTTTCTGAATTTCTAAATAGCCAATATGAACAAAATGACTTTATAATGGCTGTAGTAAATGCAGAATTAAACGAAATAGGTAGAGGTGTTTCTAGTGGAAGAAATTAATGTAAATGTAACAGATATTGATGGTAAAGAATATATAGAACTAGATACAGTAGAAGTTAAGGGTAGTAAATATGTTTATCTAGTTAGTACAAATGACGACAAAGACTTTCTAATCAATAAAATAGTTCTTGATAATGGAAAAGAATACTATGAAAGCTTAGAAAGTAACGAAGAATTTCAAATAGTACTTTTAAACTTTATCAAAAAGAACAAAAGCGTTATAAACGAGTTATAGTAAAGTAGCCTTTTTATAGGTTGCTTTTTTCTTTATCTTTGTATATAATATTTACAGAAGATATGAAATGAAAGGAGTATTTTATTCATATTTAGCGCCAGAACCATAAGTGGTTGACGAGGTTAACAGTTATCGATTTTTCGGCGGATGCTGTTACGGATAAGTAGTTCGTTAGAAGTATTACAAAAAGTAAAATCAATATTACAACAAAATATACTTCATGCTAAATTTTTTAGTATGGAGGAATTTTTATGTGTGGTATCATCGGATACGTAGGAGAAAAGAGATTTAGTATAGATGTAATTATAGATGGGCTTAAGCACCTAGAATACAGGGGTTATGATAGTGCTGGTATAGCTTATGTTAAAGATAATAATGTTGTAATAGAAAGGGAAGTAGGAAGAATATCTAACCTAGAGAGTGTTCTTAAAAAAGACACTTCTCATATAGGAATCGGGCATACTAGATGGGCAACTCATGGTAAACCAACAAAAGAAAATGCTCATCCTCATAAAGTTGGAAATATCACTTTAGTACATAATGGAATTATTGATAATTTTATGGAGTTAAAAAGCACTCTAATGAGTGAAGGCTACACTTTCAAAAGTGACACAGATACAGAAGTAGCGGCTGCTTACATTGATTCTTTATATAAAGAAAATAACGATATGATTAAGAGTTTAAGTATATGTGTTAATAAGTTTCTAGGCAGTTATGCTTTTGGCATTATTAATGAGTTAGAAACAGATGTATTATATGCTTTAAGAAAAGATAGTCCATTAATTATTGGTGTAGGAGAAAATGAAAACTTTATTGCAAGTGATGTGCCATCTATTTTAAAGTATACTAATAAGTATATTGATATAGAGAATGACGAAATAGTTAAAATAACAAAAGATGAAGTTACTATATATGATAAGAATTGCAATATCATTAATAAAGAAATAAGCGTGTTTGAAGGGGATGCTAATTTAGTAGAGAAGAATGGTTATGAGACATACATGCTTAAAGAAATACATGAAGAAGCAGAAGTTATAAAGAAGACTAGTGAATCAAGTATTGACTTTGATATAACAAAGTATGATGGAATAGATATAGTCGCATGTGGAAGTGCTTATCATGCTGGACTAGTTGGTAAATACATGATAGAAAAACTATGTAACATAAAAGTGAATGTATGTATTGCAAGTGAATACCAATACGATAAACATTTTTATAAAGGTAAAACTTTAGTTATAGCAATAAGCCAAAGTGGAGAAACTGCAGACACTAAAAAATGTGTTAATATTGCAAATGATATGGGTGTTGATACTTTAGGAATTGTAAACGTTAAAGGAAGTAGTATTGCTAGAATATGTAAGCATGTTATATATACTTTGGCAGGTCCTGAAATAGCAGTGGCAACAACAAAAGCTTATCTAGCACAAATTACAACACTTATACTACTTGCAGTTAAAAATAGTAAGGAAAAAATAAATACTGAAGACTTACAAAAACTACCTTATTATATAGAAACTCTAATTAACAAAGATTATACTTCTCTTGCAAATATGCTTTATACAAAAGACGACATCTACTTTATTGGTAGAGGAATAGATTATGCTCTTTGTATGGAAGGAAGTTTAAAACTAAAAGAAATCAGTTATATACATAGTGAAGCTTATGCAGCAGGAGAACTAAAACACGGGACAATTTCATTAATTAGTGAAGGAACACCTGTTATAGTAGTTGCAACAAGTGATGAGTTATACTTAAAAACTATAAGTAATGCTAAAGAAGTTAAAGCAAGAGGTGCTTATGTAATACTAGTAACTGATAAAGAAGTTATTAACGAAGGAGTTTATGACGAGTTAATTAGTATTCCTAAAGTAGCTGAAGAATTAAGACCAATCTTAACAATCATACCTTTACAATTAATAAGTTATGAAGTTGCTAAGTTAAAAGGCAACGATATTGATAAACCTAAGAATTTAGCTAAGAGTGTAACAGTGGAGTAAATCGTTAGAAGTCTCTATTTATAGGGACTTTTTTTGTATAAAAATAAACTTTTAATTTTGTAATATTGATTCATGAAATAATTTATTGTAAAATATAGTACAAATGTTAAGTAATATTAAATTTAAGAGGGTGAAAACGATTATGAAAAAAATTTTGTTAGATACTAATATGTTCATTTATTTAGAAGATAACAAAGTAATTGATGACAAAGTTGCTACTTTAACTAAAAGACTTTATGATTCAACAGAATATAAGATTGTTATACATCCTAAAACAAAAGTAGAAGCGAGTAAATGTACTGATGAAGAAATAAAAAAAATATTTTTATCAAAGATTTCAGTTTATAAAGAAATAAAGGACCCGCCATTAGCACCTGAAGAGTTCCATAAACTACTTGGGTGTAAAAATAATCATGACGAAATTGATAATGAATTATTGTTCTCTGTTAATAGAAATTGTGTAGATTATTTAATTACAAATGATCAAGATATGCTAAAAAAAGCAAAAAAAAATAAATTTAGATAACAGAGTGTTATCAATAGAAAAAGCTCTTGAAATATTTCAAGAAGAAGAAAAGATAGATCTAAGGACACCTGTTTTTATTACAAATGAGTTTTTGTATAATATTGATCTTAATGACACGTTTTTTGACTCTTTAAGGAATGATTATCTAGGTTTTGATGACTGGTTTAAAAAGAAACAATTACAAGAAAGAAAAGCTCTTGTAACTAAAGCAAATGGTAAAATAAAATCATTTTTAATGATGAAAATTGAAGATGAAAACGAGAAATACGATGATTATTTAGAACCTTTTCAACCAGCAAAAAGATTGAAAATAAGTACTTTTAAAGTTGATGATACAGGTAAAAGAATAGGAGAAACTTTTGTTAAATTAATAATTAATCAGGCAATAGAAGAAAAAGTAGCGGAAATATACGTTACAATATTTGATAAACATAAATATCTTATTGAAATGCTAGAAGATTATGGTTTTAGGTTTAAAACAAAAAAAAGGACTTATAAATCTGACGGAACAGTTGAACTGGAAAACGTTTTAGTAAAAGACATGATAAATAAAAAGGAATTTTATCCGTTTTTCAGTATAAAGGATAAGAAGGTATTTATTATACCTATAAAAGAAGAGTATCACACGCTATTATTTCAAGATTATGAAAAATATGTCCAACTAAGTATGGAAGATTTGAATGGCATTAATACAGCAGCAAATTCTTTGAAAAAAGCTTATTTATGTGATTCAAATACAACAAAAATCGAACCAGGATCAATAGTATTATTTTATTCTTCAGGAATTAAAAAGGCAATTACATCTTTAGGAATAGTAGATGCAGTTTTTAATAAGTTTAATACTTTTGAAGAAATGTTTAGTTTAGTAAATAAAAGGACTGCCTACAGTGAAACAGAACTTAAAAAAACTTTTAAAACAAATAAGTTAGTAATTCTTTTTAAAATATA
>OGOP01001254.1_pt1 | contig 18700 bp, 14 predicted proteins | sample 1552591 | NCBI WGS metagenome assembly OGOP01 (sample SAMEA2580120, study PRJEB22360) | human gut metagenome | biome: human gut; feature: human-associated habitat; material: faeces | place: Denmark | collected 2008/2010 | reverse complement strand
GGCCCGTGAGCTGGCCGAGCAGCGCATCGCTGCCGCCAAGGAGAAGCAGTTCTCCGCCTTCCAGAAGGTCACGCTGGATAACCTGTTCAGCCAGATGGCCCAGAACGATATGAAGGAGCTGGCCATCGTCGTCAAGGCGGATGTGCAGGGTTCTGCCGAGGCCGTCAAGCAGAGCCTCGAAAAGATCTCCAACGACGAGGTCCGCGTCCGCGTCATCCACGCCGGTGTCGGTGCCATCAGCAAGTCCGACGTCGATCTGGCTGACGCCTCCAACGCCATCATCATCGGCTTCAACGTCCGCCCCGACAACGTGGCGAAGGAAGAGGCTGCGGCCACCAAGGTCGAGATGCGGATGTACCGCGTCATTTACGATGCCATCAACGATGTCACCGCCGCTATGAAGGGTATGCTGGCTCCCAAGTTCCGTGAGGTCTCTCTGGGCGAGCTGCAGGTCCGTCAGGTCTACAAGATCTCCAACGTCGGCACTGTTGCCGGCTGCCGTGTCACCAGCGGCAAGATCACCCGCGACAGCAAGGTGCGTGTCGTCCGTGACGGCATCGTCATCACCGAGGACGAGATCGCATCTCTGAAGCGCTTCAAGGACGACGCCAAGGAAGTGGCCGAGGGCTACGAGTGCGGCGTTACGCTGGCGAAGTTCGCGGATGTCAAGGAGGGCGACGTGTACGAGGCCTTCAAGATGGAAGAATACCGCGACTAAGTGGTTTATTATGTTAGAGGAGAAACTGAATGTCTCAGAAAAATATGGGGCGTCTTGCCCAAGACATGAAGCGTGAGCTCATCGCCATCATCGGGCGGCTGAAGGACCCGCGCTTGGAGGGCGGTCTGCTGACCGTCACCCGTCTGGACGTGACGCCCGACCTCGATGTGGCAAAGGTCTACGTGAGCGTGATGGGCCGCCCGGACGGCCCCAAGCCCGCCATCGAAGCGCTGAACCGCGCGGCGGGCCATGTGCGCACCGAGGTCAGCAAGAAGATGCACATCCGCAAGGCCCCGCGCTTCATCTTCGTGGAGGATGACGGCGCCGCCTACGCAGCCCACATCAATGAGCTGCTCCGCGAGCTGAATGTGAACGGCGGCGAAGAGCCGTCGGAGACCGAGGAATAACAGCCTTGCGGAAAGGATGGATCATGGGATGACAGAACAACTGAATGTGCAGCAGATGGCTGAAAAGCTCCTTGCTGCGGACAACGTTTTGATTCTGTGCCACAAAAACCCGGACGGTGATACCATCGGCTGCGGCAGTGCCCTGTACTATGCGCTCAGTGCGCTGGATAAAACAGCGGCGGTGCTCTGCTCCGACGCCGTCCCCGGACGGTATGCGTTTACCAACCCCCGCCTGTACAAGGGCGAATTCGAGCCGGAGATCGTCGTGGCGGTGGACGTGGCAAGCGTCCAGCTCTTTGGCGAAAACAACGGGATGCCGCAGTTCTCCCGCCATGTGGATCTCTGCATCGACCACCACGCGGGCAACAGCGGCTACGCGGAATATACCCTGCTGGACGGCCATGCCGCTGCGGCGGCAGAGCTGCTGTACGACGTCATCTGCGCCATGGGCGTGGATCTGACAGCCCACATGGCCAACTGCCTGTACACCGGCCTGTCCACCGACACCGGCTGCTTCAAGTTCTCCTCCACCACGGCCCGCACCCACATCATCGCGGCCAAGCTCATGGAGGCAGGGGCGCGGGTCGAAGAGTTGAACACGCTGCTCTTCGACACCAAGCCTCGCGAGCGGATGGAGGCGGAGCGGATCGCGCGGAACCATCTGGAATATCATCTGGATGGCCGCTGCGCCCTCATCTACCTCACTCGCGACGAGATCGAGCAGAGCAAAGTGGACCCCGCCGACCTCGAAGAGCTGACGGGGCTGCCCATCAGCATCGAGGGCGTCAAGGTCGGCCTGACCCTGCGCCAGCAGCCCGGCGGCAGCTACCGCATCAGCGTGCGCACCGCCAAGGGCGTGGATGCGTGCGAGATCGCCAAGCGTCTGGGCGGCGGCGGCCACACCCGCGCGGCGGGCTGTGAGCTGCTGGGCAACCTCGACAACACCAAGAGCGCCATCCTCGCCGAGGTGGAAGCGGTGCTGGATGCGCCGCAGGAGGGCGCATGATGCAGGGCATTCTCATCGTCGATAAACCGACGGACTGGACCAGCTTTGACGTCATCGCCAAGCTGCGGGGCATCCTCGGCACCCGGAAGCTGGGCCACAGCGGCACGCTGGACCCCATGGCCACCGGGGTGCTGCCGGTGTTCTGCGGCGGGGCCAGCAAGGCCGTTGACCTGCAGCTCGACCACACCAAGGCCTACCGCGCCGTGCTCAAGCTGGGCGCGCGGACCGATACCGGCGACGTGACCGGCACCGTGCTGGAAACGGCCCCGGTCACGGCAGGGGAGAAGGAGCTGCTGGAAGTCCTCCCGCAGTTCGTCGGCTCCCAGATGCAGACGCCGCCCATGTACTCGGCGGTCAAGATCAATGGCCAGCCGCTCTACAAAATGGCGCGGCAGGGCATCGAGGTGGAGCGGAAAGCCCGCCCCATCGAAATTTTTCGCCTAGAGTACGGCGGCAGCCCGGCGGAGAACGAATACGAGCTGACGGTACGCTGCTCCAAGGGTACCTATATCCGGGTGCTGCTGGAGGAAATTGCCGCCGCCATGGGCCAGAAGGGCACGATGAGCGCGCTGCGCCGGGTGGCTGCGGGCGTTTACACCGAGGCCGATGCGCACACGCTGGAAGAGATCCAAGCGGCCAAAAACGAAGGCCCCGCCGCGCTGGAAGCGCTGATGCTTCCGGTGGAGAGCGTGTTCGGATCGCTCCCGCTGCTGACGGTGGCCCCCAAGGTGGAACAGCACCTCTACAACGGCTGCCCCACCAGCCGCTACCCTGCCGCCGACGGGCGCTACCGCGTCCGGAACGAGGCCGGGCAGTTCTTGGGCCTTGCCAACATCGTGGGCGGGGTGCTCAAGGTCGAAAAGCTCTTTGTGGAGCGAAACTGATAGAAAAAGGAACGAAAATCCAATGCAGATCCTATCCTCTCTTTCGCCGCTGGCGCTGAAACACGAGGGCGGCACCGCCGTCGCCATGGGCTTTTTTGACGGCATCCACATCGGCCACCGTGCGGTGATCGACGGGGCTGTGGCATGGGCCAAGGCCCACGGCGCGGCACCGGCGGTATTCACCTTCCAACTGCCCGCCGACAACAAAATGAAGGGCAAGCGTCTGCTCTCCACCGAGGACAAGCACGCCCTGATCGCCAGCCTTGGGGTGGAGTATTACCTCTGCCCCCAGTTCGAGGAGATCCGCGCCATGACGCCGGAACAGTTCGTGTGCGGCATCGTGCAGGACTGCCAAGCCAAGGCACTGTTCTGCGGCGAGAACTTCACCTTCGGGGCCAAGGCGGCCGGTACCCCCGACCTGCTGCGCAGGCTCTGCGCCCCACTGGGGGTGGAGGTCGTCGTGGTGCCGATGACCCAGTTTGAGGAAAAGCCCGTATCCTCCACCCGCATCCGCACCGCGCTGGAGGGCGGCGACATCCCGGCGGCCAATGCCATGCTGGGGATGCCCTACGCCATCCGCTTTGCGGTGCAGCACGGCGCGGGGCTGGGGCGCACGCTGGGGGTGCCCACCATCAACCAGATCTATCCGCAGGGATTCCAGCTGCCGCGCTTCGGCATCTATATCACCCGCACCAAGATCGGGGAGAAGTGGTATCCCTCGGCCACCGGGCTGGGCACCCGGCCCACGGTGAACGACGACACCTCCAAAGTGACCTGCGAGACCTTCATCCCCGGCTTCTCCGGCGACCTCTACGGTGCCGACCCGGTGGTGGAGTTCCACGCCTACCTCAGCCCCAGCAAAAAGTTCGACTCGCTGGATGAGCTGAAGGACTGCATCCACCATGCAGCCCGGCGGGCGCAGGAATATTTCGCAAAACCGGAAAAGAAAGCACAGAATGGATAAATTTTTCTTGCATTTTACATCCGGTTCTGTTATACTGAGTTTGTTACCGCAGCACGGGGCTGGGAGTATGCCCGTTTTCGGGAGTACCGTTTTCCCGCATTCTGTGCCGCCGGCAAATAAAATTTTATAAAGAGGTACTGTTACTATGAACAAGCAGGAAGTTATGGCCAAAGTCGCTCTGACCGAGAAGGACACTGGCTCCCCCGAAGTTCAGGTCGCTCTGCTGACCGCTCACATCAACGAGCTGAATGAGCACCTGAAGAAGAACCCGAACGATCACCACAGCCGCCGTGGTCTGATGAAGATGGTTGGCCGCCGCCGCAATCTGCTGGCCTACCTCCAGAAGAAGGACATCGAGCGTTACCGTGCTCTGATCGCAACTCTGGGTCTGCGTAAGTAATAGAAAACAGAGGGCAGGTACCGCGTATGTGGTGCTTGCCCTTTGCTTTTTTGTGGAACAAACGGCCGCTGCTGCGTGTTGCAGCAGTAAATCGAACGCCTGTGCAAAGCCTTTTTGGGGCAGCGGCACGGGCGCTGGATTTATTGCTATGATGCGCGGCGGGCAGCCTTTTGGAAGATAAAAACCGCTAAAAGGACAAAGGAGGCAAACCAAATGGCAATCGAATTTGGTTCCCGTAAGGAGACCTTTGAGAATTACAAGGTCTACGAGACCACGCTGGCCGGCCGCCCGTTCAAGGCAGAGATGGGCAAGATGTGCGGCCTGTCCAACGCAAGCGCCCTGATCCGCTACGGCGAGACCTGCGTGATGTGCAACGTCGTCATGAGCCCCAAGCCCCGCGAAGGTGTGGATTTCTTCCCTCTGAACGTGGAGTATGAGGAAAAGCTCTACGCCGCTGGCCGCATCCCCGGCAGCTTCATGCGCCGCGAGGGCCGCCCCGGTGAGCGCGCCATCCTCACCAGCCGCGTGGTGGACCGCCCCATGCGCCCGCTGTTCCCTAAGGAGATGCGCAACGATGTCTGCATCACCATGACCGTCATGAGCCTTGACCCCGATTGCAGCCCGGAGATCGCCGGCATGATCGGCGCATCCCTCGTCACCGCCGTGTCTGAGATCCCTTGGAACGGCCCCATCGGCGGTGTGCAGGTGGGTCTGGTGGACGGCGAGATCGTCCTGAACCCCACGCAGGAGCAGCGCAAGAAGAGCGACCTCGCCCTGACCGTTGCCGCCACCATGGATAAGATCGTCATGATCGAGGCCGGTGCCAACGAGGTGGATGAGGACACCATGCTGAACGCCATCAAGGCCGCTCACGTGGAGATCAAGAAGATCATTACCTTCATCAACCAGATCGTTGCCGAGCGCGGCAAGCCGAAGATCGACTTCCAAGTCGTCGGTCTGGATATGGACGTCTACCACGCCATCCAGAACAAGTACCTCGACGACTTCAAGGCTGCCATGGATACCGACGACAAGAACGTGCGCGACGCCGCCCTGCTGCCCATCATGGACAAGATCGCCGAGGAGTACCCCGACCTGACCGACGCCGACCTCGACCTCGTCAGCTACAAGATGCAGAAGTACGTCGTCCGCCGCTGGCTGCTGGATGAGGGCAAGCGCGTGGATGGCCGCGGCATCAACGAGATCCGCCCGCTGGCTGCCGAAGTCGGCATCCTGCCCCGCGTCCATGGCTCCGGTATGTTCACCCGCGGCCAGACGCAGGTGCTCACCACCTGCACCCTCGGCGGCACCAAGGACAATCAGCTTATGGATGACCTGACCGACGAGCAGACCAAGCGCTACATCCACCACTACAACTTCCCGCCGTACTCCGTCGGCGAGGCCCGCGCACCCCGCAGCCCCGGCCGCCGCGAGATCGGCCACGGCGCACTGGCGGAGCGCGCTCTCGTGCCCGTGCTGCCCTCTCTGGAGGAGTTCCCCTACACCATCCGTTGCGTGTCCGAGGTCCTCTCTTCCAACGGTTCCACCTCTCAGGCTTCCATCTGCGGCTCTACGCTGGCTCTGATGGACGCCGGTGTGCCCATCAAGGCTCCGGTCGCGGGCATTTCCTGCGGCCTGATCACCGAGGGCGACCGCTGGATGACCATGCTGGACATTCAGGGCGTGGAGGACTTCCACGGCGATATGGACTTCAAGGTGGGCGGCACCCGCAAGGGCATCACCGCCATCCAGATGGACATCAAGATCGACGGCCTGACCTACGATATCATCGCCGAGGCCTTCGAGAAGTGCCGCAAGGGCCGCCTGTACATCCTTGATGAGATCATCAAGCCCGTCATCGCCGAGCCGCGCCACGAGCTGAGCCGCTGGGCTCCCAAGATGTTCAGCATGATGATCCCCACCGACAAGATCAAGGACGTCATCGGCAAGGGCGGCAAGGTCATTCAGGACATCTGCGCCACCTGCAACTGCAAGATCGACGTGCAGGAGGACGGCCACGTCTTCGTCTCCGCAGTGGATCAGGAGGACGCAAAGCGCGCCATCTTCACCATCAAGACCATCGTGGAGGACCCGGAGATCGGTGCCATCTACAAGGGCAAGGTCACCCGCCTGATGAACTTCGGCGCCTTCGTGGAGATCGCGCCGGGCAAGGAAGGCCTCGTCCACATCTCCAAGCTGGACACCAAGCGGGTCGAGCGGGTGGAGGATGTGGTCGCTGTGGGCGACGCCATCGTGGTCAAGGTCACCGACATCGACCAGCAGGGCCGCATCAACCTGAGCCGCCGCGACGCCATTCTGGCCCTCGAAGCCAAGAAGGCTGCCCAGCAGCAGGAACAGAACTAAGCGCCCCGAAAACTGCATACGATAGCCCCCGGAGGGGAAGCACAGCTTACGCTGTCTGCCCTTCCGGGGGCTTTTTGCGCTTTTTTGGAAATTTTGGCGGAAACCCCTTGACAAAAATCCAAAACAGTATATTATTGTATTAAGCGCTTAACACAATGACACAAGGAGAGACAAAGATGAGCGAACAGTTTGATGCCAGCCGCCCGATTTACGCGCAGCTGGTGGAGCGGCTGAAAGCCAAGATCTTAGCGGGCACCTACCCGCCCGGCGGCCACCTCGATTCGGTGCGCGACCTTGCCGCGGCAGCGGGGGTCAACCCCAACACGATGCAGCGGGCGCTGGCCCAACTGGAAGCCGAGGGCCTTGTCCGCACCGAGCGGACCAATGGCCGTTTTGTAACGGAGGACACGGAATTGATCGAACAGCTGCGGGCCGAGGCCGCCCGGAACATGGCCGCTGAATTTTTAGAAAAGATGCGCAGCATCGGCTATACGCCCCAGCAGACTACGGAATTGCTGGAGCGCTGGAACGAAACGGAGGGAGAACAGCATGAGTAAAGTATTGACCTGTGAGCACCTGTCCAAGACCTACGGCAAAGAGAAGACGGCGCTGGACAATATCGACCTGAGCCTCGATTTTGGCCGCATCGTGGGGCTGCTGGGGCCCAACGGCAGCGGCAAAACGACCCTTATCAAGCTGGCGAACGATCTGTTGCAGCCCAGTGCGGGCGTCCTCAAAATCGCGGGCATGACCCCCGGCCCGGAGACGAAGGAAATCGTCTCCTATCTGCCGGATGCCGACTGGCTGCCCGATTGGATGCGGGTGGAGGAGCTGGTGAACATGTTCCGCGATTTCTACGGCACCCCCAGCGAAGCCAAAGCTTACATCGGCTTCGATGCCGCCAAGGCCAATGAAATGCTGGCCCGGCTGAACATCGACCCCAAGGCCCGGCTCAAGACCCTTTCCAAAGGAAATAAGGAGAAAGTCCAGTTGGTGCTGGCCATGAGCCGCGCCGCCAAGCTCTACCTGCTGGATGAGCCCATCGGCGGCGTGGACCCCGCCGCGCGGGACTATATCCTGAACACCATCATTTCCAACTACAGCAAGGACGCAACGGTGGTCATTTCCACCCACCTTATCGAGGACATCGAGCCGGTGCTGGACGAGGCCGTTTTCCTAAAGGACGGCAAGATCTTTGCCCACCGCGCCGTCGATGACATCCGCGAGACGGAGGGCATGAGCGTCGATGCGTATTTCCGGGAGGTATTCAAATGCTGAAACAATTGCTGAAATATGAGTTCAAGGCCACGAAACGCCTGTATTTCGGGCTGTATCTGGCGCTGGCGCTGTTGAGCGTGGTGCTGGGCGTGACCTTCCGGCAGGAACACGCGCTGGCCCACAGCACAAGCTTCCAGAATCTCCAAGTGATTCTGATGATCGTGTATGTCTCGGTCATCCTTGCCATTGCGGTGCTCTGCTTCGTGAACACCATCCAGCGCTTTTATCAGAATCTGCTGGGCCGGGAGGGCTACCTGATGCACACCCTGCCCGTGACCGAGACCCAGCTCATCCTCTCCAAGCTCCTCACCAGCATGGTCTGGGTGCTGTGCAGCGGCCTTGTGGGTGTCGTCTGCATCACGGTGATGGTCAGCATCGGTGTGCTGGACGCGGAAGTTCTCGGCACATTGAGTTGGGACAGATGGAAGCAGCTGTGGCAGATGCTGTACGAGGAGATTGGCCCGGAGTTCTGGGTGGCAATGGTGTGGACCATCCTCATCAATCTGGCCCGGCTGGCCAGTCTCATCCTCTGCGTCTACGCCGCCTGTATGATCGCCCACCAGTTCAAGAAGCAGACGATGGTGGCGGGCATCCTCGCCTTCATCGGCCTGAACGTTGTGGAGAACCAGATCGACAAGCTGCTGGGCACGAACGATGTGACCCTGTTCGTGGATGTGACCTACAAGCTCGTGGATGTTTCGAACGGCAGCGAGGGGGCCCCGGTGATGCACTATATAACGGCGGCCTTCGGGCAGGGGGCCAGCTGCCTGTTCTGCTTCGTCTTCACCGCAGCCATTGCGGCGGTCTACTTCTTCCTGACCCGCTGGCTGATGAAATATAAACTGAATCTCGAATAACAAAAAAATGGCTTTCGGCCGTGTGTCTGCAGGCACTTTAAGGCTTTCGGCCTTGTGCCGGAAGCCATTTTTGTCAGATGTCAGAGGTCAGCGGGCGTCGCGGTTGGCCTCGTACTCCTCCATGGAGACGTAGTGGTCAAGGACATGGATACCCTTCAGGCGCTTGTTGGAGAAGCCGGTGGAAGCGTACTGGCCCTCCCAGTAGTTCAGGCGGGTGGCGAGGTAGGCGGGCACGCTCATGCCGCGGGGGATGACCAGCGCGTTATTGATGAGCAGGGCCTCGGCATCCGCGAAAGCCTTATAACGGGCGCCGATGTCGTCGGTGATCTGCTTGGCGGCCTCGATGGAGGTCATGTACTTCATGATGGCATCGGCGGTGTCGCCGGTGATGAAGCCGTCCTCCACGCCGGTGCGCAGGTAAGCGTAGCGCATTCCGCGGGAACCCTCAGCCTGATAGAACGGGTCGGTCTCGGTCTCCGGGTCGGAGTAGTCGGCGCCCCAGTTGCAGAGCAGGAACTCGAACTTGCCGTTGCGGCGGACTGCAGACAGGAAGCTGTCGGCCGGGCCCTCGGTGATGACGACATCGATGAAGTCGAAGCCGTCGTTCAGCACGCCCTCCAACTGCTGCTTGAAGACCTGACACTGCTTGTCCCAGTCGGTCGAGGAGGGGTTGTAGGGCAGCTGGACCTTGATGGGGAAGGTGACGCCCTGTGCGGTCAGCTCCTCCACGGCAGCGTCGCGGAACTCCTTGGCCTTGGCCTCGTCGAAGAACTCGGTGATGTCGGCCAGATCGCCGCACTTGGTGTAGTCCACACCGTCGGTGGTGGCGCAGAAGCTGGGCGGGGTGATGGTGTTCAGCTTGTAGCCGTCGTAGCCTTCCGGCGCGGAGACCGCCAGCGTGACGGCGTTGTTGATGCCGTACAAAAAGCTCTTGCGGAAGTTGGTGTTGTTGATGGCCTTCGCCCAGTTTTCGGGCTCATACTCGGCGTCCACGCCCTCCACGCTCCAGTTGGAGAACTCGTGGGCGAAGGGCATGAAGTTGAACATGTAGAAGTAGGTGTAGTTGGTGTTGGGTCGGTCCATGGAGACCATGCTCTTGGTGGTGTCGTCGGACAGCCAGCTGTCGAGGATGTCGGAGCCGATGGTGGCTTCGTCGATCTCGCCGCGCTTGATCATCTCCGGGCCGTTGACGGCGGCCTCGGCGTTGTAGATGCGGCTGATGGTCTCGATGAAGACGTTGTCGGCGTCGTAGTTCTCCGGGTTCTTCTTCATGATCCAACTCTCCAGAGACTCGTACTCGGCCAGATAGAACGCGCCGCAGCTGTACATGGTCTCGGCAGAGGTGGCGTACTGGTCGCCCATCTCTTCCAGCAGCGGGCCGTAGGCGGGCTCATAGGGCAGGTAGCACAGCAGACTCAGGAAGCCGGGGAAGTCGTAAGTCAGGGTGTAGGTCAGGGTGTGGTCGTCCACGGCCTTGATGCCGACGGTGTCGAAGTCCATGGGGGAGTAGGTCTCGGCGGTGCCGTCGGAAGAGGTCACGGTGACCACGCCGCTGGCGTCGGCAGTGTAGGTGGTGCCGTCGTCGTCCACCACGCCGGTGTTGGCGTTGTTCAGGTAGACGTAGTAGTTGTAGTAGTCCTCGGCACCGGCGACATAGGCGGTGACCAGACCGACGGTGGAGGAAGCGTAGTCCGGGGTCAGGACGTACTTCAGCGCGTCTACGAAGTCCTGTGCGGTGACAGGGGCCACGACCTCGCCGTTGTTGTCCACCCAGTTCTCCTCCCGCAGGTGGAAGGTCCAAGTCAGGGTGTCGGCATCCCAGTCCCAACTGGTCGCCAGACCTTCGCGCATGACGCCCTTGTTGTCGTACTCGACGAGGGTATCCACGCAGTTTGCGCCCACGACCATTTCCAGATCGGTGGCGGTGGTCAGATAGTTCAGGGTAGCGGGCTGGCTGGAGTACAGGATGGTGTACTTGGTGGTATCGACGGAGCCGGAGGCGGAACCGCCGGTGCTGCCCGCAGAAGAACCGCCGCCGCAGCTGCTCAGCAGACCGGCTGCACAGGCGCTTGCGGCTGCCAGACCGCTTGCCTTGAGAAACTGACGGCGAGAAATCGAAGTTGCCATAATAAAAATCCCTCTTTCTTCGTGTTTCATGTTTTGAAAGCGGCACGGCCGGGCACCGCTGTTTCCCATCAACGGGGAGAAAGGCAAAAAAGGCGTAACGGAAACACATCCGTTACGCCTTTGTAACCAGTACCTCCGACCACAGCCGTGTGGTTACAGAAAGTATAGCATCGTTTCGCCCCGGCGTCAATTCTTTTTCGAATCTGCCAAGGATCACTCTTTTGCGATGGGCTCTGGGGTCTGGGCGGTTTCTGCGGCAGCAGGGGCCGCTGCGGTCTCGGCGGCGGCTGTTTCTTCTGCCTTGACCTCCTCGGCCAGCGCCTTGGCGGCTTCCTCGGCGGCGCGCTTGGCCTCCCGTTCGGCTTGGCGCTCCTTGGCCTTGGCTACAGCCTCCTCCTGCCGCTTCTTGGTGCGGATCTTGATGCGGCACACCGAGCAGATGCCGTCCTTGCAGCCCGGTGCGATGGGCTTGCCGCACTCGCTGCAGAGGGTCTTGGTGCACTTGTAGACGCTGACCGGGCCGAGGCTGGTGAGCTGGCGGAGCTTCAGCCCGTCCAGCCCACCGTTGGAGCAGGTGGCGACGCAGACGCCGCACTCGCTGCACTTCCACGGGGTGATGACGGCGCGGGTCTGGCCGTCGGGCAGGTCCTCAAACTTGATGGCCCCGGCGCGGCACGCCTTCTCGCACCGGCCGCAGGCAAAGCACTTCTCGGTAAAGTTGGGCAGGTGGTAGCCGTACTTCAGCGGGGTCTTGCTGACGGCTTTGAGCTGCTTGGTGCGCTGGTGGAGCATCAGGCGGAAATCCACCGCGCTCTCATCGTCGCTGCGCAGACCCGGCAGCATCCGCAGCAGCTGCTTGGTGCCCGCCTTGGAGCCGGCAGTCACCTGCTCCATCATCTCGCGGCGGGAGTATTCCTTGTTGTGGAAGGGGGCCTCGTCCTGCTCGTAGGCCAGCGTGAAGCGGGCCTCGAAGAGGGGCTGGCCGAAAAATTCCACCAGCCGGGTCAGCTCCTTGCGCAGGTGCTCGGCGCAAACGTCGTTCTCGCACTCGCCGCAGGGGGTCAGGTCCAGCACGACCTTCTTGTTCAGGGCAAGGTAGGCCAGCGCCTCCCACGACAGCGCCGACACACAGGCGCGGACGAGGGTGTTCTTGCGGGTGCTCTTCTCGCAGCCGATCCAGACGGTATCGTTGTCGTTGTCGGCGGGGGCAGTGTCCCGCTGGACCTGTTCGGGCGAGGGGGCGATGCAGCCGCTGCGGCACACCGAAACACAGAGGCCGCAGTCGGTGCAGGGATCCCAGTCCTTGACGAGGTTCGGGCGGGTGAAGATCTCCTCACCGTAGGGGCAGATGTCCTTACAGGCGGTGCAGGGGGTGCGGTGAGGGTGGAGGTTCCAGCATTGCTTGCGGTTGATCTCCGGGTGGGTGGTCTTCATCAGCGCATCCATGGCGTAGCGCGTAAAGATACTCATCGAATCACTCCTTATCAGCGTCCATGACCGAGGCCACGACGGCGTTGTCCAGCAAAAAGCGCTGGACCTTCTGGGCGGCGAGGGCGGCGGCCACCGTCTCCGGGGTGAGCACGCGGCGGATATCGGCCTCCGGGGTGTCCTGCTGGACGGAGAGGCGGCGGTATTCGTTGTTGACCTCCTCGGTGCGGACGGTGATGCCCTCGGCCTCGGCGATGGCGCGGGCCGCATACATGGTGCGGATCTTCCGCTCCGCATCGGCGCGGTAACCGGCGCGGAGGGCGTCGGCGGTGGTGCGGCTGTTCTTGCAGTGCTGCTCCATGCTGATGCCGCTGCGGGAGAGCCGCTGGGTGAGCAGCTTCATCTCGTTGTCGGCAGCGCGGTCCAGTGCCGCTTCCGGCACAGTGACGGTCAGGTTGGCCCCGGCCATCTCCAGCAGCTTCTGCCCGGCGGCGCGGTCGGCGGCGTCCTCGTGGATCTTCATCTTCTTGGCGCGGACGGCCTCCCGCATGGCGGCGAGGGAGGCATAGCCCAGCGATTTGGCGAAGTCCTCCGTCAGCTCCGGGGTGGTCTTTTCGGCCACCGAGTGCAGCTTGATCTCGAACTGAGCCGTCTTGCCGGAAAGCTCCGGCACCCGGAACTCGGCGGGGTAGGTGAAGTCGAACCGGAAGGTCTCCCCGGCTTTGTGGCCGTAGATGGCATCCTCGGCGGCGGGCATCAGCTTGCCGTCGCCCAGCACGACCATGACCTTTTCCATCCGGCTGTCGGGGATCTCCTTGCCGTCCATGAAGCCCGCAAAATCCAGCAGGACGCGGCTGCCGCGCTTGGCACCCTCCGCGGAGTTGTGGTAGAAGGCATGGAGCCGGGTCTGGTGGACCATCTCGATGTCCAGCGTCTTTTCCGAAAGGCCGCGCACATGGCGGGTGACGGCCAGCCCCTTGTACTGGCCAAGCTTAACTTCAGGGATATTGTTCTGATTATTCTCCATTTTGTGATACTCCTTTTGACGTTCATTTACAGTCCGTGTGCGGCCAGCCAGCCTTCCGTGACCTGCGAGAACATTTCGGGATACTGGGCGTTTTCGGCGTCGAAGACGTGCAGATAGGTTTCCACTTCCTCGCGGGTGGGGGCTTCGACCCGCTCCCAGATGGAGAAGGTATAGCCGTTGCCCATATCGAAGGTGGCGGCGAGGGTGTGGGTCTCGTCCCGCAGCTGGATGAACTTGGCGTTGAACCTGTGGCCCAGCTCCGTATCCGGGGCCAGCGTTGAGGGGAAGGGGTCCGCCGTGATGACGTACTTGGCCTCAAAGAAGCCCATGGGGAAGGTGTGGGTGCCCGGCACCGAGAAGCTGTCCGGCAGTTTGCCGTCCAGCGGGTGTTCCGGCAGCATACAGTTCCGCAGATGGCCGGGGTTGTACAGCATGTCGTCGGGGATCATGTAGGCGGTGTCGCCCTCGCCGAGGTGGGCCGTGAGCCACTGGGTGACGGCTTGGATCTGGCTGAGGTCCTTCCGGTCATAGGTCAGCTCGTCGAAGTGCATGTACTCGGTCAGGCTGGCCGGATGGATGGTGTGGATGACCAGCTCCGGCAGGGCCATGACCGTCAGCGGTGAGCAGCGCACCGACACGGCGAACACCAAGGTAAAGGCCCAGTAGCAGAGCTTGGGCACCTTGAACTTGTCGATGCTCTCGGCCAGCCCGGCGGCCCCTACCAAGAAGAGGATGACGTAGGCGGGCAGGTAGAGCAGCATCTGATGGGAGCCGGAGTTCTGCACCCGCGTGAAGAGCACCATGCTCAGGGCCAGCTCGCTCAGGGCCAGCGCGGGCAGGGCGAAGAGCTTCCGCCGGAAGCAGAGCCAGAACCCGAACAGGATGAGCACGAAGTTCAGCAGACCAGTGCGCATTACATGGTAATACAGCTCGGTGACAAGGCCGCCCACATTGTAGTAAGAATAGCGGTCGGAATAATCGAAGGCCAGAATCTTGCTGACCATGGGCCAGAGCAGGGCCACCATGGCCACCATGGCACACAGGCCGAACAGCACAAGGTTGCGCACCCGGCGCAGGGCCAGCGCCTTGTCCCCGGCTTTGGCGAGCTTCCCGCTGCTGACGAAAAGGAGCAGCGCATAGGAGAAGTAATAGCCCACCACAAAGTACAGATACCACCGGCGGGTCAGGATGATGGCCGCAGTGGCGAGGAAGATGAGGGCGAACCGCCCCGGCTCCAGCTTCTCGAACCGGTAGTCCAGCGTCAGCAGCAGGATGGCAAAGGCGAAGATGAGGCCGAACCAGTCCGGCTGGGCCAGCATGGCGCTCATCCGCAGAAACGGGAAGGTCAGCACCCACGAAAAGCCGATGAGGAAATGGTAGAACCGGTTCTTCACATGGAGCATCTGGCCGATCTTCACGGTCAGGCCCGCCAGCAGGACCATCAGGGTAGGCAGCACGCAGAACACCTGCGCGAAAGCGTAGCTGTCGCCGGTGCGGGCCGTCAGGCAGAAGGGGAACTCGGTGAAGAGGGTGATGAAGTTGGTGTAGTCATCGGCAAAGGAACCGAAGATGTACGCGAACCCCGCCGCCGGGCCTTGGGCAAAGGCGGTCTCGGCGCTGTACTGCTTGACGATGTAGTTGACGTAGTCCCACGCATAGATGAACTGCCGCCGCCCCAGCGCCCAGTAGAAGTAGAGCACCGCTGCGGCCCAGAGGCCGACGAGGACGGCCCGGTGGAAGAAGTTCAGTTCCACATGGGCCACCCGCAGCACCCACAGCGCCCCGTAAAAGAGCACGCAGCTGCACCACAGGCTCACCAGTGGGAAGAAGGCCCCCCCGGTGGGGAAGACAAGGCCGATGACCACCAGTGCCAGCGCGCCGAGGCCAAGGCCGATGCCGCCCTTGCTCCACGGGGAGAGGGCGGGTTTTGCTTGTTGGGAAGAAAGTGTTTTTGGCATAAGACAAAACCTCTCGAAAAAACCTAATATTTCATGTTACAGTATAACGGTTCCGGCCCCGGCTGGCAAGGCCATGCGGGCGCTGAAACGCAAAATATCCCGCCGCATTTTCAGCAGACGGGATAGTTTCACACAAAGATTACTTCTTGGAAATGCTTGCGGCGGCTTTCCGCTTGGCGGCAGCGGCTTTCCGGGCGGAAGCCCGTGCCGCGTCGGCGTGGGGAGCCTCCGGCGTCAGGCGGAGCATCCGGCTGCCCATGGCGGGCAGGTCGAGGGCAAGGGTGTAGTCCCGGCCATACACGCCGCCGTCCGTGGTGTGGAAGCTCTTGGTCCGGCTCTTGTCCGCGCCGTTCCAGCGGGGGGCTTCGCTGTTCAGCAACTCGTCCGCCGCGCAGGGGAACTTGAGGTAGAGCGGGAACTTCTTATGGGCGGTGTTCTGGGTGTTCATCACGCAGAGGATGGTCTGCCCCGCGCCCTTGCGCAGCCATGCGTAAACGCCCTCGTCCCGGCTTTCGCTGGCCACCCACTCAAAACAGCCGGGGTTGTACTCGCCGTCGTAGAGGGCAGGTTCGGTGGCGTAGAGGCGGCCCAGTTCGGCAAAATATTTCTGGAAGCTGTCGTGGAAGGGGTACTTCATCAGGCCCCAGTCCAGCTCCTTCTTTTCGTCCCACTCGCGGAAGTGGCCCAGCTCGTTGCCCATGAAATTCAGCTTCTTGCCGGGGTGGGTGAACATATAAAAATACAGGGTGCGGAGCTGGGCACACTTTTCTTCGTAAGTGCCCCAGAGCTTGTCGATGATGGTCTTCTTGCCGTGGACGACTTCATCGTGGCTGAGGGCCAGCAGATACAGCTCGTTGTAGAAATACTGCATACTGAAGGTCAGCTTGCAGTAGGCATCTGGCCGCTGGCCGAAGGGGGTGGCGAAGTAGTCGAGGGTGTCGTGCATCCAGCCCATGTCCCACTTGTAGTCGAAGCCGATGCCGTCGTAGCGGGTGGGGGCGGTGACTTTAAGGAAGTTGGTGGAGTCCTCGGCGGTGTAGATGCCGGTGGGGAAGCGTTCGTTCAGCCCATGGTTCAGGTTCCGCAGGAAGGTGACGGCACCCTCGTTCACGCCCCGGTTGGGGTCGCCCTGCCAGTAGAGCGCACGGGAGATGGCGTCCATCCGAATGCCGTCGCAGTGATAGACATCCATCCACAGGGCGGCGGCGCTGTTCAAAAAGCTGCATACCTCCCGGCGGTAGTAGTTGAAGTTGCAGGTGCCCCACTCGCTGTGGCCCACGTCGCTGTCGTATTCGTAGAGGTGGGTGCCGTCGAAGTTGACGAGGGCGTCGCCGTTGGCTGCAAAGTGGACGGGGACAAAGTCCATGATGACGCCAATGCCCATCCGGTGACAGGCGTTGACGAAGGCGGCAAAGTCCGCCGGGGAGCCGTTGATGATCGCCAGCATACCGGACATGGCCTCTGCAGCTTTTCGGGGGGTCTGGTAGCCCCAGCTGCCGTCAAAGGGGTGCTCGGCCAGCGGCAACAGTTCCACATGGGTGAAGCGGTGGTCCAGCAGCCACGGGATGAGCTCCCGCGCCAGCTCCCGGTAGTTGTACCAGCCGTCGGAGCCGTCCTCGCGGGTGGAGTTGGGAGTGTGCTTCCAACTGCCCGCGTGGAGCTCGTAGATGTTCAGGGGCAGGTTGCGGCACTTGTCCCGCTACGGCGGGTGGTCGGCGCCCGGTCCCCCGCCGCTGCATCCATGCGGCGTCGTCAAAGGGGAAATCGAGCTTTGTCAGGATGCTGGCCGTGCCGGGGCGCAGCTCGGTGGCAAAAGCGTAGGGGTCAGCCCGCATCACGGTGCTGCCGTCCCTGCCATGGATGCGGAACTTGTACATCTCGCCCTCCTGCAGCCCGGCGACGAAACCGTTCCAGATGCCGGTCTCGGCCCGCTGCATGGGCACGCCGGGCCCCCAGCCGTCAAACCCGCCGCAGACCTCCACGGCCACAGCACCGGGTGCCCAGACGGCGAACCGCCAGCCCTCTTCGCCGCGCTCGCCGCGGCAGGGGTGTGCGCCGAGGGTGCGGTAGGCGTCAAAGCACGCGCCCAGAAAAAACGAACGGTCGATCGAAGGAAATTCCATGCCAAAAACTCCTTTTTTCTACGATAAACGATTTTTGTCATAGTTACTAAGAAATCAAAAACAAAATCGTCAAACTTGCTGATTTTAAAGGAAACTTTGTACAAAAAATAGCAAACTTCCACACTTTGCGAAAAAATATGCTATACTATCCCTACCCCCCGCATGGGGCGGGGGCGGGAACGCTTGTTAGAATGGGAGAGACAAAAACGATGGCTTGGTATGACAACGCTGTATTTTATCACATTTATCCGCTGGGGCTGTGCGGCTGTGCGCACGAGAACGACGGCCAGCCCACGCCCGGTGCCTTTGAAAAGCTGAACGCATGGGCCGAACACGCTTATAAAGACCTCGGCTGCACGGCCATTTATATCGGCCCGCTGTTCGAGAGCGGCTCCCACGGCTACGATACCATCGACTACCGCCTTGTGGACCGCCGCCTTGGCACCAACGAGGAGTTCAAGCAGTTCGTGGCCAACTGCCACGCCCGCGGCCAGAAGGTCATTGTGGACGGCGTGTTCAACCATGTGGGCCGGGATTTCTTTGCGTTCCAAGACCTGAAGGCCAACCGCGAGAACGCCCGGTATAAGGATTGGTTCTGCGACATCAACTTCTGGGGCAACAACGAGTACAACGACGGCTTCTCCTACGGCAACTGGGGCGGCTTCAACCTGCTGGTCAAGCTGAACCAGCGGAACCCGGAGGTGCAGAACTACCACTTCGACACCATCCGCTTCTGGGTCCATGAATTCGACATCGACGGCATCCGGCTGGATGCAGCCGACGTGCTGGACTTCGACTTCATGAAAGGGCTGCGCCGCCTCGCCAACGAGATCAAGCCGGAGTTCTGGCTGATGGGCGAGGTCATCCACGGCGATTACAGCCGCTGGGCCAACCCCGAAATGCTCCACTCCGTGACCAACTATGAGCTGCACAAGGGCCTGTGGAGCGGCCACAACGACCACAACTATTTCGAGATCGCGCATACCATGCGCCGGCTGCAGGGTTTGTGCCACGACACCCGGCTCTACCTCTTCTCGGACAACCACGATGTCGAGCGGCTGCCCAACAAGCTGCGCAACCGGGATCACATCCGCCACATTGCCCTTCTAGTATATACGCTTTGGGGCATTCCGTCCATCTATTATGGCTCGGAATTTGG